>JRYG01000181.1_pt1 | contig 147350 bp, 128 predicted proteins | sample 235341 | NCBI WGS metagenome assembly JRYG01 (sample SAMN03074218, study PRJNA261478) | activated sludge metagenome | biome: Wastewater Treatment Plant; feature: Wastewater; material: Activated sludge; isolation source: activated biomass of a wastewater treatment plant treating hydrocarbon... ...
GGCTGCCCCCTATGCCGATTCCGGCCGCCGCACGGGTCGGCGGGACCAGGGCAGGACCCCGTCAGACCATCAGATCTTTGACCAGATGTGCCAGGTCACTGCGCTCGGTGTCCCTGATCAACTGGCGGCACATGATCGGATCGAAGCGGTGCAGGTGCAGGACCACCTCCTTGACCTTGTCCGGGTTGTGCAGATGGTAGTAAGCCATGCCAAGTGCGTGCCAGGCATGGGGGTTCATCGGCTGGAGGTTGGCCGCCTCCTCTAGCGCCTTGGCCGCTTCATCGTGGCGACCCAGTGCGGCCTGGGCCAGTCCCATGCCGTACCAGGCGCGGTCGATCATCGGCTTCAGGCGCAAGGCCTCGCGGAACGCGGCAATGGCCTGTTCATACTTGCGCTGGCGGTCATAAACGTAGCCGAGATTGAAGTGCATATCGGCATTGGTCGGGGCCAAGCGCAGGGCTTCCATGAAGTAGTGCTCGGCCTGCTCGAAGTGCTGCTGCGAGGCATGCAGATAAGCGATGCTGGCAGCAGCCTTGGCGAATTTCGGATTCTGCCGCAGTGCCAGCCCGTACTCTTCTATGGCCCGGTCGAGGCGCTTCAGTTTCGCGAAAACATAGCCACGATAGTAGTGGCGCCATTGCTCGAAATTCATGGGGTCAGGCAGACAAGAGGATAGAAACAACATTGTGGCGCCTCGACGGGGCACGTTCAAGTCGCGCCATCGTCAGCTACAATGCGCGCTTCGTGCGCTCGACGGTCGTCGGGCCAGGCCAGGGGACATACGGATATGGGATCTCCGGAACTGATGTTGATCAGCATCGTGCGTGTGGTGGTGGAAGTTGCGGGGTTCACGCTACTTGGACAGGGGATTGTCGGCCTGTTCGCAGGACGGAATCGCCAGAGCAATATCGTGTACAGGATGATGAAGACCGTCACCGACCCGGCGGTAAAACTCGTGCGCTGGATCACTCCGCGCTTCATCATCGATCAGCATGTTCCTTTCGTTACCTTCTTCTTGCTGTTCTGGCTGTGGATCGGACTCGCCGTGGCCAAGCGCTATGTGTGCGTGTCGCAAGGCCTGGCCTGCGTGCAATGACCTGACGTGCATGGCGTGAGCTTGTCGCAGCTTGGCACCCGGCCCTATACTTGAGCGGCGCTGCCGATACAACTCCAACTCCAGCGAGCGGCAGCGCGGCGATGTTACCTGTTCGCTCGATCCCCTCGACCCGCGGAGCATAGAAATGCGCTTGTCCAACAGGCACAAGGAATACTGGCGCAAGAATCTCCTTGTCACCATCCTGCTCCTGATCATCTGGGCCTGCGTCACTTTCGTTCCCGTCTATTGGGCGAAGGACTTGAACAACGTCAGTTTCTTCGGCTGGCCGGTTGCCTTCTACATGGGGGCGCAGGGGTCTCTGATCATCTACGTCGTGCTCATCTGGCTCTACGCCAGACACATGGACAAGTTGGACCGCGCGTACGGCGTCGAGGAGGGCGAGTGAGCGCGACGGCCTACCAGGAGCGGTTCAACCGCGAGTTGAAGAAGTATTACCTGTGGTATGCGGGTGGGTTTGTCTTTTTCATTGTTCTGCTCGCCGTTGCCGAGCAGATGGGCATGTCGAAGAAGTGGATCGGCTACACCTTCATGCTCGCCACCATCGCCTTGTACGCCGGCATCGGCGTGATGAGCCGCACCGCCGATGTGGCCGAGTACTACGTTGCCGGGCGGCGCGTGCCGGCACTTTTCAACGGCATGGCAACCGGTGCGGACTGGATGAGCGCCGCTTCCTTCATCGGCATGGCCGGCTCGCTCTATTTCGGCGGTTATCAGGGGCTCGCCTTCGTGCTCGGCTGGACCGGTGGCTACGTGTTGGTGGCGCTGCTGCTGGCGCCTTACCTGCGCAAGTTCGGGCAGTTCACGATTCCCGACTTTCTCGGCGCACGCTATGGCGGCAACGTTGCCCGCTTCATCGGCGTCGTGGCGGCGATCCTCGCGTCTTTCACCTATGTCGTGGCGCAGATCTATGGCGTCGGCCTGATCACCAGCCGCTTTGTCGGCATCGAGTTCGAAATCGGCGTGTTCGTCGGTCTTGCCGGCATCCTGGTCTGTTCTTTCCTCGGCGGCATGCGCGCCGTGACCTGGACGCAGGTAGCGCAGTACATCATCCTCATCGTCGCCTACATGGTGCCGGTGGTGCTGCTGTCCTACAAGGTGACCGGGGTGCCGATTCCCCAGGCGATGTATGGCGGCGTGCTGCAAAAGCTCGGCGCCAAGGAAAGAGAGCTCTTCGACAGCACCAAGGAAGTGGAGGCGCGCAATGCCTACAAGGCGAAGGCGGACGCGCTCGACGCGAAGATCCGCGGGCTGCCGGCGTCTCTCGAAGCCGAGCGCCAGGCGCTGACCCAGAGCGCGGCGGAGCTGCGGGCGGCCAATGCCTCGGCGCGCAACATCGCCGCCGCCGAGCGCGCAGTGCGGGATCTGCCGACCGATCCGGCCGAGGCCCGGATGAAGTGGGAAGCGGCGAAGGCGGGCTACGCGGCCAAGTCCGTCAGGCCGCAGGCCCATGCCGAGGCCCATCCGGGCAAGGACGAAAAAGCGTCCAATGCGGCGCGACTCAATTTCGTCACCCTTGTCATCTGCCTCATGGTCGGCACCGCGGCGCTACCCCACATCCTCATGCGCTACTACACGACTCCCAGCGTCCGGGAGGCGCGGCACTCGGTATTCTGGTCGCTGTTCTTCATCTTCCTGCTCTATGTCACCGCGCCGGCCTATGCCGTGTTCGCCAAATGGGAGATCTACACCACGCTCATCGGTACCGCCATCGCCACGCCGCCGTCATGGGTGACATCCTGGGGCAAGATCGGGCTGGTCAAGATCGAGGACATCAATGGCGACGGCATTCTGCAGCTGGCGGAATTGACGCTCAATACCGACGTCATCGTACTGGCAACGCCAGAGATCGCCGGCCTGCCCTACGTCGTGTCAGGACTGGTGGCGGCGGGCGGGCTGGCGGCAGCCTTGTCCACCGCCGACGGACTGCTGCTCACCATCGCCAATGCATTGTCCCATGATCTGTACTACAAGATGATCGATCCCCATGCCTCCACGCAGAAACGGCTCGTCGTGTCCAAGTCGCTGCTGCTGGTCGTGGCCGTGATCGCTGCCTACGTTGCGTCGCTCAAGCCGGACCACATTCTGTTCATGGTCGGCTTGGCGTTCTCGCTTGCGGCTGCATCCTTCTTTCCGGCGCTGGTGTGCGGTGTGTTCTGGAAGCGGGCCAACAAATGGGGGGCGATCGCAGGCATGGCGCTCGGTCTGGGCGTTACCATTTTCTACACCGTCATCACTCACCCGTTCTTCGGCGGCAGCATGAAAGCGGCATGGTTCGATATCAACCCCATCTCCGCCGGCATCTTCGGCATCCCGATCGGCTTCGTCGTCATCATCATCGTCAGCCTGCTGACCGGCGCTCCGGAGCAGGAAGTGCAGGACCTGGTCGAGCACGTCCGCTACCCGCGGCTGGAGGGCGACATCGACACGCGCGGCATCTAGCTTTCGCCGCGGCGATGCGTTGTGGATCGCTTTCTGCTAGAATCCGCGCTCTTCCGGAGAGGTGGATGAGTGGTTTAAGTCGCACGCCTGGAAAGCGTGTTTAGGTGAAAGCCTAACGCGGGTTCGAATCCCGCCCTCTCCGCCAATAGCTCTATCCAGGTTCCTGAGAAAAAAGAGAAAGACAAAGGCGCTCAGGGCTTGCCCATGCTTCCACCCACCTTCGGTGCGGCGGGCGCGCAACGACCGGTTCAGGCCCTGCTGCGCGCGGGGAAAGTGCGCGTGGCTGGTGCTGGATTTGTGAGGACGATGGTGCCGTCGCCTCGTCAGCGATGGGCCGCCATCCGGATCAGAATCCGGTGATCAGTAAATCGAGAGCCGCAATGATGTCGTTGCGATACGGCGACAGATCGCCGACGCATGGCCCCAGGTCCTTTGTCGAAATGCCAGCGAGCTGAGGCACCATCAGGACGTACTTCTCGCCTTGGATTTCAATTTCTGGGGTGAGTCGAGTGAGCGGTTTGATGCGGGTGCTCTTGTGCCTGAACAAGGGGATGACCACCCGCGTCTCCAGCTCACTCAGCAAATCGGCCTGGACGTCGAGCAGGTAGGGGATGGCAGACTTGGATTTCGAGTTCGGGTTGCGGTGCAGGCTGAACTGCGCCATCAGAAACCTCGAACCGCGTCGCTGAACACGCCTTGAGCGCCCACGTGCTCGTTGTAACGGGCAATCGCTTCCCGGTTTTCGGCGAGCCATTGCTCGGAGAGGCGGCGCCGAACAATCTCCTCCAGAGCCCCTTCGAGCTCTGCAGACAGATTTATGTCGAGCTCTCGCGCCTTGTGGAGCAGGTCGCTGTTCAGAGTCAGGTTCGTCGGCTTCTTCGGGGCCTTGTGGTCGTAGGTCGGGCGCATGGGATCAAATCTCTACCGCGTACATATGGTGCGCATAGTATATGCGCGCTACGCGCGTGATACAAGGCGCGGGTTCGACAACGCGCTGCGCCCACACATCTTCAGCAGGCGAACGAGCAGGTCTTGATTCCGCGCAATGTTTCCGATGGCAGTTCGCCGAACATGCGCCGGTAGTCGGTGGCGAAGTGGCTCAAATGCCAGAAGCCCCATCGCGCCGCGACGTCCTGCACGCCAATGGCATTGCCGCTGGCTGCCTTCAACTCCCGGCGTACACCGTTCAGGCGTATCGCGCGCAGGTAGCTCACGGGATTCGTGTCCAAGATCTCCTGGAAGGCGTACTGCAGGGTGCGCCGGCTGACATTGAGCACGGTACAAAGCTCCGCCACCGAGATCGGGTCGTCGAGGTGGGCGAGAACGTAGGTGCGCGCACGCTCGACGATCTGTCGCCGGCTTGTTCCCGTAGCGGGATCGCGTACCGGCTGATCGCCGGACGATATTGCCGCCAGCAGCCTTGAAAGAATCGCGTGCTGCAGCGAGCGGCGTACGGGAGCTTCGAGCAGCAGTCGGTCGTTTGCGCTCAGGGTGTCGAAAACGTCTAGCAGGAAGCGCTGCAGTTCCTCCATTTCCTGCGGGCGGGTGCTGACCATGTGCCGATAGGCCAGCTCGCGTTGAACGTCCCGCCCTTCGACCCGCGCGGCGTAACGGGCGAACACTTCGGAGGTGATGGTGATGCCGACGATGTCGAGACCCCGGGGGGTGCGGAAGTCCAGTTCCTCGTCGCCGTCGAGGGTGAGCACCATGCCCGGATGCATTGCCTGACCGGCGTAATTGGCGGAGCCTTCCATGGCGAGCGGTATGCCGAAGGTACGCGAATGCTTCCAGGCGGTTCCCTGTTCGTAGACCGACTGGTTGGTACGCTCACGGAATAGCTGGATGTCGTCGAACCAGGCTTCGAATAATTCGCCTTGGAATCGACCCGGCGTCAGTTGCTCGTAGGATTGGTCCCACTGGCTGAGCTTGGCCGCCTGTTCGTCCGCATCGCGTGTGGTCAGTCTGGTGATGCAGTAGGGCAGCGCCGCGGGCGCTGCCGATGCATTGGACGCGCCGTTCTCCTCTCGTGTCGTCGTCGAGGTTTCCATGGGCGGCAAGTGGCTGCATTCAATTGTCTTGACGCAGCCTACTCCTTAAATTGCGATACAGCAAGCCGCACACAGGGGTCGAGCTGTGTAACACATTGGCAGTTCATTGCCTATGCTATCGGTGTTGCGTTGCAGCATGCGCGATGGCGGGGGAAGTGCGCACGCATTGCCAATTTGGGATAACGGACGCTCCTGAACCTTGGTTATTCTTTCCGAAGAGAACAAGACAACGTCGGGTCCGCGGCATCAAAGGCGCGACACGGACACAACCACCCAGATCCCCTCGATCTTCTGCAAGGCGAACGAGTCGGCGCGGGTGGGCGCAAAGGGCCGGAACGCCGGCCCGGGAGCGGAGGAGAAATTCATGGCGATGCGCAGAGACGCCGCGGCTTGGTGTATTGCCGCCTGCTGTGCCGTTACGCTGGCCGGCGGCGTTGCGGCCGAGCAGCAGTTCGAGCAACTCACGGTGGCCAAGCTGCCGCCCGCAAACCCCCATCGCGTCTATATCTCCGACATCGCCATCAGCCACATCGTGGACGGCAAGCTGCATGTGGTGGATGGCGATACCCTGCGCTACCTCGGGCTGGTGGCCACCGGCTATGCTGGCCAGGCGACGCTCTCTCCAGACCGCAGCGAGTTGTACGTGGCGACCACCTACTACACGCGCCTGAGTCGCGGCGAGCGCGCCGACGTGGTCGACATCTACGACACGGCCACGCTCCAGCACAAGGGCGAGATCGCCATTCCGCCCAAGCACGCCCAGGCGCTCCACTACAAGGGCACGATCCGCACATCGAGCGACGGCCGCTGGCTGCTGGTGCAGAACGCGACCCCGGCCACCTCCGTGACGGTGGTGGATCTCAAGGCGCACAAAGTGGCCTCCGAAGTACCGACGCCCGGTTGCTGGATCGTTATTCCCTCGCATGGCGCGCCCCAGCGTTTCTCCACCATTTGCGGCGACGGCACGCTCATGACCGTGACGCTTTCCGACGACGGCAAGAGCCACACCCTCAAGCACAGCAAGCCTTTCTTCAGCCCGGACACGGATCCCATCTTCGTCCAGGAGGAGAACCTGGGTGACCGGCACATGTTCGTGTCCTTCAGAGGCAGGATCCACACGGCGAATCTGTCGGGCGACGTGGCGAGCATCGAAGCGCCGTGGTCGCTGCTGTCCAAAGCGGATGAGAAGCAGGGCTGGCGGCCGGGCGGCTATCAGCCGCTGGCGGTGCACAGGAAGACAGGCCGGTTGTTCGTCGCCATGCATCCCAATGGCAAGGAGGGCAGTCACAAGGACGCGGCACGCGAGATCTGGATCTACGATCTCGCCAGCCAGAAGCGCATTGCCCGCGTGCCCGGCAACAACGCCATCGCGATCACCGCCAGCCAGGACGACGCGCCCTTGCTGTTCGCCCTGGACGGGCTGAATATGGGCCTCGTCGTCTATGACGCCGGCAAAAAGGTCGCGGTCAAGCACCGCCTCGACCCGTTGGCGGAGACGGCATTCCTGATGGAGACCCATTAATGGGACCGCTGGCGGTCGATCCCGTTCTGGCGCGTATCTGTGGCGCCGCGATCAGCATCATCTTCGTGCTCGCCGCCTGGCAAAAGCTGCGCGATGTGAACGGCTTCGAGGTCGCGCTGGCCAACTACGCCATTCTGCCCGAGGCGGCCGTGCCGTTCGCCGCGCGCCTGTTGCCGGTCGTGGAACTCGGTGCTGCGAGTGCCCTGGTCGTTGAATGGTCGCGCGGCATTGGTGCCGTGGCGGTGCTCGGTCTTCTGATCGTGGTGAGCACGGCGGTGGCGATTAACCTGCTGCGCGGCCGGCGCGAGATCGATTGCGGCTGCGGCGGCGTCGACAGCCACCAGCCGCTGTCGTGGGGCTTGGTGATGCGTAACTGCCTGCTGGCGCTAACCGCGATCGTTGGTGGCCAGGAAGGGGTGGCGCGCGAGTTGTACTGGATCGACTACCTGACGGTCGCATTCGGAACCATCGCGCTCTTCGGCGTGTATGTCTGCGCGAACCAACTGCTGGCCAACCAGCCGCGCCTATTGCAACTGAGGAACTGAAATGGTCGAGGCTCTCGTCGTATCGAACATCGTTCTGTGGCTGGTGGTGCTGGCACTGCTCTTGGCGGTCGTCGCCCTGGCACGCCAAGTCGGCATCCTTTACGAGCGCATTGCGCCCATGGGCGCGCTCATGATGGATACCGGGCCGAAGGTGGGTGACGCGGTGCCTGCAGTCGATCTGCTCGATCTGGCGGGCCGCGCTGTCGGCATCGGCCGGGCGGGGGAGACCAGCACGCTGCTGTTCTTCCTCTCGCCGACCTGTCCGGTATGCAAGAAGCTGCTGCCCATCCTCAAGGGCATAGGCCAGAGCGAGCGCTCGTGGCTGCGCATCGTGCTGGCGAGCGACGGCGAGCGGCCGGAGCACGAGAGTTTCTTTCGCAAGGCAAAGCTCGACCAGTTCCCCTACGTCCTGTCCACCGACCTCGGCATGACTTTCCGCATCAGCAAGCTGCCCTATGCCGTGCTCATCGACGACGCGGGGCGCGTGCGCGCCAAGGGTCTGGTGAATTCGCGGGAGCAACTGGAGAGCCTGTTTACCGCCAAGGAACTGGGCGTGTCCTCGGTGCAGGAATTCATTGATCGCAAGGTGCAGGCGTCGTGAGGCGCACGCCGAGGTAGAAGGAGGACGCTCATGCGTTGGATGGACGAGTACTTCGAACGCAAGACGCGCGAAGTGGCGAGGCGCACGTCGCGCCGCAGTGCACTGGTGCGCATCGGCCGGCTGCTCGTCGGTAGCGCCTTCGTGCTGCCGGTCCTGCCCTTCGACCGGGTGTCGAAGTTCGCCCTCGCCGCAGAAGCAAAAGCCAAGAAAGAGCCAGACGAAATGCAGTGCGACTACTGGCGCTACTGTGCCTTCGACGGCTATCTGTGCTCCTGCTGTGGCGGCAGCGCGTCCACCTGTCCGCCTGGTACCGAAGCATCCAAGGTGGCCTGGATCGGCACCTGCCGCAATCCCAAGGACGGCAAGGACTATCTCATCAGCTACAACGATTGTTGCGGCAAGACCGCCTGCGGGCGCTGCCTGTGCAACACCAACCTGGGTGAGCGGCCGGGTTATCTGATGGGGGTGCACAACGACATCAACTGGTGCATGGCCAACACCAATACGACCATGTTCCATTGCACGACGGCAGTGCTCGTCGGTGTCGCCGAAAAACGATAAGCGGGCCGCGCTCCGCCGCCATCGGCGCTTGCTGGCCGGCGCTGTTCTGGTGGCCGGCGCTGTTCTGGTGGCCGGCCTCGGAGTTGCATTGCCGGCATGGACGGCCGATTTCGGCCGGCAGAATTACATTCAGCATTGCGCCGGCTGCCACGGGATGGACGGAAGCGGCAGTCCGGAGAACGGGGTGCCGAACATGAAAGGTGCGGTCGGCCACTTCCTGCGGCTGCCAGAGGGGCGTGCTTTTCTCATCCAGGTTCCGGGCACCTCCCAGGCGCTGCTCAAAGATGCCGAGATTGCCGAGTTGCTGAACTGGATGGTGGCGCACTTCAGCAAGGATGAAATTCCGCCGGCATTCACGCCTTACACAAAGGATGAAGTGGCGACGTTTCGCACCGCGAAGCTTAACGACGTGATGGGCACGCGGCGGGAAGTGCTGCGCAAGTTGCGCGACATGGGCATAACGATCAATTGACGGCGCCGCCGCGCGACCGGCGCCTGCGGCGGCAGGGGCAAGGCGGCGGCCACGGGAGGAGGGGAGTACGACAATGGCTTACGGGAGACCACTTATGGGAACATTCAGTCGGCTTGCAGTTGCCGTGGCACTTGCACTGGCGGGTGGGCATGCCTATTCCGCCACGGAGCAGGAAGCGGCGAAGCTGGGCAAGGAGTTGACGCCCACCGGTGCCGAAAAGGCCGGCAACAAGGAGGGCACGATTCCTGAGTGGACTGGCGGCGACATGAAGGCGCCGGCCGGCTGGAAGCCGGGACAGGTGCGCCCTGATCCTTATGCCTCCGACAAGCCGCTATATTCCATCGACGCGTCGAATGTGGACAAGTACAAGGACAAGCTCTCCGAGGGGCAGATCGCACTCATCAAAACGCTCAAGGGCTACCGCATGGATGTCTATCCGACGCGGCGCTCCTGCGGCTACCCGGATTTTGTCTACGAGCGCACCAAGGCTAACGCCACGACCGCCAAACTCGCTGCCAATGGCTATGACATCGGCAGCGCCGCCGCGGCGGGACTGCCGTTTCCGATACCACACAGTGGCATCGAAGCGATGTGGAACCACAAGCTGCGCTGGATCGGCGAGGGGCGTATCGAGCGCTATGCCACCATCTTTTCCCAGCCCAAGGGCGGCGACTTCGTGCCCCTGGTGCAGGATCAATGGACGCTGACGCCCAACGGCAATCCCAAGGCCAAGACCATCGCCGAAGCGGAGGGCATCGAGTACAAGCTGATGAACGAGGTGGTGTCACCGGCAGCCCGCGTCGGCGAACTGATCCTGATTCACTACTTCCTCGACCGGCCGAACGACGCCTGGCTGTATTTCCCGGGCCAGCGCCGGGTGCGGCGCTCGCCGACCTTCGCCTACGACAACCCGGTGCCGGGCTACGAAAACCTGCTCATGGTGGACCAGTACCCGATGTTCTCGGGACAGCTCGACCGCTACGACTGGAAGCTGGTCGGCAAGCAGGAGATGTACATCCCCTACAACACCTACAAGTTCAACGATACCTCGCGCAAGTTCAAGGACGTCTTCGGGCCGGAGTACGCCAATCGCGACCTGATCCGCTACGAGCTGCATCGCGTGTGGAAGATCGAGGCGACACTCAAATCGGGCATGCGCCATCTCTTTCCCAAGCGCACCTTCTACCTCGACGAGGACACCTGGATGAACGTGGTGCAGGATCTCTACGACGCCCAAGGCAAGATCTGGCGCCTCATGGAGTCCTACCCCTACGCGGCCTGGGAGCTGCCGGCCTGCGTCTATCAGGGCTACATCAGCTATGACCTGAACGTCGGTCGCTACATGGCGGACAACATGCCCCAGGAAGGCAAGGTCGACTGGCTTGCCGGTCGCGAGGGGCGCATCGATCCGAAGAAGTTCGATGCCGATGAAATGCGCCGCGTCGGCAGTCGCTGACGCACGAGCGGGCAATATTCGGGAGGAGCTACCATGTACAGCATGAAATGCAATTTCACCCGCAAGCGCGGCACGCTCATCGTTACCTATGCTATCGGGGTGGGAAGTGTGCTGGCTGCCGGACCTGCTGGCGCATTCCGGTTCGAAACCGAAGGCGGGTTGCAGGGCAGTTTCGATTCGACCATTTCCTATGGCATCCAGGTACGTGCCCAGAAGCAGGCTGCCGACAACATCGGCAACGACAACGGCGGCAACTATCCGGTCACCGGTGCCAGCGGCGAGCGCATCCATGGCCCGGGTGGCGGCGCGGCCAGCAACCCGGATTTCAACATCCTCAATGGCGATGACGGCAACCTGAACTACAACCGTGGCGACATTACCTCGGCGGCGCTCAAGGGCACCCACGAACTGGGACTGAAGTGGGGCGATGGCTGGAAGGCGCTCGGGCGCGCCACCTGGGTCTATGACCACAAGGTGGACGACACGCGCGCCATTGCGCTGAGCTCCGACGCCAAGGATCTTGCCGCCCACAACATCACGCTGCTCGACCTGTGGTTGTCCAAGGACTTTAAGATGTTCGGCGGTCAGCCGGCGACGCTCAAGCTCGGCAATCAGGTTATCAGTTGGGGCGAGGACATCTTCATCATCGGCGGCGTGAACTCGATCAACGCCATCGACCTGCGCAAGTTCCACACGCCCGGTACCCAGCTCAAGGAAGTGTTCCGCCCGGCGCCGATGCTCTACCTCAACGCGGGCGTGACCGATACGGTCAACGTCGAGGCCTACTACCAGTTCCGCTGGAACGGCTTCCAGTTCGATCCGGTGGGCACCTTCTTCTCCGGCGCCGATGTCGTCGGCAAGGGCCAGCGTCCGGCCTTCGCCCCGAGCAGCTTCGCGCTGTGCGGCTCGACGGCGCCCTTCACCTGCGGCGATGGGCTGCGCACGCCACCGATTCCCGGCGCAAACATCGTGCCGATCGAGCGGCCCGATCTGACGCCGCCGAACACCCGGCAATACGGCATGGCGCTGCGTCTGAAGCCGAAGGGCATGGACGCGGAATTCACGGCCTACTACATCCGCTATCACGACAAGCTGCCGTTCACCTCCTTCACCTTCGACGCCAACAACAGCTCGATCCTGAATCCGGTGAGCACGGCCAACCTGCTCGGACTCTCGTATTTCAACGAATACGGCAAGGACAAGAACCTGTTCGGCCTGTCCATGAGCACCAAGCTCGGGCCGGTGGCCGTGGGCGCGGAGATCTCCTATCGTCCGAAAGAATCCGTTGCCATCGACCCGACGGTGCCGACCCCGGCCGGGCTGGCCGGCGCGTTCGCCCTTCCGTTCGCCGGTCTGGCCGCGGGCTCCAAGGCAATGCAGTACAGCGTCATGGATGGCGTCAGTTGCGGGCTCGGCACCGGTGATGCCTTCACGCCCGGTCCCGGCAAGGCCTTCGACCCGGCGACCTGCCGCACAACGGTGCGCGGCTATGTCGAGGAAAAGAAGTGGCAGGCGCACCTGACCGGCTTCTACTTCATCGAGGTCAACTCGCCCATGGGCACGCTCATGCGCGGTCTCGGCGCGGCGGAAGGATATGTCCTTGCAGAGGCCGCGGTCACGCACTATCCCAAACTCGATCCGGCCAACATCCCTTACCTGATCTTCCCCAGCTACGAGGTGCCGACCAAGACGTCCTGGGGCTACGTGGTCGAGGTCGGCATGACTTATCCGGACGCCTTCCTGGGCCTCAACGTCACGCCGCAGATAGACTTCGTACATGACGTCAAGGGGATTTCGCCGAATACGCTGCCCTTCGTCGAGGGGCGGAAATCCTTCTTCTTCGGACTCAATTTCGACCGCAAGAGCGTCTGGAAGGGGCAGATCGGCTACACCACTTTTTGGGGCGGTGGCATCTCGAACATCCTGCGCGACCGGGACTTCTTCACCGCCAGCATCTCCTACGCATTCTGAGTCCGTCACGCGGGCAGGCCAGGCGGTCTGCCCGCCCGTCTAGCCGCCGCGCATCACCTGTCCCCGAGAGCAGCGCATGATCGCCACGCTCGTCAGAAGACTCGAAGCGCTGTTCTTCGGTTTTCGCGTTGCCACCCTCGTGGTACTGGGTATCGTTACCGTCGTCATGGCGCTGTTCGCTGCGCAGTTGCGCATGGACGCCGGGTTCGACAAGCAGCTGCCGACCGGGCACGAATACACGGACACGTTCTTCCAGTACCGCGACATGCTCTTCGGCGCCAACCGCCTGATGGTGGCGGTTCACGCGCGCAAGGGCGACATATGGAACCCGCAGTTCCTCCGTCGCCTGCACGACGTCACCCAGGCAGTGCTGTACATGCCGGGTGTGGACCGGCGCACGGTATCGTCGCTGTGGACGCCGAATACGCGCGTGCTGCAGATCACAGAGGAGGGCTTCAAGGCGCGCGACGTCATCGGCGGTGATGTCACGCCCGAGAAGCTGGATGCCAAGAACATCGAGCAAATTCGCGAGAACGTCATCCTCGGCGGCTATGCCGGCAGCCTGGTGGCCAACGACTCCTCGGGCGCCATGGTGGTCGCCGATCTGCTCGACGAGGATCCGCGCACCAAGCTGAAGACCGACTATATCGAACTGGGCAAGCGCATCGAACAGGAAATCCGCGACAAGTTCGAGGACGACCGGGTCGAGATCCAGATCATCGGCTTCGCCAAGCAGATCAGCGACATCGCGGAAGGCGCGAAGACGGTGGTGGTGTTTTTCGGCGTTGCCTTTGTGCTGACCGCACTGGCTGTGTATTGGTACTGCCGCTCGTGGACGTTCACCTTCGTTGCGCTCGTCTGCTCGCTGGTATCGCTGGTTTGGCAGTTCGGCACGCTGCGCCTGCTCGGCTACGGCCTGGATCCCCTGGCGGTGCTGGTGCCCTTCCTGGTGTTCGCCATCGGCGTGTCCCACGGCGTGCAGCAGGTGAACTACATCTCCCGGGAGTTCTGCGCCGGCAAGACACTCTACGATGCGGCGCGCTCCAGCTTCACCGGCCTGCTCATTCCGGGAACCATGGCACTGGTCACCGCGTTCGTCGGTTTCGCCACGCTCGTTCTCGTTCCGATCCCGATGATCCGGGAGTTGTCGATCACCGCCTCCATCGGGGTGGCGTACAAGATCGTCACGAACCTCGTCATGCTGCCTGTGCTTGCGTCGTTCTTCCGCTTCGGGCCGGACTACGTCGCGCGGATCACGCAGTTGCGCGAAAAGCGCGAACGTTGGATGGCTCTGCTGGATCACATGGCGGAGAAGAGGTTCGCCTTCCTCGGCACGGCGTTGTGCGTCGCCGTTTTCGTCGTTGCCTACTGGCAGAGCACCGGCCGCCATATCGGCTATCTCAAGCCGGGCGCGCCGGAGCTGCGCGAGGATGCGCGCTACAACCGCGACGCCGTGGCGATCGTGGACAAGTTCGGTCTCGGCCTTGATGTGCTGACCATCGTGAACGAAGTGCCGGAGGATGGTTGCTACGACTTCAAGCGCATGAGCTATCTCGACGACTTCACTTGGTACATGGTCAACGTGCCGGGGGTAACCAGCGCGATATCGCTGCCGGGTCTGGTGAAGGTGGGCGCCTACGGCTTCAACGAAGGCAATCCCAAATGGTTCGCCCTGCCGCGGGATGCGCGCTCGATGGCGAGCTTTGTCGGACTGGCGGGAGAAGGCTCGGGATTGTACGATCCGCGCTGTACCGTGCTGCCGATCAACGTCTATCTGGCCGACCACAAGGCGACGACGATCAAGGCGGTCATGGCGGCCGCCAAGCGCTACCGGGCCGAGCACGTCGACGATACGGTGAAGGTGAGGCTCGCCAGCGGCAATGTCGGCGTCCAGGCGGCGACCAACGAGGTGCTGGAACGCACCGAGCTGCCGATGATGTTCTACGTCTACGCCACCATCATCGCCCTGGTCTACCTCACCTATCGCGACTGGCGCGCCATGGTCGCCTGCTGCCTGCCGCTAACTCTGGCGACGTTCCTCGGCTACTGGTTCATGAAGGAACTGGACATCGGCCTCACGGTGGCGACACTGCCGGTGATGGTCCTGGCCGTGGGCATCGGCGTCGACTATGCTTTCTACATTTATAACCGGCTGCAGATTCACCTCGCCGACGGCTTGCAGATCGAGGCGGCGTTCAAGCGCTCCCTGATCGAGACCGGCAATGCCACCATCTTTACCGCACTGACCCTGTCGATCGGGGTGGCCACCTGGGCGTTCTCGGAATTGAAATTCCAGGCCGACATGGGGCTGCTGCTGGCCTTCATGTTCATGATCAACATGGTCATGGCGATCACGCTGCTGCCGGCGTTGGCCGTCGTGATAGACACGCTGATTCCGCGCCGCAGGCCGGTGCGCCGGCCATTTCTTGCCCACTAATGGACTTGCGATGAATCCAGAAACGGCAGCTCACCACCAAGGACACCACGGACACCAAGCGATCCGGGGGGGTGTAGCGCAGACTTTGCCTACCCGACGGGCGGGCGCCTCATCACGGAATCCGAATGCTATCTTCGTGTCCTTGGTGGTGGAAACGGGACTTCTACGATGATGCGACGTTCACGCGTTGTCTCGCTTGTTGCCATGGCCAGCGCACTCGGTATGGTGCTTGCCGCCCAGCAGGCCGGCACGGCGCCGGAGCAGCCCGGCTACGCGCGCCAGGCGCCGCGCGCCGCCAAGAGTCTGCTGCTGCATGCAACCCGCGCAGGTAAGCGCATTGTCGCTGTCGGCGAGTTCGGCCATGTGCTGCTGAGCGACGACGAGGGCAAGGGCTGGCGCCAAGCGAAGTCGGTGCCCACGACGACCACCCTGACGGCGGTCACCTTCGTGGACGACAAGCATGGGTGGGCCGTCGGCCACGGCGGGCTGGTGCTGGCAAGCCGCGATGGTGGCGATACCTGGACGATTCAAACCGGCAAGCTCGAAGGCTCGGACAGTTTGTTCTCGGTGTGGTTCAGGGACGCCGAACGAGGCATGGCGGTCGGCCCGTACGGCTATGCCATTGGCACAGGCGATGGCGGCAAGTCCTGGGAGCAGGTCACCCTTGCCGAAGGCGAGGACGGTGAGCGCCATCTGAATGGCATTTTCTCTGGGCCGCAGGGTCAGATCTTCGTCGCCGCCGAGGGCGGACGGGTGTTTCGCTCGGGCGACGACGGCAGGAGTTGGAAACTCATCTCGCTGCCTTACAAGGGTTCTATCTGGGGCGGGATGACCCTCAAGGACGGGGGCATTCTCGTTTGGGGCATGCGCGGCCATGCCCTGCTGTCCAGGGATGGTGGCGATACCTGGGCGGAGCTGCAGACGAGCACCGATCAGTCGCTCACCGGCGGTGCCGAACTGGACGGCGGCACTCTGGTGCTTGTCGGCGCAAATGGAATCATGGCTTTTGGCGCCGCCAGCCAGCCGTTCAAGAGCATCGTGCGCGACGACCGGCAGTGTGCCACGGCGGTGCTTCCGGCTGGCCGGGGATTCTTGTTCTTCTATCAGGCGGGGGTGGCCGAGTTCGTGATGCCGCGGTAGAGTGCCTGTTGAGGCGAACACTCTCTCTACCAGCTCTTCCGATTTTCCGACCCGGGCACGGGATCCCTTGACCGGTTCGTTGTCTCGGAAGTCGGCATCGACGCCGTAGTCCCAGCGCGTCCATTCGGCCGCGATGCGCGTGGCCATCTCGTTGTCGGCATGCGAATGCGAGATGAGGTTGTCGTGAACCGGCTGAACCTGCACGTACTGTATCCCTTCGAAGAGTTGCCGCGAGCAAGCTCCTGACGCGAGTGTAGCGTTGCATTCTGTTTGGAACTTCAGCGGCTGTTCGCCCGAATGTCCTTGTGCAGGATGTCCTGTGTGCTCTTGGTCCAGATGAAAGGCTTTGGGTTGGTGTTGTGAAGAGCGACGTACTGCTTGATGGCGGCAGCCGCTCCCGGCACTCTGGCGAACACGCCGCGGCGCAGCCGCTCGGTGGTGATGTCACGAAAGAAGCGCTTCACCATGTTCAGCCACGACGCCGAGGTCGGCGTGAAATGCATGTTGAAGCGCGCATGCTTGGCCAGCCACTGCTGCACGGCCGGGTGTTTGCGCGCGGCGTAGTTGTTGACGATCAGATGCAGCGTCTTGTCTTTGGGCGTCTTGCGGTCGATCTTGCGCGCGCAGGAACGCCAACCACTGCGCGTGAGCGGCGGCTCTGGCACTGCCCGATGATCTGGCCGTCGAGCACGTCGAGCGCGGCGAACAAGGTAGTCGTGCCATTGCGCGTGTAGTCATTCGTCATGGTTGCCGCGCGCCTCTTTCTTAGCGGCAAGCCCGGTTGGGCGCGGTCCAGTGCCTGCACCTGGCTCTTGTCGTCGCACCAGCGCGTGTTCGTCGGGGCGAGTCGCATGTATTTCCTCCAACGCGATACAAGATATCGCATTGGAACGGGGCCAGTCTCTTCGTTTCCCTCAAGAACAGAACGCTACATTAGCAAGGACCGACCTGCGGGGAGAACGAGGTTCCCCAAATCTTGTAGCAAGGCGAATTTGTCGCCTTCATATCAAAGGCTGTCTCCATCAGATCGTTCTTCGTCGTGCCGTAGGCTTTAATGCTCAACGTCACTGGCATATTGGGCACATAATCATCGGGGAGGATGACGTCCTGCATAAATCCAACGGATGTCACCGGCGTATAGATGGTTTTGAGTATCGGGGTCGAAACACCGCCAATATTCTGATTGACAAAATAGAACAGAGTCATCTTCGCGGCATAGCCGGCTTCGTTTTTGAACCGGATGTGTCTCGACATATACCCCTCACCGCCGTCGCAGGTTTTGACGCCGGACCCTGCGCCGCCGCCAACTTCCCCGCTGGTAAAGTAGCAGATAGGGTTGCGGGCATTGGCTGGGATGTCGGACTGAAAGAAGAGTTGATTTTCGTTCTCGCCGTTAGCCATGTATAACCTAAGCCGGATCTTGTTGGCAGACCTGTCGGCAGCGCTGACGGTGGTGCTAAGCTCCGCCCCGACCGCCTGGTTGCTGACAGAATACAGGTAGCGCTCCTTCCCGGCCTTGTCTATTGCCAAAACATACATGTGTAGAAAATATACTCCTCCGTGTTTGACTCGGATCGTCAGGGGTTCGGTCGCAGCCGCGACGGGGACTGTTGGGGTGGTTGGCTTGGTGACAGGCTGGGTAACGGGCTGCGTGGTTCCCGCTACCGTGTCGGTGATCTTCTCCAGACGACCTTTGCGAGTAATACCCCATCGGGTTCCGTCAAAGTCCATGGCCACTCGTTCGTAACCCCCGTGCGAACCGCGAATCGCGTCTTTTGCGATTACCCAGGTTTCGCCCTGCTTGGTCCAAAACTTCCCCGTCCTATCGTTCGCTTGGATTATTCCGGCGTTTGGCACTGAATTTATCTGGTCAGACGCACTGAGTGCAATATCGCTTTTCCAGCTGGTTCCCGTCCACTTATAGATCGTGCCTCCCTCGGTGACGATCCAGACATCACCCGCAGCATCAACAGCAATGTCAAATACTCTGTAACCTGTTGGCGCTGGTATTGCCTTCCATGACTTGCCAGTGCGTTGAAAAACGGCCCCTTCGCCATTGACGATCCATGGACTGCCCGAACTGCCGATGGCAATCCGGATGCCGCCGCCATCGATCATCTCCCATCTGCCGTTAACCTGATGCCATATCTCGTTTCCGCCGGCAGTTGATTCGCCGCCTACCACCCAAAGCTCTCCGTTCCTGACATCGACATCGACCGCATCAGCCGGAAAAATACCACTGGAGCGGCTTATGCCCCCGGTTGTTGGAAGGCCGGAGGCTGCTGCTGCGGAGCATTCCTCTGAGGCCTTGCTCCAACCGACCACCGGCATCTTTGTTTTGAAGCAGGCTATCGTTGCGCTCGGATTTTTCGTCCCTTTGCAAAGCGCACGGATATTATCATCGCCCCAGACGTTGCGGCCCTCGGTGTTCCAGGCAACTTTGTTTTGCACCATGTTAAAACAGTCCTGCTCGTTCTGAGTGTAGGTTTGGGCGTTTGCAGCCGACTTCATGATTAGTAAAACAATGATCGGCAACATCACCTTGAAACGGTAAGCGAACATGTTTCCAGGTTTCATATCTCTAGTTCCCTTTCGAAGTTTTTTTGAGCGGTCAAGACTGCGGGCGCCAACATTTGAACACAGCAAAATCCTGACAATGTCTGGTTAGGGCCTGGATTTTTTGCAATATTGCGGGGGAATCCGCATATGATTAACAAGGATAGGAGATCCGACGCTACGTCAGCAAGTGTTCCCGGCGCTGACAGGCCCTGACAGCGGTCGTGATTCGGGGAGGGATGCCGATGGAACCTGAAAACCTCCCCGAATCACACGGCACGAGCGCTTCCCGACAAGCGAAATCGAATCCTCGTCGAGCTGCCAGGCGATGCGCGTGAATCGAATTCGTCGTCCGGTGCCGGTTGGGCATGCGGGACCATGGCTGTGGTCGGGGATATTCGTTCTTCTATGAGGCGGGGCTAGCCGAGTTCGTGTTGCCGCGGTAGAGTGCCTGCCGAGGCGAACACTCTCTCCACCAGATCTTCCGATTTTCCGGCCGGCCCTCGCGCCCCGTGCCTTGCCAAGCGACGGGCGACGACACATCGTAGACTGCGCCTGTCCGGTGCCAGCCGATCGAACAGGAGACGCGAATGCACAAGCTCAAGGCCGCCGAATGGCGCCCGCAGCACTTCGAGTGGCAAGTCGCCGATCGCGTCGCCACCATCACCCTCAACCGCCCGGCGCGCAAGAACCCGCTCACCTTCGACAGCTATGCCGAGCTGCGCGACACCTTCCACCGGCTGCAGTACGCCGACGACGTGCGCGCGGTCGTGATCACCGGCGCGGGCGGCAATTTCTGCTCCGGTGGCGACGTGCATGAGATCATCGGGCCGCTGACGAAAATGGACATGGACGGACTACTCGGGTTTACGCGCATGACCGGCAACCTGGTGAAGGAGATGCGCACCTGCCCGCAGCCTATCATCGCCGCGGTGGATGGCGTCTGCGCCGGCGCCGGGGCGATCGTCGCCATGGCCAGCGATCTGCGTTATGGCACACCGGAGGCGAAGACGGCGTTCCTGTTCGTGCGCGTCGGGCTCGCCGGCTGCGACATGGGCGCGTGCGCGATTCTGCCGCGTATCATCGGCCACGGGCGGGCGGCAGAGCTTCTCTACTTCGGCCGCACCATGAGCGCGGAAGAAGGGTTCGCCTGGGGCTACTTCAACGGCATAGTGCCGGCACAGGACGTGCTCGCCAAGGCGCGCGAGGTGGCCCGGACGCTGGCCGACGGCCCTGCCTTCGCCCATGCCATGACGAAGAAGTGCCTGCACCAGGAGTGGAACCTGAGCATCGAGCAGGCGCTCGAGGTGGAAGCCGAGGCGCAGGCGATCTGCATGCAGAGCCGGGATTTCAGGCGTGCTTACGATGCCTTCGTGAACAAGCAGAAACCGCAGTTCGAGGGCAACTGACATGACAGACGATCGGCGTCGTCGATCATGAGCGGGACTCCCGCGACCCTGGCCGGGCAGCATGCCGTGGTCACCGGCGGCGGCAGCGGTATCGGTGCGGCCATCGCCAGCGAGTTGGCCGGCAATGCCGTGCGCCTTACACTCATGGGGCGCAGCCGCGACCGGCTCGATCGGCATGCCAATGCACTGCGGCCGCTGACCGATGTCCATTGCGAGCCGGCGGACTTGTCCGACCCTGCCGCGGTGCTGGCGGCGTTTGCTGGCGCGGCGGCACAACTTGGACCGGTCACCGTGCTGATTAACAGTGCCGGGCAGGCATTGAGCGCGCCCCTGGCGCGGACGGAAGTGGACCTCTGGCAACGCCTGCTTGGCGTCGACCTGACTGCGCCCTTCCTGTGCATGCGTGCGGCGCTTCCGGGCATGCTCGCGGCGGGCTGGGGCCGAATCGTCACGATCGCGAGCACCGCCGGGCTCAAGGGCTACGCCTATGCCGCCGCCTATTGTGCTGCCAAGCATGGCGTCATAGGGCTGACGCGCGCCGTGGCGCTGGAGCTGGCGCAGACCGGCATCACGGTCAATGCCGTATGCCCGGGATTTACCGAAACCGAGATCGTCGCCCGCTCCATCGCCAACATCCAGGCACAAACCGGACGCGATACCGAGGCGGCGCGGCGCGAGATCACCGGCTTTAATCCACAGGGGCGGCTGGTGCAGCCCGAGGAGGTTGCCGCCGCCGTGCTGTGGCTTTGCCAGCCCGGCAGCGCGTCGGTCACGGGGCAGGCGATATCCGTGTCCGGCGGCGAAGTCACGTGAGCGGAGGGTAGTGCCGTGAGCGACAAGACCTACCTGCAATGGCCCTTCTTCGAGGAGCATCACCGCCGGCTCGAAGCCGAGCTGGAAGCCTGGGCCCGCGATCATGCCGCGCCCATGCGCGGGGACCTGGACGGCGCCTGCCGCGCACTCGCGGTGGAGCTGGGCGCTGCCGGCTGGCTGCGCTACGTTGTCGGCGGCACGGGCTGGGGTGGCGCCTTTGAGGTCATCGACACCCGCGCCGTCTGCCTGATTCGTGAAACCCTGGCGCGTCACGATGCCCTGGCGGACCTCGTCTTCGCCATGCAGGGGCTCGGCTCCGGAGCCATAAGCCTGCACGGCAGCGAGGCGCAGAAGTGTCGCTATCTTATGCGCGTGGCGAGCGGAGAGGCGATTGCCGCCTTCGCACTATCCGAACCCGGCGCCGGTTCCGACGTGGCGGCGACGGCGTGCAGCGCCCGCGCCGAGGGCGAGCACTATGTCTTGGACGGAGAGAAGACCTGGATCTCCAACGGCGGCATCGCCGACTTCTACGTCGTCTTCGCGCGCACCGGCGAGGCGCCGGGCGCGCGCGGGCTGTCGGCATTCATTGTCGAAGCGGATACGCCGGGATTCGAGATCGCCGAGCGCATCGACGTGATCGCGCCCCATCCGCTGGCGCGGCTGCGCTTCGCCGGATGTCGCGTACCGCGCACGAGCCTCGTCGGCGCGCCGGGGCAGGGCTTCAAGGTAGCGATGCAAACGCTGGATGTCTTCCGTACGTCGGTGGCGGCTGCGGCGTTGGGATTCGCTCGTCATGCTCTCGAGCAGGCGCTGGTACGGGCAACGACGCGGCGCATGTTCGACCAGACGCTGGCCGATTTCCAGATTACCCAGGCCAAGCTGGCACAGATGGCCACCGGCATCGACGCCTCCGCGCTGTTGACCTATCGTGCCGCCTGGCAGCGCGACCAGGGGCTCAATGTAACCCGCGAGGCGGCCATGGCCAAGATGACGGCCACGGAAACCGCCCAGCAGGTGATCGACGCAGCGGTCCAGATCTGGGGCGGCTGCGGCGTCGTCAGCGGCCATCCGGTGGAGAAGCTCTACCGGGAGATCCGGGCGCTACGCATCTACGAGGGCGCGACCGAGGTGCAGCAGTTGGTCATTGCCCGGCAGTTGCTGTCCGAGTATCGGCGACAGTGAGGCGCCGCGCCGTCACACCGTCGCGCTCACTTGCGTGGAATTTGGCAGAGGGCGGGCATCCCGGACTTGGTGCGAGCTTCCCTGCGCACGGGTCAGGGGGCAGGTTACTCCGCCGCATGCAACGTGCGCGGGCGCGCGCTGGTCTCCGTGGCGTCGAAGGAAAAAAAGGCCGGCGTCGTTGCCGGCCGCAAATCCTGCCATCGCCTTGACGGTCAATGGAGGAGCCTATTGGCGGATGCAATCGTTGGTCATGGGCAGCAGCCCGGGCGGCGCGATTCGATGTATGTCCTGATCGCCCAGAGTGCTTCCTGAGAGAGGAGCCCTTTCCACGCCGGCATGTGGGTCACGCCGACGATGACCTTGCCTTCGAGCACCGTCTTGCGGAAGTAGTGGTCTTGGTCTTTCATGCAGGCACTCCGGATCTGCGCGTCTGCGATCTTCAGGCAATAGGCATCGAGCGAGCGCAGATCGGGACCGATGCCTCCCGAGGTGGCCAGCACATGGCAACGCCCGCACGCTTGGGTGAAGGCCGCCTCTCCGACTTTTACCGCGGTCGCGTTTCCCCGGTACGGGTTTTCGTCGCGCCATTGCTGCCCGAGCTGCGGCAGGCCGGAGACATCTATCTGCAGCCCCTGAGCCTCCTGGGGCAACGCCAGCGACGGCAAGGCCATCGGCAGGAGCGCGAGGCCCGCTCGCAGCAGCCATGCGGCACGTGGGGTGGGCGCGGTCACGGCGCTCACCAGTCCTTCGGACAGCCTATGCAGCCATCGAACGCCGAATCGGGAAAGATCGCATAGCGCAGCACGCATCCCTCCATGACTGCGTTCTGCAGATTTACCGTGGCAAACTTCGCTTCCTGCAGATTGGCGCCAATCAGCCTGGCGCCGACGAACCAGGCGAAGTTCGCGCGGGCCGCTTCGAGATTGGCAGCAGTGAAATCGGCGCCGCTGAAATCCGCCCGGAAGATCCGCGCGTACTCCATGTCGGCGGCGACGAGTCTGGCATTGCGAAACGTTGCCGCGGGTGCGTTGACTTTGTTCAGCTTCGCACCGGTGAGATCGGCACCATCGAGGTTGGCGCCGGCGAGGTTTGCACCGCGCAAGTTGGCGCGAGCCAGATTGGTCCAGCTCAGATCCGCACCGGCGAGATTTCTGCCCGACAGGTCGGCGTGCCGCAGATCGGCGCCTCGGCAGCGGGTATGAGGCCAGATGCCGCAACCGTTGATGACGAGCGGCTCGACAGCGGGTGCGTCGGCCCGGGCAGCTTCAGCGGCAAAAGGAAAGGGCCCTGCGAGCAGGGCGGCGAGTATCCAAAGCAATCGGGACATGTCGGCTTGCTGACGTCGCTCACGCTGACATGGCCGGCCGGGCATCGACCGGCCATGCCTTTGCGTTACTTGCTGGCCACCTGCTTGGGCAGCTTGAAGACCCAGAACGAACCGCCCTGGCTCACCTGCTTGGTCAGATCAGCCATGTCGCCGCCCCATAGCGGCACCGCGCCGCCATAGCCCGAGGAAATGCCGATGTACTGTTCGCCGTCAATCTCCCAGGTGATCGGTACGGCGACGACGCCGGAGCCGGTATTGAATTTCCACAGCTCCTTGCCGGTCTTCTTGTCAAATGCCTTGACGTAGCCGTCCGAGGTACCGGTGAAGATCAGCCCTCCCGCTGTCGTGAGCGTGCCCGCCCACAGGGGAAACTTCTCCTTGTGCTCCCAGGCGATCTTGCCGGTCTTGGGGTCGATGGCGCGCAGGATGCCCACGTGGTCGTCGAACAGCTTCTTGATGCGGAAGCCCTGGCCCAAGTAAGCGGAGCCCGCCTTGTAGGTAAGCTTCTCGGTCCAGTAGTCCATGGCCCAGTGGTTGGCTGGGATGTAGAACAGCTCCGTCTCCGGGCTGTAGGACATCGGGTGCCAGTTGGTGCCGCCGAGGAAGGGCGGCGAGACGAAAATGGTCTCGCCCTTGTCGGCGCCTTCCTTCGGCTTGGGCGGGTGCTGGCCCTCGACGATGACGGGCTTGCCGGTTTTGAGATCCCAGCCCTTGGCCCAAGTGATCTTGTCCACGAAAGGCCAGGCGCCGATCAATGACGTGGGCTTGTTGGGATAGCCGGCGCCGCTGGCGAGCTTCTCGCGGTCGGTGACGAAGAAGAAGCCGTTGCGGTCGGCGTGGGCCGAGGCCTTCACCAATTTGCCGCTCTTGTCCTTGTACTCGAACAGCACCACCGAGTTGTTGCCGGAGAAGTCCCAGGCGTCGTTCGGCGTGTGCTGGAAGAAGCCCTTCAGCTCGCCGGTGCCGGCATCCACATAGGCCTGGCCCGAGGTGAACAGGCTGTCCCAGTTGCGCGGATCGTCGCCTTCCTTGGTGCGATGCCAGGTGTTCCACGGCGCCGGGTTGCCGGTGCCGATGACCACCATATTCTTCTCGACGTCGAAGCTGGCGGTCTGCCAGGGCGCACCGCCGCCGTGATGCCAGGCCTCGACGAGCTTGCCGTCCTTGTCGCGCGGCCAGGAGGGTGCCTTGGGATCGCCGGTGGGGGTGCTGTCCTTGCCGTTGAGGCGGCCCATGTGGCCCTCCACCATCGGACGGGCCCACACTTCCTCGCCGGTGTCGGGGTCGCGCGCGAACAGCCAGCCCACCACGCCGAACTCGTCTCCCGAGGAGCCGTGCACCAGCAGCACCTTGTCGCTCTTCGCATCCTTGACGATGAAGGGCGCGCCGGTCATGGTGTAGCCGATCTTGTGGTCGCCCCACTTCTTGTTCCATACCACCTTGCCCGTGTCCTTGTTGAGTGCCACGATGCCGGCGTCCAGCGTGCCGAAGAACACCTTGTCGCCGTAGATGGCCGGGCCGCGGTTCACCACGTCGCAGCAGGGGCGGATGTCATCGGGCAGTCTGTGCTCGTAGCTCCACAGACGCTGGCCCGTGCGCGCGTCGAGGGCGTAAAAGCGCGAGTACGATGCGGTCACGTAGATCACGCCGTCGTGCACCAGCGCCTGGCCTTCCTGGCCGCGCTGCTTTTCGCCGCCGAAGGAGAAGCTCCAGGCCGGTACCAGACCAGCCACGTTATTCGTGTTGATCTGTTTGAGCGGCGAGTGACGTTGGGCTTTCATGCCCAGACCGTAGGTCAGCACGTCCTTGCCAGTCTTGTCGTCGTTGACGATATCGTCCCACGTTACGGTCTTGGCCGCGTACGCCTGCATGCTGAAGGCAGCGGCGAGCAGACCGGCGATGATGCTGACACGATACTTCGTGGGTTTCATTTCTTTCATGCTTGCTCCTCGTTCCCTGTTGTCCCTCGCGGGGGGATTTCCGGCCACGGTCGGTGTTTCCTGTGGCGCAGGGAGTATAGGAATCGGATCGCGGCAACGTATCGGGAAATGCGAGGCTGAGAGTCGGGAAGATTTCCCGGCGTCGTCAAGGCTAGAATGGAATGGCACTTGCTGGAGCAGATGGGAGAGCCGCTGCACTAGAGTGATATGGATCTGAGGAAACGCCTCGCCGGGCGCCTCGCCGGCTTTTCCGCCGCGCTGCTGCTGGTTGCCGGCGCGGTGCTGCTCGAAAATCTACGCAGCGACGTGCAGGATGAAATGCGGGCATCGTCCCGCCTGGCGGATCTGCTGTTGGCTGCCAGCAACCAGCGCTGTTCCATTCCGGATGATCAGGCGATCGCCCGCATTGCCGGAATCATCGGGCAGGGGGAATTGCGGCACGTATCAGTCAGACTGCGTCCTGCACAGGCGGCGCCTGATCCGAGCGCGCATGTAAACGGATGGCCGGAATGGTTGGGCAGACTCACTGGACTCCCCGCCTCGATAGGCCGCGATCGGTTGGTCAACTTCGGCGAGCACACCCTGGTCATCAGCCCCGATCCGCGCAGCGAGGTTCGGGAAATCGTGCGCGATGCGGTTCGTCTCCTTGCGGCACTCGTTCTCTTTTCGCTGGCGGTGGTTGTGGCCGTTTGGTACGCGGCCCATCAGGCGCTTGTTCCGGTGAGGGAGATCGTGGCTGGACTTGCCCGTCTCGAGCAGGGCGACCGGGATGCAAGACTGCCGCAGTTGGAGCTGAAGGAATACGCCCAGGTCGCGGGCGCCATCGATCGCCTGGCGAACAGTCTCGACGCCGCACGCAGCCGACAGCAACACCTCACCCGGCAGCTGATTTCGCTGCAAGAGGTAGAGCGGCGCGAACTCTCCCGCGAGCTGCACGATGAGCTGGGCCAGAATTTGGCGGCCATCGCCGTCACCGCGGCGCATGTCAAACGGCACGCGGGAACCGCCAAGGCGGAGGAACTGGCGAAATGCGGCCAGGAAATCGAGCGCGACGTGCTGCGCATTGCCTCCCACGTGCGCACCCTGCTGGCGCGCCTCCGGCCCCATGGCCTGGATGGTCCCGGCCTGCTTCATGCGTTGCGGGAACTGCTCGTGGCGTGGGAGCAGCGAGCGGCTACCATGCGTTTTGTCGGGCGCTTGCCGGATCACCTGCCCGACATGGGCGAGGCGGCGGCCCTGGCGCTCTATCGCATTCTCCAGGAGGCGCTGACCAACGTCGTGCGTCACAGCAACGCATCGTGCTGCACGGTCGAGGTGCGACAGACGCGTGATGAGGTTGTCCTTTGCGTCGAAGACAATGGCATCGGCCGCAAAGCGATGGTCGAAACCCGATTCGGCAGCGGCTTGCTGGGAATGCGGGAAAGGGCCGAAATGGCAGGCGGCACCCTGACGCTGGAGGATGCGGAACCCCGTGGCATCGGCGTGCGTGTGCGCCTGCCGCTGCGCAACACTGAGGAGTCGCTCTCATGATACGCATCATGCTGGTTGATGATCACGCGGTTGTGCGTTCAGGGTACCGGAGGTATCTCGATGCCGAGCCGGGATTCTGCGTTGCCGCGGAGGCTGGAAGCTGCGCAGAGGCTTACGCGCGCATGACGGACGATCCGGTGGATGTCGTCGTCCTCGACCTCTGCATGCCGGGAGGAAGCAGCCTGGACACACTGCGCCGCATGTTCGCCCGCTGGCCGCAATTGCGCGCCCTGATCTTCTCCATGCACGACAATCCCAGCTACGTCACCCAAGCATTCCGTGCCGGCGCGCTGGGTTACCTGACCAAGAACAGCGAACCGGCGGAAATGCTTCGCGCCATCCGCGAAGTGGCGGCGGGCCACCGTTACATATCGAGGAATGTGGCCCAGGGATTGGCCCAGGATGCCCTGGACGGAGATTCGGCGCTCGGCTGCCTGACGCCGCGCGAATTCGAAGTCCTGAGGTTCGCGGCCTCCGGCGATTCCACCTGCGCCATCGCCGAACGTATGCACCTGAGCAGCAAGACAGTGGTGAACTACCTTTCCCTGATCCGGCAAAAGCTCGGCGTCGGCAGTGACCTGGAACTGTTCCGGCTGGCGGCGCGACACGGTCTCGTGGATCTGTCGGCGATGACTCCACTGATGCGACAGCCATGAAGGGGAGCCACGATGCGCCACGATATATCTTGCGGATCGTCACGCCGCCGGTTACGTCTTGAAACAACAATTCTTTCGCCTTATGGCAGGCGGTGCGTGGTAGCTTAACCGCATCCATTTGATGCTCACTGGTTCGCGATTTGGGCGAACCTAAAGAGCGTGCCGATAAATGCGTTGCGGAGTGCACCGTGATGAATACAGAACGCAGCAGGATCGGACTGCTGACAGCAGTGTGCCTGGCCACCCTGAGCGCTACGGCCGTGCTCGCCGGTCACGGCGATGACTACGATGGCCACAGCCGGCATGGCTACCACGGTCCCTATCATCGTGGCGAGTTCAAGGAAACGTATCGGGAAGGGCCGTGCAAGGTCGAGCGCGAAATGAAGCGCGACGGAAGTTACAAGAAGAACATCGAGTGCAAGGGTCCGAGAGGCGCGCGCTATCATCGTGGGGCGGAAAGCGAGGAAAAGTATCAGGATGGTCCCTGCAAGATCGAGCGGGAATGGAAGGGCGACGGCACCTACAAGGAGAAGGTCGAATGTGAGGGATAGGTCCACAAGGCCTCAGTCCTGCCGCGGCATGATGTCATCCTGTTCGATTAGACGGCAGCGAACCCGCCGCTGCCGTCGTGACAGCCGTTCAGCGGCGTCTCCATTGCTCCAGCAGGAGCGACACGGCGAATACGACCAGCACACTGCCCAATGCGAACAGGAAGGGTACGCCGATGGCTATCATCAGTAGATCGAGCAGGGAGTCCATGTCCCACCAATCGACGCCGGCACTATGTGCGCAGCACAGGCGCAGCCAAGAAAGAGCGGCTGGGGACGAGCAACGTCCAAATCAGAGGTACCTATGCCGCGAGATCACGCGCGACCTCCGCACTCTACGGATCGGCGCAATGTGCGAACAGGGAAGCACGCCCGTTCGCGGCAGGAATTTTTCCCGTGACGTCCTCGCACCGTTGCCTCATTGCATCAGCTTGAATACCACCTGAATTTCCACCGAGAAAGCTGTTCCTGCGAGAGATGGGGGTACGGGCGCATCGCGACAGGCCTTCCTCACCATCTCGATGGCCTGGGTGTCGAGCACGCCGAATCCGCTGGACTCCTTGATGCGCGGTTCGTCCGCGTGGGCCGCATCGGAGTAGCTGACTTCCACTTTGACCCGGCCTTGCCAGCCCCGCTGGAGCGCCTGCTGGGGATAGGTCCTGTAGCGCTCGGCGCGGCTGCCGATGGCCCGCCCGAAGGACTTGAGCGCCTCCGCGTTCATATCTCGCGAATCGGGTGGCTGGGACGGAGCAGCAGCGATTGGCGGCTCGGTGGTCGGTGGGCTGCGTCCCGGTGCGGTACCGGCAAGCGGGCCGATGCCTTCCGGCATGGTGGGAGCGAGCGGTACGGTGAATTCGTGTCCGCTCGCGCTGTTCGCGCTGCCTTCGTCGGCCGAGAGCAGGGGGAAGGCGATCCCTTCGTCCTGCCTCGTTCGGGGAGCGGGCGGCTGTTCATCTCTCTTCTTGGGTACCGGCGCGGACGGTGGCTCGGTGGCAGCAGGGGGACTGTCCTCGTGCTCGGGCGGCGCCGGAGGCTTGGGGGCTTCGGCAATGTCGACGGGCGGCTCGGCGGGCCGGAGTTCTGCCTCAATGCGTACCAGACGTCCGGTCGTGGTTTCGCGCCAGGACGGCCACAGGACCATGACTCCCGCGTGCAGCAGCATGGACAGGCACAGCGCGACCAGCGCGAGCCTGCTGTCCGGGCTCATCGTCAGCGAGGCCTTTCTTAACTGCGGCATCACTGCGGCGGCACACGGGCAGTCTCCGGGAGCATGACAAAGGCAAATTTGACGATACCGGCGCGCTGGATCTGCGCCATCACCCTTGCCACGCTGCCATAGGGCACCCGCTCGTCGGCGAGAATCTCCACGCTCAATTCGCGCTGAGCGTGAGCGCGCAAACGCCTCAATTCCTGCTCGACGGCGGTATTGGCGACCTGGCGCTGATCCAGATAGACCGTACCATCGTCCGTGATGCTGATGCGCACGCTGCCGAACTCGCTCACGGCTGCGGTGGGCGAGGTCTTGGGCAGCGTCACCGACACGGCATTCAGCAGCAGCGGCGCGGTGACGATGAACACGGTCAGCAGGACCAGCATCACATCCACCAGCGGTGTGACATTGATGTCGCTCATCATGCCGTTCTCGCCGGTTTGAGAAATAATTACCATGTCATACCCTTCCGCCGCTGTCCAGGCCGGACTTGATGACGAGATGGATGAAGCTGTCGCCGAACTGCTCCATCGCCGTGACGGCCAGCCGCACCCTGCGCAGGAAGTAGTTGTAAGCCAGTACCGCCGGAATCGCCGCGGCGATGCCCATGGCCGTGGCGATCAGCGCCTCGCCGATGGGGCCTGCAACCACGTCCAGCCCGGCAGAGCCGGACTGGGAGATGTCGCGCAGGGCATTCATGATGCCCCAGACCGTGCCGAACAGGCCGATGAACGGTGCAGTGGAGCCGATGCTCGCCAGCACTGCCAGACCGTTCTCGAGCTTTGACTGCTGCACGTGCATGCGCTGGCGCAGGGCGTGTCGTAGCATCTCGCGACGATCCTTGCTGTCCAGCGGGACCGACGTGCCGCGCGTGAAGGATTCGATTTCTGCAAGCCCGGCCTTACAGAGGTCCGCCATCGTGCCCACGGATGCAGCCCCGGTCCCTGCCAGATCCCCGACATGGCGGGTTTGCGTGAAATGCGCGAGGAACGCGTCGTCGTGCCTGGCGTTCCTCCATATCTCGAAAAGTTTGTAGAACAGGATGGTCCACGTCAGCAGGGAAAGAGCAGCCAGCGCCCACAGGACCGCGTCGACGACATTCGTTATCGCAAGCATCTCGTGGCCTCTTGCCCTTGCGTCCGGTTCGTCTGAGGATCCGTGGACGTCCTCTCCTATGCGCGGTTCATCTGAACAAAAGGGACGACCGTGTTACCTACGATTCTTGGCGGGCGCAGAGGCTGACCTGGGCCGGGACTCGTGACAACAGAAGGTCGTCGCCGATGTCGGCCGACCCGGCCGTACGCCGTCATTTGCCGTTGAAGGCGTAACGCACCCCCACCCAGATGGCCCGCGGTGCACCGGGAGCGTAGAAGGTCTCCTTCACCCAGTCGTCGGAATTCGTCTGGAATGTGCCGGCGGCATTGAACGGATTCTCCGCTAGCGCACCGCCGGTGAAGTACTTCTTGTCGAACACGTTGTTCAGTTTGGCGAACACCTCCCAGTCGCGGGCCAACTTCAGGCGCGCGTGCAGGTTGAGCACGGCGTAGGCGGGCGCGGTGCCTGAGCCTTCGAAAGTACGCGTGTCGCCGAAGTTGTCGGTGAACGTGCCGGCGCTGTGCTGGTTGTTTTCGTTGCCCTGGACGTACTGCTTCGAGAAGCCGACCAGCGTGCCGCCGACCGCCCACTGCTTGTCGCCGTATTCGCCGAACAGCTTGATGCTGTGACGGGGAATGCCCGGAATCCTGTCGCCCGAGGAAACGAGGATTTCGTCGTCCGCCGCGCCCGGCGCCGTGCCGCGCGTGCTGTTGTTGGGCGAGAGCAGGAAGGTGGAGGAGCGGAAGGTGGCGTCCACCAGGGCGTAGCCTACCGACCAGTTCCACTTGCCGGTCGCGCCGGAGACGGCGGCCTCGACGCCTTGACGCTGCGTCTTGCCGAAGTTGGTGAAGTAGCCGGTGCTGCGGGAGGTGCTCACGAACAGGATGTCGTCATAGTTGACGGTGCGGAACACGCCGGCATTCCAGTTCAGCCCGGCGAACTTGCCGCGCACGCCCGCCTCGACGGTGCGCGCCACGACCTGTTTCAGATACGGGTCGGAGGCGAAGGCGTTGGGCAGCGTGCACGGGTTGGCGGGATCGGCGCAGCCCAGTTCGATGGGCGAGGGCGCCCGGTTGCCCTGGGAGTAGCCGCCGTACAGGGTCCAGGCCGCGTTCACGCTGTGGGTGATGCCGAGCGCCGGATTGAATTTCTTGTAGGTGAAATCGGCATCGAGGTTCGGCGGCGTCGGATTCAGCTTGTCGGTGTTCTTCACCTTGGTGACGTTGTAGCGCCCGGACAGGGTGAGGTGCGTCTTGGGCGTCAGCGAGTAGGTGTCGGTGAAGTACAGGCTCGTCGTGCGCAGCCGGCCTTCGAGGCTGTTGTCCAGCGTCTGCGCCTCCTGCTCGACGACGCTGCGATTGGCGTCGAAGATGCCGAGGACCGATGTCTGCGAGAAGTCGGTCTTGCTGTAGTCGTAGCTCGTGCCCAGGGTGAACCGGTTGTGCTCGGCGAACAGCGTCCACTGGGCCGCGAAACCATAGCCGCGCTGGTTGGTAGTCGAGCGGTTGTTGATCGCCGTTTCCTCGTTCTCGCCCAGCCCGCCGTTGGCACCTTCGGCACCGTCCAGGGCGGCGTTGCCTTCGAACTCCTCGTTGACGTCGCCGTTCAGGGTGCGGCGCTTGCTTGTGCGGTGGTAGATGCCGCCGGCGATCTGATGGCGCTCGCCTATCGTCATGCTGCCGGTCAGGTTCACCAGTGTCAGGCGGTTCTTGGTCTGGTCCGGAATGGTGAAATTACTCTCGCGGCGCTGGTTGAACATGGACAGCGGCGTCAGCTGGTTGCCGATCAGGTCGGTGTCGGCGTGCAGCACGGACAGATCGATGTCGGCATCCGGGCGCTGCCAGCCGGCCTTGGCGAAGACGTGTCGCGCATCGCTGGGCGAGAAATCGCGCCAGCCATCCTCCTTGAACCAGTCGCCGGTGACATACCAGCCCAGCTCGTCGCGGCTGCCGCCGTACTCGATTTCGGCGGCACGCCGGCCGAAGGAGCCGCCATAAGCCTGGGCTGCGAAGCCCGGATAGTTCTCCCCGGACTTGGTGCGCAGCGACAGCGCGCCGCCCAGGGTGTTGAGGCCGAAGAGCGGGTTGGAACCCGGAATCACGTTCATGGTCGAGATGGCCTGCTGGGGAATGAGGTCCCAGTTCACCACGTCGCCGAAGGGCTCGTTCATGCGCACGCCATCGAGATAGACGGACACGCCCTGGGGCGCGCCGAAACGCGGGCTGGCGAGGAAGCCGCGATAGTTCACATCGACCTGGAACGGGTTGCCCTGGACCTCGTTTACATTTACGGCGGGCGCCTGGTTGGCCAAAAACTCCGGCAGGTTGAGCGGTTGCGACTTCTGCATCTCGGCGCCGGTGACCGCCTGTACGTTGGCGGGGACTTGGTTCTTCGGCACACCGAGGCCGGGCAGGGGCATGACACCGATGACCTCGACCGTGGGCAGTTCGAGTTCAGCGGTGGGGGTGGTAGCCGGCTGCTGTGCGTAGGCTTCGGCGGCGAGGGTAGCGGCGGCGACGATGGCACCGGAGGCGGCAACTCGAGCGCGGGAGCGGCGGCGATGGGCAAACTCTTTGAGGCGCTTAGACATGGATCGCAGTCCTTTTGTGTTGGTGGAAAGCAATAGGCATGTATTCACTGCAAGCGATATGCCAGGCAAGTGATCTCCCGGCCGGGAAATTTTCCTTTGCCGAAACAATGGTATGCGCGCATGACGAGGGTATGACCCGGTGGCGACTGCGCCACCATTGAAACGCCTGGGACAACGGCTGGTTGTTAACAACCAGCGTGAGAAAAAAAGCGCCGCGCCGGCGCAATTCCGGCGCGGCGAGAGGAGGGCCTATTCGATTGCATGCTGTGCGCCAAGCCTATTCGACGGACACATCTATCACGTACTTGTCAGCGGATCACCACCCCCCAGGGCAGTTTGCCCACCGGGATGTCCTTCAGCTTGCGCTGGGACTCTGTATCCAGAACGGATACCGCATCCGAGCGGCCATTGGCGACGTACAGCTTCCGGCCGTCTGGCGTGACGGCCATGTTCCACGGGCGCTTGCCGACCTCCACCGTGGCCACGATCTCGTCCGTCGCGGTGTCGATGACGCTGACGGTGCCGTCCTTGCCATTGGAAACGTAGACCCGCCTGCCGTCGGGGCGCACCGCCACGCCGTTGGAAAAGTTGCCGCCCTTGAGCTTTTTCAGCACGGTGTGCGTCCGGGCATCCAGGACGTAAATCTCGCTGGCGATTTCGCAGGCAACGTAGGCCTTGGCACCGTCGGGGAGGAAGCCGATTCCGCGGGGACGCTTGCCGACCTTGATCTTGGCGACTTGTTTGCGCTGCGCCACGTCGACTACGTCCACGTCCTCGGCATCCTCGGCGCTGACGTAGAGGAACCTGCCGTCGGGGCTGAACACGGCATGCTCGGGATTCTTCCCGTCGGTCTTCACCGTGAAAAGCTTCTTGCGCGAGCGCGCATCCACGAAGACGACGGCATTGCTTACCTCCACCGCCGCCGCGATGACTGTGCCATCGGGCGAGGCATAGACACCCTCGGGCGATTCGCCAAGGTCCACTTTGTCCAGCGTGCGCTTGCGGCCGACGTCGATGGCTAGCAGGGCGCCGTCGGGGGCGTTCGAAACGAACAGCGTACCGTCGGCGCCGAAGGCGATCCCGCGCGGTTTCTTGCCGCCATGCACACCGCCCACCACCTCGTCCGTTTCCGTGTCGATGAAGGAGATGCTGTCGCTGCCTTCGTTTGGTACGTAGGCGATCGGCGCGGCCCCGAGCGGCGTCGTCAGGGCATAAAGCAACAACGCTGTCAGCCATCTGGTCATCGTTTCCATCCCTTTTTGGCGCGTCTGACAGGGTGCAGTCCCCGCATGCGGCGCAGTGCAATTCCGACGCCACTACACATTGCAATCGGTATGCCAAGGCTGACGCAGCGCGGCAGGAACAAGAAACTATTGGGAAAACATGGGGATGGACTTGTGGCGCGGGCCGGCGGGGTTGTGGCGCCTTGGTGGAGGGCAGCCATCGCCGGGCGATGCCGGTTGTCTGCAGCCAATCCGTGACGTACGAGCCAGCCGGCGATGCGCCGGCTACTTGTCCAGCGAATACTTGGCCATGCGATAGCGCATGGTCATGCGCGAGATGCCGAGCCGGCGCGCCGCCTCCGAGACGTTGCCGCCGCAGGCTTCGAGTGCGGCCTCGAGGAGTTGCTGTTCCGATTCGGCAAGGGTGGGCAATTTGCCAGGGGAGCAGGCGCCCTGGTGGAGTTGTTCGCGCAGGCGGCGCTCCTCCATGGCGTGCTCGACGGCGATGACGAGGAAATTGAGGTCGATGGGTTTGGTGAGATAGTCGGCGGCGCCCAGCTTGATTGCCTCCACGGCATCGTTGATCTCGCCGAAGGCGGTGAGCATGATGACGTCGCAGTCGGCGAGCCGCCCCTGGGACTCCAGCTCTTCGAGGAAGTCCAGCCCCGAGCCGTCAGGCAGCCGCTCGTCCAGGATGAGCAGCGCGGGCAGGGCCACGATTACCTGCGCCCGTGCGGCCGCCAGCGAGGTCGCCACGCTGCAGGCATACCCGGCCTGAAGCAGCCGCCGGGCCATCGATGCCGCGAGCAGTTCCTCGTCATCCACGATCAGAATGTCGGCCTTCGCCATCGTCGTTGAATGTGATCGACACACGCGTGCCGCGGGGCTCGATGTGCTCGTAGGTGACCGCGGCGTGGTGCAATTCGAATACGCGCATTGCAAAAGGTATGCCAAGCCCGGTACCGAAACGTTTGGTGGTCGGCCCCGGCATGGATCCGAGCGAGGTCGGTGCGAACGGGATGCCCGGTCCGGCGTCCTCGATCACGAGGCGGGTCGCCGAGGCGTCGTGACGCAACGCCAAGCGGACGGTCGCCCCCCGCGGCGAGGCGTCGACGGCGTTGTGCAGCAAGCCATGGAGCGCCTGTTCCACGAGCACGGCGTCGGCCTGCACGGGGCAGGGTTGCGCCCAGCCGCTGCGCTCGATGGCGATGTCCGCCTCGGCGAGACGGTTTGTCAAGAGCTCCAGTGCTGCGTCGCACAAGGCGCGCAGGTCGCAGCTTGCAACGCGCAGTTGCATCGGGGCCAGATAGGAGAGCATCGTCCGAGTCCAGCCCTCGATCCGGTCCACTGTCCGGACGATGCCTTGCAGCGCCTCGCGTGTGTCGCCGTCCAGCGCCGGGCTGTCGCTCACCTGGGCGGCGGCGCGGATGCTGGCCAGGGGATTGCGGATGTTGTGCGCCAGCACCGGCACGAGCGCGGCGAGCGCCGCATCCTTCTCGGCACGCACGAGCGCTTGTCGGCTGTCCTGAAGTTCTGCCGCCATGCCGGCGAAGGTCTGCGCAAGATGGTCGATCTCGGTCGCGGCCTCGACCATGGCTGGCGGCGGCGCGGGAGCATTGGGCAGCGCGCGGATCTGAGACTCAAGCTGGCGTAGCGGCTCGACGATGTTGCGGGCAAGATAGCGGCGCGACCAGAACAGCGTCGCCACGCTGGTCACGAGGGGAACGGCGAGTACCAGCGGTAGCAGGGTCAACAGCATGCGCGTGCGCCGATACTCTTCATCGTGTCGCACAGCCAGGTGATTCTCGAATTGTTCCAGCGCTGCTTCGAAGGTGCGGAAGTCGCGCTGCTCCAGTTCGGTGTCCAGGCTCTCCGGCGTGTCCTCGGCGGTGCCGAACACGGCGAGTGTCCGACCGGCGATACCGTCGTAGGCGCTGCGCACCGCGGCTGCAGCCGCCTGTTGTTCACCGCTGCCCGCCAAGCGCTCGAGGGCGAGCTGGAGCTGCTCGATGCGTCCGGCGAATTCCCGGTACTGTTTTTCCGCGCCGGCGTCACCGAGAAAGCGTGCGTCGAATGCCTCCTTCACCTGGCGATAGACCGTGCCGCGCATTTCCTTGAGCGTGGCGATCATTTCGGTCAGGCGCAGCGCTTCACGCGAAGCGTCGCCCCAGGTCCACAAAAGTGCCGCGCTCACGGCCAGTCCGCCAACGTTTAGAACGACAAAGATGAGGCTGTAGCGGCCGAGAAACTGGCGCAGGGAAGGGCGAGCCGACATTCAGCAGGGCGTCGCGCCGCCGCGACGCCACAAGGCGTTGGCGGGCGCGGTCAAGAGCTTCTTAGCTTGCGGTAGAGCGTGTTGCGGCTGATGCCGAGCTGGCGCGCGGCTGCCGAGACGTTGCCGCCATGCTTGGCCAGCGCCCGGCGTATGGCGAGCAGCTCGACATCGTCCAGCGTTTGCGCGGTGCCGTGCGCATCGAGTTCGACGCAAGCGCCAGCGTGCCGATGCGCTGCGGCGTCTTCCGGCGGAAGGTCATCATAGAACTCGTCGGGCAGATGCTCGCGGCCGATCAACCCGTCTTCGCCGCAATCGGCGAGCGCTGCGCGCAGGATGTTGGTCAGCTGCCTGAGATTGCCCGGCCAGGGATGGCGGAGCAGAATGTCCATCACCTCCGGGGTTACCCGAGGCTCGGCGTTCGTCTCGCGACGCAGGATGCGCTGCACCAATTGCGGCAGATCGGTACGATGACGCAGTGCCGGCAGATTTACCACGAGGCCGTTGAGGCGGTAGTAGAGGTCTTCACGGAACCGGCCTGCGGCCACCATCTCCCGCAGCCTGCGATTGGTGGCACAGACGATGGCTGTGTTTACAGCGCCCGTCGAGGTGCCGCCCAGCGGCGTCACCGTACGCTCCTGCAGGAAGCGCAGCAGGCGCGCCTGGAGGTTGAGCGGCATGTCGCCGATCTCATCGAGAAAAAGCGTGCCGCCTTCGGCCTGGCGGATTTTGCCGATCTGACCCTTGCGCCGTGCGCCGGTGAAGGCACCTTCCTCGTAGCCGAACAGTTCGGACTCAATCAATCCGTCGGGAATGGCGGCGCAATTTACCGCCACGAACGGGGCGCCGGCGCGCGGGCCGTCAGCGTGGACCGCCCGCGCCAGCAACTCCTTGCCGGTTCCTGTCTCGCCTTGGATGAGGATGGAAATGTCATGCCCCAGCACCTTGCGTATCTTGGCGACGGCGCTTTCCATCTGGGGATCGCCGGTGAGCAGGACGGCGAGCGCGCTCTGTCTCACGCCCGCCGTCCCCGTGTTCGCCCCGACCGGCGCCGGCTGCGTGACGCCATGCGTTCGCCGCGCAGCCGCGTGGCCGAAGCGCGCCCGGGCCGCGATTCGAATGCCGTTGCGCGTGCGCAGGTCCAGCAGCGCATCGTGGCCCCGCGCGGCGCACTCCAGAATCCCGCTGAACGGTGCATCGAACAGCGCCGCGAACGAGTGCCCGCGCATCGCGTCGAGAGTGGTGCCGAGCTGGGCGCAGCCATTGCGCGAGGCGGCAATGAACTCGCCCTGGGCCGAGAAGGAGATCAGGCCCTCGCAGAGCGTGTCGATGAACTCCGGCTGCAAATGGAAATGCAGTGTCACCGCACCGGCGAGTGCGTGGGCGTAGAGATGGTTTTCGATCATCTGCACGGACATCTTTACCAGCGCCATGGTGTGCCGGCTGTAGGTCCGGAAGTCGCTCGTGACGTCGAGCGCACCAACGATCTGGCCGTAGGCGTTCAGGATCGGCGCAGCCGAGCACGTCAGTGTGTGATTGGCAGAGAGAAAATGCTCCGGCCCGTGAACGAGCGTCGGCGCCTGCGTGGCGATGGCCGTGCCCATCCCGTTCGTGCCTTTGCTCTGCTCCGACCATACTACGCCGGGACGCAGTGCCCGGCGCCCGCGCGGCGGCAGAAATTCGTCATCGCCCAAGGAGAACAGGATCAGCCCGTTGGTGTCGGTGAGGACGATCTTGCTCTGCGAGTCGATCATTTCCTCGTACAACGCTTCCATGACAGGACGCGCATGCACGAGCAGGTCGCGATTGTGCTCGCGCGCGAGTTCCAGGACGTCGTGCGGCACGGGATCGTAGTCAGCCCCCTGATCCTGAAGCAGGCCGTAGCCCTGGCTGCGCTGCCAGGATTCCTCGATCAGGCGATGCAACAGTCCGACGGGAACAGTTCCCTGCGATCGCAGGCTGGAGTGGGCGGAATGCGCCCGCCCGACATCCGGGGTGTGCATGCAATGCTCCTTGGTGTGGAGACGGGGGCTCAAACCCTCTGGTTTTGTTGCTGTGCTGTTGCGGCCAACGGTAGCACCTGTATTTTTTTGTCGCAACTGTTTCACACTTTGTGTCAGGAATTTTCGCAATGCTGATGCGTGCGCCCGGGGATTCAGCGACTTCTCAAGTAGTTGCGATCTGGTACGGAGTTTGCATGAACTAGTACCGACAATGCCGCAGGTGTGCCGCGATCGCAGCTCCGGATGACATCTATCGAGACGTGATTCGAGTGCTGGGATGCACAATGCAGGCGGCGTGACCGCTGTTTTTGTAGCGCTTTACTCCCTGAAGCGTGGACTGGGGCGGTCGGTAAAGGCGATCATTGCCGACCGCTTTTTTTTGTATTCTCCTCATGCTCACGGCGCGGCGACGCGCCTTCTTTTTTCCTCCCCGCCCGCACCACACCCCTGGCAACCGCTTCGCTTTTCTGGAACAATCCAGAGGCATATCGCCCATGCCGGGCGACACGAGGTTGTGACGCAATGAGACTTGCATGCCTACTGGCATCCCTATGCCTGAGCGCGGGGCTGGCGCACGGCGCTGCGCCGGAAGATCCCCTTCAGTCTGCCAATTGGGCCGAGCTGAGAAAGGTTTACTTCGCCAACCAGCGCATCGTATTCGACAACCGCGTCAAGGTGGTCGCACCGAAGCTGGCAGAGGATTCCATGAACGTCCCGATCGGCGTAAGCGCCGAGGGCTTGCCCGACGTGGAGGAGGTCGTCGTCCTGGCCGACCACAATCCCATCGTCAAAGTTCTGCACTTCTATCCCTACGGTGTCAAGCCGGCACTGTCGTTTCGCCTCAAGCTCCAGCAGGCCAGTCCCATCCGCGCCCTGGCCCGGACGCGAGACGGCGTTTGGCATGCCGGCGGGGTATGGGTAGACGCCGCCGGCGGCGGCTGCACCGCGCCCAGCGTCGGCCGGGCGAGCGGCTCCTGGTCCGACACGTTGAACCAGGTGCAGACCCGCGTCTGGAATCGCGACGGGACGCACCGTCTGCGGCTGCGCATCATGCATCCCATGGATACCGGCCTTGCCCCCGGCATACCGGCCTTCTACATCGAGCGGCTCAGCCTCACGGACACCTCGGGGCGGGAACTCATGCGTGTTCTGACCTTCGAGCCCGTCAGCGAGAACCCGGTGTTCTCCTTCGACCTCCTCCCCGGTAAGGCGACCGCGGAGCCGCTGACGCTTACCGGGGCGGATAACAACGGTAATCGAATCCACTCGAGGGTCGTGCAATGAGCTGGCGAAGGTTGGTGGCCGGTGCCGGCGTGGCGGTGGCACTGTGGAGCGTGCCCATCGAGGCGGCGTTGGATTATCTGCTCAAGCCGCGCAAGATTGCCCAAGACACCTATGTCTTCGTCGGACGGATGGAGGATTTCAGCTACGGCAACGGCGGCAATATCGTCAACACCGGCTTCATCGTTACCAAAGATGGCGTCGTCGTCATCGACACCGGGCCGTCCAAACTGTACGGCGAACAGATGCGCCGGGCGATCGCTGCGGTGACACCGCAGAAGATCACCCGCGTCCTCATTACCCATCACCACCCCGATCACTTCTTCGGCAACCAGGCGTTTGCCGATGTCCCGACGTATGCCTTGGGCGAAACCATCGCCGGGATGAAGCAGGAAGGAGGCAACTTTGCCGACAATCTCTATCGCATGAGCGGTGACTGGCTGGCGGGCACGGAACCTGTCGCGGCGAATCAGGAAGCCAAGGCCGGTGTGATCAGCATCGGCGGTCATGAGCTCGAACTCATCGCGCTGCGTGGCCATACGCGGGGGGATCTGGCGGTGTACGATCGCACCACGGGCGTGTTGTTCGCCGGCGATCTCGTATTCCATCAGCGTGCTGCGACGACGCCTCATGCCGAGATCGGCACTTGGCTCGAGTCGCTTGCTGCGCTGCAAAAAATACCTTTCAAACAGATGGTACCCGGCCACGGCGATCCGGTGGCCGATGCCCGCGGCATCGTGCAGACGAGGCGCTATCTGGTGTGGCTCGAGTCGACCCTGAAGAACGCTGCCGAGCAGGGCATGGATATGCCGGAACTGCTTGCCCTGCCAATCCCCGAGGAGTTTGCTGGAGTCGCCCTGATCCGTTCCGAGTACGAGCGTTCCATAGCCCATCTGTTCCGTTCTTTCGAGCGCGTGGCGCTGGAGCATAAACCCCACTAAGGCCGCCTTGCCGGTCGGTGCTCAGTTGTACCAATCTGCAACACCTGCTTGCCGCTGCAACATATCCGCAGGGAAAAAATCCCGGTTTCCCGGTGAAAACTTCATGGCATAGGTCTTGCCTTCAGCTTTGCGGAGGATCCTCGGACGAGGTTCTTCGGTTTTCTTACCACAACAATCCTATTGGGATGCAAGGAGGGACTAAAGATATGCGCAAGACTCTAATTGCCACTCTCATCGGTTCCGCCGTGCTTGCGCTAGGTGCTGGCCAAGCGGTAGCGGGCGTGACCGATAAGGACATCGAGAACGATGCCAAGAGTACGGGCGACGTTCTGTCCTGGGGCATGGGCACGCAAGGGCAGCGTTACAGCACGCTGGACAAGATCAACACGCAGACCGTAAAGAACCTGGTGCCGGCGTGGTCGTTCTCCTTCGGCGGCGAGAAGCAGCGTGGCCAGGAGGCCCAGCCCATCGTCGTCAACGGCAAGATGTTCGTCACCGGCTCCTACTCTCGCCTGTACGCGCTCGAGGCGAAAACGGGCAAGAAACTCTGGCAGTACGAGCATCGCCTGCCGGACGGCATCATGCCTTGCTGCGACGTGGTCAATCGCGGCGCGGCCGTCTATGACAATCTGGTGATCTTCGGCACCCTGGATGCCCAGCTCGTGGCGCTGGACATGGACAGCGGCAAGGTGGTCTGGAAGGAAACCATCGATGAGTACAAGGGTGGCTACTCGTACACCGCCGCGCCCATCATCGCCAAAGGCATGGTGCTGACCGGCGTCTCCGGCGGCGAATTCGGCGTCGTCGGCCGGGTCGAGGCGCGCGACGCCAAGACCGGCAAGATGGTCTGGGTACGCCCGACTGTCGAAGGTCACATGGGCACCAAGGACGGCAAGGACAACGGCGTAACCGGCGAGACCAACAAGACTTGGCCGGGCGACCTGTGGAAGACCGGCGGCGCGGCCACCTGGCTCGGCGGTACCTACGATCCCGAGACGGGCCTGGCATACTTCGGCACCGGCAACCCGGCGCCCTGGAACAGCCATCTGCGCCCGGGCGACAACCTCTATTCCTGCTCGACCGTGGCCATCGACGTGTCCACCGGCAAGATCGTCTGGAGCTATCAGAATACGCCCAACGACGGCTGGGACTTCGACGGTGTGAATGAGTTCGTCACCTACAAGACCAAGGACGGCCAGATCCTGGGCGGCAAGGCGGATCGCAACGGTTTCTTCTATGTGAACGACGCCAAGACCGGCAAGCTGGTCAACGCCTTTCCCTTCGTCAAGAAGATCACCTGGGCCACGGGCATCGACCTGAAGACCGGCCGCCCGAACTATGTCGCGGACAACCGTCCCGGCAACCCGAGCAAGAGCGCCGACGGCAAGAAGGGCCAATCGGTCTTCGCCGCACCGTCTTTCCTGGGTGGCAAGAACCAGATGCCGATGGCCTATAGCCAGGATACCGGCTACTTCTACGTGCCCGCCAACGAGTGGGGCATGGAGATCTGGAACGAGCCGGTCACTTACAAGAAGGGCGCGGCCTATCTCGGCGCCGGCTTCACCATCAAGACGATCGACGACAGTTACATCGGCGCCATGCGCGCGGTCGATCCGGCCAGCGGCAAGATCGTCTGGGAAGTCAAGAACAACGCGCCGCTCTGGGGCGGCGTTCTGGCGACCAAGGGCGGCTTGGTGTTCTACGGCACTCCGGAAGGCTACCTGAAAGCGGTGGATGCCAAGACCGGCAAGGAAGTGTGGCAGTTCCAGACGGGCACCGGAATCGTGGCGCCGCCCATCACCTGGGAACAGGATGGCGAGCAGTACATCGGTGTCGCGACCGGCTGGGGCGGTGCAGTTCCCCTCTGGGGCGGCGACGTGGCCAAGAAGGTCAACTATCTGAACCAGGGTGGTTCGATGTGGGTGTTCAAGTTGCACAAGGGTTGATACGCGTTTAGTCTCCACTCCGCTGCAGCACTTGGGCCAGCGCCGCAATGCGCTGGCCTTTTTGTTATAGTCCCCCGGCGTGCACGAGAACCGAATCGGCATTGCAGTCGTCGCGCACGGGGGGCGGCGAGCGCTCCCGCCGACCAGTCGTTTGTCTTGGGGATGAGGCCGTTTGCCGTTCTAATTGTTGCCCTGGGCTGCCTGCTCAACAATGGCAGCGGCGCGGCCGCTCCGTTCGAACGGCTAAGCCCACGGCAGGTTGCGCCGCAGGTATACGTCGTCCGCGGCGCCGCGGCCGAGCCCGGCGCGGCCAACGACGGTGCGGTGGTCAATACGGCATTCATCGTCGGGCCCCGCGGCGTCGTGGTCATCGACAGCGGCCCGCACCGGCGCTATGGCGAGGCGCTTTTCGCTGCAATTCGACGTGCGACGCGCCTGCCGGTACGGCTGCTGATCAACACCCATCCGCATCCCGAGAATGTGCTTGGCAACGTCGCCTTCGCCCGTCGTGGCGTGCCCATCTTGGCTGCCGCCCGGACGCGCGAGTTGATGCAGGTGCGCTGCCCCGTCTGCGTCAAGTCGTTTTCCGCGCGATTGGGGGCAGGGCGCATGCGCGGCACGGAAATCGTGCTGGCGGACCGGACGGTGACGGAGCCGCAAATCATCGAGGTCGCCGGCTTGCGGTTAAGGCTGATGCCATTCGCTGCGGCACACTCGGACAGCGATCTCGCGGTGCTGGAGGAGACGACCGGTGTTCTCTTCGCGGGCGGACTGCTCTACGTCGGGGAGATTCCTTCGCTGCGCGAGGCGCGCGTGATGGGCTGGCTCGATGCGCTCGATGCGCTGCGTAGCCTGCCCTTCTCCCAAGTCGTGCCCGGGCACGGGCCGGCGACCGGAGCAGCCGGGATCGATGCGTTGGCAGAATATTTGCGCGCCCTGATGGAGCGTGCCCGTGCGGCGCTCGACGGCGGTATCGATCGCAGCATTGCGGCCGCCGATGGCGCGGCGTTGCCGCAATTCGGGCACTGGGCGATGTATGGCGAGCGACACACGCTCAACTATCAGCACGTGCTAAGCGAACTCGAGCAGGGCGCCTGGGCGGAGCGCGACTGACCGGACGCTCAGCCTGCGCGCGCCGGCGTACCAGGATCAGAGCTGCTTCAGGCGCCGGTAGATCGTGTTGCGGCTGATGCCCAGCTTGCGTGATGCGGCCGAGATGTTGCCCTGGTACTGATCAAGCGCCTCCTTGATCGCCTGGCGCTCCAGGCTATCGAGATCCCGGTCGACAAATACCTTGGCGGAACCCTCGGTAATCGCGCGGACATCACAGGCGACGTCGCCGTCGGAATCCAGATCGCTAAGGAAGTCATCGGGAAGATGCTCCATGCGAATCACCTGGTCGTCGTCGCACATGGCCACGGCCGTGCGCAGCAGATTGGTAAGCTGGCGCACGTTGCCTGGCCAGGGATGGCGCAGGAACTGTTCCATCACCTCTGGTGCGAGTGTCGGCGGCGGCCCACTGGCGCATTCGCTGAGCAGGATGTGCTCCACCAATTGCGGCAGGTCTGTGCGGTTGCGCAGCGGCGGCAGGTTGACGGCCAGCCCGTTGAACCGATAGTAAAGATCTTCGCGGAATAGCCCGGCCGCCACCATCTCGCGCAGGTTGCGGTTGGTGGCACAAATGATGGCGATGTCCACGGGATAGGACTTGGTGCTGCCCAAAGGCGTGACGCGCCGTTCCTGGACGACGCGCAGCAGGCGAGCCTGAAGATTGAGCGGCATGTCGCCGATCTCGTCCAGGAACAGCGTGCCGCCGTGAGCCTGGACGATCTTTCCGACGCTGCCTTTGCGCTTGGCGCCGGTAAAGGCGCCTTCCTCATAACCGAACAGTTCGGACTCGATGAGCCCGTCCGGAATCGCGGCGCAATTCACCGCAACGAAGGGAGCCTTGCTGCGCGGGCCCGCGTTGTGGATGGCGCAGGCGAGCATTTCCTTGCCCGTGCCGGTTTCGCCCTGTATGAGTATCGTGATATCGCGACCGAGCACGCGTTTGACCTTGGTACACACGGCCTCGATGCGCGGGTCGCCGAACATCAGTGCGTCGAGCGTTGTGCCAAGCGGCTGAATGGCTCCACCGGGTTGCGGTCGCGTCGGTTGCGGTGTCTTCTCGACCTGATCGTCGACGGCATACAGGCGCGGGGGCCGTCGCACCCGTGCGCCGAATTTGAACAATGCGCTAACGCGAACGCCGTTGTGCGCAAATAGTGCCAGCGGCACACTGCGCTGCAGCATCGCCTGATCCAGAGCCTCCGGGAAGCGCATGCCGAAGAGCGAGCTGAAAGAATGCGTGCGCAGGTTATCCAAGTCCAGGCCGAGTTGGAAGCAGGCGCTGCGATTGGCGGACATGAATTCGCCGTCGGTGCTGAACGTGACAATGCCTTCGCACAGCGTGCCGAGGAATTCGGGGCGGGTATGAAAATGAACTGCTATGGCGTCGGGGAATGCGTTTGCGAACATGTGGTTTTCGATTAGGTTGACCGACATCTTCACCAAGGCCAGCGTATGGGGATTGCGCGTACGGTAGTCGCCGCTGACGTCCAGCACGCCGATGGCCTTGCCTTGTGGGTCAAGGATGGGCGAAGCAGAACAGGTGAGAAAATGGTTGGCGGGCAGAAAGTGCTCGGGGCCATGCACGCACACGGGCGCCCGCTCGACAAGGGCGGTACCGATGGCGTTTGTCCCCTTGTCACCCTCTGACCAGTCGATTCCCGGCGCTAGTGCCACCCGTTCGGCGCGCACCAGAAAGTCGGCGTCGCCGATGGAATGGAGCACAAGACCATGGGCGTCGGTCAGAATGACCATGCTATGAGTGTTGATGATCTGCTCGTAGAGCGTCTCCATGACCGGCGAGGCATGAGAGACGAGCAGGCTGTTCTTCTCTAATTCGTCGCGCAGTGATTCGCGGCGAAGCGGATCGAAGTTGGGCTTGCCTTCCATGTGCAAGCCCGAGGCGCAACAGCGCACCCAGGATGCTTCGATGGTATCGGAGAGCATGCCCGCAGGCGGGGTGCCGCGCTCGCGCAATATGTAGTGCGCTTCGCGCGCGCGCCCGGGACGCGCCGGTTCGTAGTGGGCCATGTCTCTCCTCCGCACGCGATCCCGCTGGCTAAGCGGCCCGCGCTTCTGTGTCAAAATGTAGCATCGCTCCGACTAGGTTGCAACCATCGACGCCACAGCCGGTACACTTCTTGTTCGCTTCTGCGTTTTGCCTTCCCGGGGGCGTCTGCACCGCAGACCAACGCCAACCATGGGCGGACGACGGCGATTCATGCGGCGATACGCGCGGTGCGAAGTTGGCATACGACGTGCTTCCGCAGTGTCAACCGACTCGCTAGTCTAATCAGAACGCAAGTCTCGAAAAGGCGGCCGATTTTACATATTGGAGGAATGTTGTGCGCACCGAACTGATCAAACAAGCTGCTGCAACCCTTGCCTTTGCATCCGCCACCTTCCTGGCGTCGTCCGTCGCGTACTCGCATGGCGATGTCACGCCCCAGGCAGTGGATACATCCGGCCTGAAACAATTGGGCACCGAGATCGCGAAGGAGAACCCGTATCGCGGCAACAAGAAGGCGATTGCGGTCGGAGATTCGGCCTACAATCAGAACTGCGCCCGCTGCCATGGCCTGGAAGCGGTCTCTGGCGGTATTGCGCCCGATCTGCGCAAGCTGGATCAGGATTGCGACGGATTGGCGGCAAAGGACAAACAGGCCGCATGCAGAAAGGAAGTGGATGACTATTTCATGGTGTCGGTACTGCGCGGCAAGGTTCGCGACGGTGCTGTATACATGCCGCCCTTCGAGGGCATTCTCCAGCAGGAGGCGATCTGGGCCATCAAGGCCTATGTGGAGGAGCGCAGTCCCACCCTCAAGTAAGTCGATGCGGACGTTGTTGGTAATCATCGGCTGGTTGCTGAGTAGTACTGTCGCCCTAGCCCAGAGCTTCGACCTGCCGCAGATTCTGACGCGCGGTCAGATCCGCTTCGCCTTCTACAACGACTTTCCGCCTTTCTCCGACGACAACAAGGGGATCGACGTCGAACTTGCCGCGGCGCTCGCGGCAAAGCTCGGCGTCAAGATGGTGCCGCTGTGGTTCGACGCCGACGAGAACATGGAGGACGACCTGCGCAACATGGTCTGGAAGGGACACTATCTGGGCTATGGGCCGGCGGATGCCATGATGCACGTCCCGGTGGATCGGGATTACATGCTCAAGAACGACAAGGTCAAGTTCTTTTCACCCTACTACCGGGAGCGCTTCGCCATTGCGCGACGGGTCGATCGTGTGCCGGCGTTGGAGTCAATGGAGCCGTTCGAGAAGGAAACGATCGGCGTCGAAGGTGGCTCCATGCCTCATACCGTCCTGTTATCGACCGATGCGGGCAAGTACCGTGCGAACGTGGTGCAGTTCAAATCGGCGATGGAAGCGGTTAAGGCGCTGAGGGCGGGAGAAGTTGCCGCTGTCATGGCTCAGCAAGGGGAACTGGAAGGGGGGCTCAAGGACAGCTCGGGCTTTGCTATCTCGGAGGCGCCGATCGGTGGCGTGAAGTTCCGCAACTGGGCGTTGGGGATTGCGGTGAAGGCCGGTCATGAGGAATTGGCGCAAGCCTTGCAGAAGGCGATGAACGAACTGACGGCGGACGGTACGGTGGCGCAAATCTTCGCCAAGTACGGAGTACAATACCGCGGGCCTTAGATCCGCTTTCCTGTTCCCCGCCGAGGCAGCCTTCCATGCGTTTGCTTGCAATTCTGCTCCTGAGTCCAACCCTGGTCTTGGGCGCACCCCTCGCCTATGTTCCCAACGAAAAGACGGGCACCCTCTCGATTATCGACACCGCCGTCGATCAGGTTGTCGGCAGCATTCCCGCAGGCAAGAAACCGCGAGGGCTGGCAACCTCCGGCGATGGCGCGACCCTGTTCGTCAGCGACCAGCCGAACAACGCTTTGGTAGTCGTGGACCTCGCCGAACGCAAGGCGAGTGGCACGATCCCGCTGGGCGAGTCGCCCGAGGGCGTGAGCGTCTCGCCGGACGGCAAGTGGGTCGTGGCGGCGGTGGAGGTATCCAACAGCGTTGCCTTCATCGACGTTGCCACACGCCGCAAGGACTTCAGCGTCCAGACCAACGGCAAGAACCCGGAGCATGCCGTATTCAGTCCCGACGGCCGCTGGCTTTACGTGAGCGCCGAGGAGGCGGACAGCGTGGACGTGGTCGACGTCCAGGCACGCAAGCAGGTGGCCACGGTAAAGGTGGGTAACCGGCCGCGCGGCATCGGCTTCCTGCCCGACGGTACCCGCGCCTACGTCGCCTGCGAACTTGCGAATACCGTCTACGTGCTGGACACGTCGCGGCATGCCGTGGTCGCACAGATCGCCGCCGGCAATTATTCCAACGGGGTTGCCGTGCATCCGGGCGGGAAAAAGGTGTACGTATCGAACGGCAGGGACGGGACGGTGTCGGTGATCGATACGACCGCCAACGTCATCGTGGCGACGATTCCCGTGGGCAAGCGGCCGTGGAACATGGCGATCACCCCCGACGGCAAGAAGCTCTACGTTGCCAACGGGCGCTCGAATTCGGTATCGGTGATCGACACGGCCTCGGACAAGGCGATCACCGAGGTCACTGTAGGCGAGCTGCCATGGGGTGTGTTGATTCGGTGACACCGCGCCAAACAGATTGCATGAGAGTGTTGCAATTTGCAACAGACGTCGTAGAGTAGATCGCCACGCTACGCGCCAAGCCGCGCCAATGCTCGATTCCAGAGATCCTCAGTATGGTCTGTTACTTGCTTGAGGATTTTTTGGTCTGCTGTCATACCCCATGAACAACTGCAGGACCAGGACTACAACCGAGGAGACTTTCGATGCAAAAATCCTTGCACATCGATCCCAATAAATGCACCGGCTGTCTGCAGTGCGAAATGGCCTGTTCTTTCGAGAACTACGGAATTTTCAACAACGCGTTATCGCGCATCAAGGTGTTCGACTTCCACCATTCTGGTCGCAAGGTTCCCTATACCTGCACGCAGTGCGACGAGGCGTGGTGCCTGCATGCCTGCCCGGTCGAGGCGATCAAGGTGGACAGCCTGACCGGGGCCAAGGTCGTACACGAGAACATCTGCGTCGGATGCAAGGTGTGCACGATCTCCTGCCCTTTCGGCACCGTGAACTACGTGGCCAGCACGGGCAAGGTGCAAAAGTGCGACCTGTGCGGTGGTCAGCCGGCTTGTGCCGAAGCCTGCCCCACGGGCGCAATCACCTACGTCGATGCCAACTGGACTGGACTTGACCGCATGCGGGCGTGGGCGGGCAAGACTGACACCCAACCGCGCGCTTGAGGAGGATTGAAAGATGGGATGGGCACGTAAAGTTCTGCGCGTCAATCTGACCAAAGGTACTTGTACCGTCGAGCCGCTCAACATGCAATGGGCGCAGGAGTACCTGGGCCAACGCGGGCTGGCCACCAAGTATCTGGTATCCGAGATCGATCCGAAATGCGATCCACTCGGGCCTGACAACAAGATCATCTGGACCACCGGCCCGCTGACCGGCACGATGGCGTCCACTGGCGGTCGCTACTCGGTCGTCACCAAGGGTGCGTTGACCAACGCCATCGCCTGCTCGAATTCCGGCGGCTATTTCGGGGCAGAGCTGAAGATGGCCGGCTGGGACATGATCATCTTCGAGGGCAAGTCACCGAAGCCGGTTTATCTCTGGCTGGAGAACGACAAGGTCGAGTTGCGCGATGCTGGTCATCTTTGGGGCAAGACCGTGTGGCAGACCGAGGAGACCATCAAGAAGACCCACCAGGATCCGCTGATCCGCGTGTCTTCCATCGGACGCGCCGGTGAAAGCCAAGTGCTCTTTGCCTGCATCGTCAATGACCTGCACCGTGCCGCCGGCCGCTCGGGCGTCGGGGCAGTCATGGGCTCGAAAAACCTCAAGGCTGTCGCCGTGCGTGGAACAATCGGCACGACCGGGATCGCCAATCCCAAGGAGTTCATGAAGGCAGCCGTCGCCGGCAAGAAGGTCCTTGCCGACAACGCTGTTACCGGCCAGGGCCTGCCGAAGTACGGCACCCAGGTGCTGATGAACGTCATCAACGAGATCGGGGCGCTGCCGACGCGCAATCACCGCGACGTCCAGTTCGAGGAAGCGCGCAAGATCTCCGGCGAAGCCATGCACGAGAAGCGCTCCACCGACGGCAAATCCCATCTGGTTACCAACCAGGCATGTTTCGGTTGCACCATTGCCTGCGGGCGTATCTCCAAGATCGACGAGACCCACTTCAGCGTTGTCAACAAGCCCGAGTACTGGGGCGCTTCGGGCGGCCTGGAGTACGAAGCAGCGTGGGCTCTGGGCTGCGCCAACGGCGTCGGCGATCTGGAGGCTTTGCAGTATGCCAACATGATTTGCAACGAGGACGGCATGGACCCGATTTCCTTCGGCGCGACCGTCGGCGCGGCGATGGAATTGTATGAGATGGGGCTGCTCACGGACGCCGACATCGGCATCAAGGCACCATTCGGTTCCGCCGAGGCGCTGGCGAAGATGGCTGAAATGACTGCCCGCAGCGAAGGATTCGGCAAGATCCTAGGCATGGGCTCGAGGCGCATGTGCGAGAAATACGGCCATCCGGAACTGTCCATGTCGGTCAAGGGTCAGGAATTCCCGGCCTATGATTCGCGCGGCATTCAGGGCATGGGCCTGACCTACGCCACTTCCAATCGCGGCGCCTGCCATCTGCGCAGTTACACCGTCGCCTCAGAGGTACTCGGCATTCCGGTCAAGACCGATCCGCTGACCACGGAAGGCAAGCCGGCACTGGTGAAGGCCTTCCAGGATGCGACGGCGGTGTTCGATTCATCGGGTATCTGCGTGTTCACCTCTTTCGCGTGGACGCTGGCCGATGTCCAACCGCAGTTGCAGGCCGCGTGCGAAGGCGACTGGTCGATGGACAAGCTGAATCTCGTCGGTGAGCGCATCTGGAATATGGAGCGCCAGTTCAATCTGGCCGCAGGGCTTAGCAAGAAGGATGACGACTTGCCGCCACGGCTCAAGAACGAACCGGCCAAGACCGGCCCGGCCAAGGGACTGGTAAACGGGCTCGACAAAATGCTGCCTGAGTATTACCAGATCCGCGGCTGGACGCCCGAGGGCGTGCCGACCAAGGAGACCCTGGCGCGGCTTGGCCTGTAACTACTTGTTCGACTCGTGCCAGGCGCGGAGGTACGGAGGGTTATCCCTCTGGCATCTCCGCGCCTTCGCGTGTTGGTGGTCTGAATGAAGAGGATGGCAGCATGAGGCATGTGATTTTGGGTAACGGCCCTGCAGGCGTTGTCGCGGCAGAGATGATCCGAAAGACGGATTCCAGTGCCGAGATTACGATGGTCGGCCATGAGCCAGAGCCTCCTTATTCGCGGATGGCGCTTCCATATCTGCTTCAAAAAGAGATCGGGGAGGACGGCACCTACTTGCGCAAAGACATGGGCCATTTCGAGCGCCTGAACGTCAAGCTCATTTTGGCGCATGCTCAGAGCGTTGACAGTGGAAAGCGGCAGGTCAGGCTCGGCAACGGCGAGATGCTGCCCTATGACAAGCTGCTTATCGCGACCGGCGCGCATCCTACCAAGCCCCCGGTCGCGGGTATGGACGCTCCTTGCGTGCAAACCTGCTGGACCCTCGACGATGCTCGCAAGATTGCCGCGCTTGCAAGACCCGGATCGCGCGTCGTACAGATCGGCGCGGGATTCATCGGCTGCATCATCATGCAGGCGTTGGCGAGCATGGGCGTGCATCTCACGATCGTCGAGATGGGGGACCGCATGGTGCCGCGCATGATGAACAACGTGGCGGGCGGGATGATCAAGAGGTGGTGCGAGAAGAAGGGGGTGCGCGTTCATACCAACGCGCGCGTCGTGGCAATGCGCCCGGACATGGCGCGGGCGGGTTCCGTATTCGTGGAACTCGATAGTGGCGACGAACTGCCCGCCGACTTGGTGATTTGTGCCGCCGGTGTGCAGCCCAATATCGAGTTTCTCGCCGGGAGCGGCATTGCTACCGATAAGGGGGTGCTGGTAGACGAGCGGATGCAGACAAACATTCCCGACGTCTATGCCGCAGGAGACGTGGCCGAGGCGATCGATTTCAGCACGGGCGAGCGTGCCATCAATGCGATCCAGCCGGACGCAGTCGATCAGGGCCGCATTGCGGGGCTCAACATGGCTGGCAAGGAAGCGCACACCGTCGGAAGCTTGACGATCAACGTGCTCGACACTCTGGGGTTGATCTCTTCGTCATTTGGCAAGTGGTGGGGCGACATCGATGGCGAGTCTTCCGAATTGGTGGACAATGAAAACTTTCGCTACCTCAACTTGCAGTTCAAGGGTGACAAGTTGATAGGTGCAACCAGCGTTGGGCTCACCGACAACGTTGGCGTATTGCGTGGGCTCATTCAGACGAAGAAGCGCCTGGGCGCGTTCAAGGAACAGCTCCTTCGGGATCCGACGCTCATCATGCAGGCCTCCCTCGCCGGATCGGCGCTACCGGGAGCCAAACGCGGGGGGAGCACTGGCGGTCGATGATTGTCACGCTCAAGCTCTACGCCACATTGTCGGATCATCTGCCGGTCGACGCCCGCAAGACCAATGAGATCGGTGTGGAAGTGCCAAAGGATGCAACGGTTGCCGAGGTCATCGCTCAATTCAGTCTGCCGGAGAAGCTCGTTCACCTTGTCCTCATAAACGGGAAATTCATTCCCCCGGCTGCCCGATCGGCGTGCCGTCTTCACGAGGGAGACGTGCTGGCCATATGGCCACCGATCGCAGGTGGTTGAGAAGACGCCCCAGGACGCGGTTGCGCTGACTTGGCAGATGACGATTTCGCGCGAGGAATTCCTGCGCTGTCTGCCGGCGGCCGTTGATTTCGTTCCCTTCCAGGTTGTCGGCAACTCGATTGAAAATGGCGATACCGGTCGCGGCTGGCAAATGGAGCTGGTCGCGCTGCCGGATCAGTGCATCGGCGCGCTGAAATTGCAGCGGCACAGCGTAAAATTTCGCTTTGTCGGGTACTCCTCGGAAGAGGTGAGTGCGTTTATGTCACGTGTGGAGGTCTACTTTCGGCGTGGCGGTGGTTGATCTGTTAGAATGGAACGTGGCGGGTCTCCCCGCATTGCGGCGCGGTGAACCTGGTCAGGTCCGGAAGGAAGCAGCCACAGCTGCTAACTGCAAGTGCCGGGGGTCAGGCTCGCCACCTTTCCTTCCCTCGAATTGAGCCTTCTTGGTACCTCTTTTCGCGCTTTTGTGCGGAGCGTGTCGAGCCGTAATTTGCATTGAACCATCAGCAATGAAGATGAGAACGCGCGCCTACGGGCGGCAAGGGGGGATGGATTGTGCCGTTTTTTGACCATGCTGGCATTTGCTGCCGGCGACTCTTCACCCACTAATCAGCTAGGAGAACTAAGAATGAGCAAGTTCCAGAACCTCGTTGCCATTGGCATTGTCGTCGTCGCTGCTGGCGCAACCGCCGTTGCAGCCGCGCAGGATGGTATGGGCGCAATGTCCGGCCGGGGAACCTTGAAAGGCGGTGGCCAGTATGAGAACAAGCTGGACCAGTCCGGCATGAGCGGCATGTCCGGCATGGCGGGCACGCACGCTGGCACGACCATGGGGCCGGGCGCCTCTTCGGACAATACCGCTGCCAAGGGCAAGAAGAAGGCCAAGAAGGCGGCCAAGCAGCAAGGCATGCAGTAGTAGCTGCTTCACTCCCAACCCCAACCGGGAGCGGACGCTGCTCCGCTCCCGACTTCCCTTCGAGTCTTCCTGTCCTCCTGGCATCAAGCCCCATCCCGCGCTGGTATACACCTGATCGGTACGATGGGTGGCGCCGGGGTCGTGTCCCGCGAGTTCGTCGCGCAACGTAGCCAAGCAAGCGTCGGTGGTGCGGCCAGGAACATCGAAGGCCGCAACAAGACGCGACGCTGCGCACGACCTGGTCGCGCAAGCAACGGGCACGGCGACCGCGCGGATATGGCGCCGGCCCAGGCCCGCCGGAGGCGTGACGTGCGGCCGCCGCGCGCATGCCAGGCATGGCATTGACGATCGGCATTTCTGTGCCCTGATTGGCGGAATGCAATGATGGCTCGCACCCCGTGCCGACCTGCCACGTCTTGTTTGCTAGAATCCGCGAATGAGTTACCAAGTTCTGGCACGCAAGTGGCGGCCGCGATCCTTTGCGACCCTGGTGGGACAGGAACACGTCGTCAAGGCATTGTCCCATGCGCTTGAGCAGCAGCGACTGCACCATGCCTATTTGTTCACCGGGACGCGCGGTGTCGGCAAGACGACCCTGGCGCGGATTCTCGCCAAGGCGCTGAACTGCGAGTCCGGTGTGACGGCGCAGCCCTGTGGCGTTTGCAGCGCTTGCACCGAGATCGACAACGGACGCTTCGTGGACCTGCTGGAGGTGGATGCAGCTACGAATACCCGCGTGGATGAGATGCGGCAGTTGCTGGAGAACGCTGCCTATGCGCCGACCCGCGGCCGCTTCAAGGTCTACGTCATCGACGAGGTGCACATGCTGTCGAACTCGGCCTTCAATGCCATGCTGAAGACGCTGGAGGAGCCGCCGGAGCACATCAAGTTCATCCTCGCCACAACCGATCCGCAGAAAATTCCGGTGACGGTGTTGAGTCGGTGCCTGCAGTTCAATCTGAAGCAGATGCCGCCGCAGCACATCGTCGATCATCTGTCCCACATCCTGACCCAGGAGAGCGTGCCGTTCGAGGTGCCCGCCCTGCGCCATCTGGCCAAAGCGGCCGCAGGCAGCATGCGCGATGCGCTGTCGCTGCTCGATCAGGCCATTGCCCACGGCGCCGGGCACGTGGAAGAGGCGGCAGTGCGCGAGATGCTCGGCACCGTCGGCGAGGACCATCTCTACGCAGCGCTTGATGCGCTGGCTACCGGCGATCTGGACGCGTTGCTGGCGGTGGCGAAAGCGATGGACGAGCGCGGTCTTTCGTTCGATTCGGCGTTGCAGGAGCTGGCCACGCTCACCCATCGGGTCGCGCTGATGCAGATGGCGCCCCAAGGCATCGCCGACGAGGCCGAGCGCAAACGGCTGGAACCCTACGCACGGGCGTTGGATGCCGAGTTTCTGCAGCTCGCCTATCAGATCCTCATTCACGGTCGTGGTGACCTGCCGCTCGCGCCGGACGAATATGCCGGCTTCAGCATGACGCTGCTGCGCCTGTTCGCCTTCCGGCCAGAGACGCCTGTGGCGTTCGGCGTCCCGGCGGGTACCGCCGCAAAGCCTGTCGGGGCTCCCAGGCGCGTTCACGCGGTCGAGGCGAGCGCAGCGCCGCAAGCCGTTGCGCCGGTCGCGGTGACACAGCCTGCGGCCGCGGCGGAAGCTGCCGCAAATGGCGCCGAGGCTGGTCCCGGTGCCGAGCCGGCCCGCACAGACGACTGGCACGAACTGCTCGGACGGCTGCGACTCGGCGGGATGGTGCGCGAGCTGGCCCACCACTGCGAGTTGGTGGCCAACAGCACGACGACGATCACCCTGCGTCTGAGCCAAGCGCATCGCTCGCTGCTGAACAAGACTTTGCAGGACAAACTGCAGACGGAGCTTCAAACGCAGCTGCGCCGGCCGATCAAACTCGCCATCGAGATCGGCGAGCCGGTCGGCGAGACGCCGGCTGACCGTGCGCGCACGGTGCAACAGGAACGCCACGAGCGGGCGGTGGCGGCCTTGGAGCAGGACGGCTTCGTGCGCGACGTCATCGACATGTTCGACGCCACCCTCAATGAGTCGTCGATAAAGCCGGTCTAGGACAGGCCTAAACAGCCACTTACTTTCGAGGGTCGCCAGACCCGCAAGGAGAGAACCCATGATGAACAAGGGTGGAATTGCAGCGCTGATGAAGCAGGCGCAGCAGATGCAGGAGCGAATGGTCAAGGCGCAGGAGGAGCTTGGCTCGATCGAGGTCGAGGGCCAGTCGGGCGCCGGAATGGTTAAGGTGGTCATGACCTGCAAGCACGACGTGCGCCGCGTCCACATTGATCCGTCGCTGCTGGGCGATGACAAAGAGATGCTGGAGGATTTGCTGGCGGCGGCGGTGAACGACGCCGTGCGCCGTGTCGAGACGACGGTACAGGAGAAGATGGCTGGTTTTACGGCCGGTCTGCAGCTGCCGCCGGGAATGAAATTGCCGTTCTGAGGCGTGTGAGGCGCCTGGGGCATTCTTCCTCGGCAAATCGATGCTCACTGCAGACCGCCTAGGCTCTCGCCGATGACTCCGTCGACGCTCGACGAACTGATCGAGGCGCTGCGCTGCTTGCCGGGTGTCGGGCCCAAGTCGGCGCAGCGCATGGCCTATCACCTTCTGCAACGTGATCACCCCGGGGCGGCGCGCCTGTCGCGCGCGCTCGACCAGGCGCTGCAGAAGATCCACCACTGCGCGCGTTGCAATACGTTCACCGAGGCGGAAATCTGTGAGCGCTGCGCTTCGGGCAAACGCAATCCGGCTCTGCTGTGCGTGGTCGAGACGCCGGCGGATCTCAACATGATGGAGCAGACCCATGCCTACGGCGGCATGTATTACGTGCTCATGGGACACATCTCGCCTCTCGACGGCGTGGGGCCACGGGAGCTGCGGCTGGAGAAACTGCTCGCGCGGGCATCGGACGGCGTGGTGCGGGAAGTCGTCATCGCCACGAACTTCACCAACGAAGGCGAAGCGACAGCCCACTATATCGGCGAGATGCTCCGTGCTCGCAACGTCCTCGTCAGCCGCATCGCGCGGGGCTTGCCGGTTGGCGGTGAACTCGAGCACACCGACACCGGCACGATCGCCCAGGCGCTGGTCGAGCGTCGGCCGGTCTAGCCATGCGAACGGCATGAGTCGGGCTGACGCCGACTAAATCCTGATCACATTCGGCGAAGGGGAGTCGCACGTCCATGAGTGTCAAGCCGCTGCAGGGGCTGAAAGTCGTCGAACTCGGTACCCTCATCGCCGGACCGTTTGCAGCGCGCGTCCTGGCCGAGTTCGGCGCCGAAGTGGTCAAAGTGGAATCGCCCGACGGCGGCGATCCCCTGCGCAAGTGGCGCAAGCTCTACGAGGGGACGTCACTGTGGTGGTACGTGCAGGCGCGCAACAAGAAGTCGGTGACGGTCAACCTCAAGCACCCGGACGGTTGTGATATCGTGCGCCGCTTGGCCCGTGAGGCAGATGTGGTGGTGGAGAACTTCCGGCCCGGTGTGCTGGAAAAGCTCGGGCTGGGCTGGGAGGCGCTGAAGGTAGAAAATCCGAGCCTGGTCATGGTTCGCCTTTCCGGGTTCGGACAGACCGGCCCCATGGCTCACCAGCCCGGCTTCGGCGCCATCGGCGAGTCCATGGGCGGGCTACGCTACGTGACGGGGTTTCCCGATCGCGCACCGGTCAAAACGGGCGTGTCCATCGGCGATTCCATTGCCGCGCTATGGGGCGTGATTGGCGCGCTCATTGCCTTGCATCATCGCGATGCGACCGGCGGCAAGGGCCGAGGCCAAGGTCAATTGGTGGACGTGGCCCTGTACGAGGCGGTGTTCGCCATGATGGAGAGCCTGGTGCCGGAATTCGACGCCTGCGGCTTCGTGCGCGAGCGCACCGGCAACATCATGCCCGGCATCACACCCTCCAACACCCACACGACGCGCGACGGCAAGCATGTCATCATCGGCGGAAACGGCGATGCGATTTTCAAGCGCCTGATGCACGCCATCGGCCGTCCCGATCTGGCCGAGGACCCGGGGCTGGCCGACAATGCCGGACGCGATGCCCGCCGCGACGAGTTATATCGCGTTATCGACGAATGGACGGCACGCCACGATGCGGAGCACGTGCTGCGCGCCCTTGCCGCTGCCGAGGTTCCGTCGAGTCCCATCTATTCTGTCGCCGACATGTTTGCCGATCCGCAATTCCTCGCGCGCCAGATGATCGAAGCCGTGCGGCTGAGGGACGGCAGGCAGCTCCACATTCCCGGCATCGTGCCGAGGCTCTCTCTGACGCCTGGCGGCACCGACTGGCCAGGCCCCGAGCTGGGCGAGCATACCGACGGCGTTCTCTCGGATCTCGGGTTTTCTTCCATAGAGATCAAACTGTTGCGCGAAAGTGGGGCCATCTGAGCAGCGTGTGACGCGGCGTCGCGCGGCGCACCATAAGCAGGGGCGAGGCAAGGCTTTAATCCGCCCCATGGTTTTCGGTATAATTTCACGGTTTTTACCCTCAACAGTTATTCCGGGGTTTCGGCTATGAGTCAGGATGAGAACGTGGACGGCAGCAGGCGCAATCTGCTCGTGGCCACGGCAGCTGCCGGCGGTGTGGCCGGCATTGCCACGCTGGTGCCGCTTGTTGCCAGCATGAGCCCGTCCGAGCGCGCCAAGGCGGCAGGCGCGCCGGTTGAGGTGGATGTCGGTGCGTTGGCGCCCGGCGAGATGCAGGTGGTGGAATGGCGTGGCAAGCCCGTGTGGATCGTCCGCCGCACCAAGGAGATGCTGGATTCGCTGACGAAGACGGCGAGTGAAGTCAGCGATCCCAAGTCGGACAAACCGATGCAGCCCGAATACGCCAAAAACGAGTTTCGGTCGATCAAGCCCGAATATCTCGTCATGGTCGGGATCTGCACCCATTTGGGCTGCTCGCCGACCGAGAAGTTCAAGCCCGGCGCCGAAAGCGGGCTCGGCAGCGATTGGCCAGGTGGCTTCATCTGCCCCTGCCACGGTTCGACCTTCGATCTTGCCGGCCGGGTCTACAAGAACAAGCCGGCGCCAGACAATCTCGAAGTGCCGCCGCACAAGTATCTCGCGGACACCAAGATTCTCATCGGTGAAGACGGAAAGGCCTGATCGATGGCAGCAGAAAAACAAGTGACCACGACCGGCCTGATGGGCTGGATCGACGCGCGGTTCCCGGCGACCAAGATGTACCGGGAGCACCTGTCGGAGTATTACGCTCCCAAGAATTTCAACTTTTGGTACTTCTTCGGCTCGCTGGCGATGCTGGTGCTGGTGATCCAGATCGTCACCGGGCTGTTCCTGGCCATGCACTACAAGCCGGATGCATCGCTAAATTCGGCCGGTGTGCCCGTGGCCTTCGCCAGTGTCGAGTACATCATGCGCGACGTGCCCTCGGGCTGGCTGATCCGCTACCTGCACTCGACGGGCGCCTCCGCCTTTTTCATCGTCGTGTACCTGCATATGTACCGCGGCCTGCTCTATGGCTCCTATCAGAAGCCGCGGGAGCTGATCTGGATCATCGGCGTGCTCATCTACCTCTGCCTCATGGCCACCGCCTTCTTCGGCTACCTGTTGCCGTGGGGCCAGATGTCGTACTGGGGCGCTCAGGTGATCGTGAACCTGTTCGATGCCATTCCGCTCATCGGCAAGGACCTGGCGATCTGGATCCGCGGTGACTATGTCATCGGCGATGCCACCCTCAACCGTTTCTTCGCCTTCCACTTCTTCGTGCCGGCGCTAGTATTGCCGGCACTCGTTGTTCTGCACATCATTGCCCTGCACGAAGTCGGCTCGAACAACCCGGATGGCATCGAGATCAAGAAGAAGAAGGACCCGGCCACCGGCAAGCCGCTCGACGGCATCCCGTTCCATCCGTACTACACGGTCAAGGACATCGTCGGCGTGGTTGTCTTCCTGGCCGTGTTCTGCATCGTCGTGTTCTTTACCCCTGAGCTCGGCGGCTACTTCCTTGAGTACAATAATTTCATCCCGGCCGACCCGCTGAAGACGCCGCCGCATATCGCGCCGGTGTGGTACTTCACGCCGTTCTACTCGGTGCTGCGCGCGAACACGGTGAACTTCCTGTGGATCGACGCCAAGGTCTGGGGCGTGGTCTTCATGGGCTTGTCGGTGGTAATCTTCGCCTTCCTGCCCTGGCTGGACAGGAGTCCGGTGAAATCCATCCGCTATCGTGGCCCGCTGTATAAGGGTGCGCTGGCTATATTCATCGTCTCTTTCCTGATCCTCGGCTACCTCGGCATGCTCGCACCGACGCCGGGCCGCACGATCGTCGCCCAGATCTGCACGGTTCTGTACTTCCTGTTCTTTCTGCTCATGCCCATCTATACGAGTCTGGACAGGTACAAACCCGAACCCGACCGCGTCACCTGGAAACATTGAGCGAGAACACCATGAGATTCCTAAGAACGTTGCTCCTCGCGTTGGCGCTGGCGCCGCTCGCGGCATACGGCTCGGAGGCGGGGATGAGGCTCGACCGCGCGCCAGACAAAACGCGAGACCTGGCGGCTTTGCAAAATGGCGCCAAGCTTTTCGTCAATTACTGCCTGAACTGCCACGGCGCCAGCTACATGCGCTACAACCGCCTGCGCGATCTGGGGCTCACGGACCAGCAGATCAAGGACAACCTGATGTTTACCGCGGACAAGGTTGGCGAGCTGATGAAAGTGGCCATCCGTCCAGGCGAAGCGAAGGAATGGTTCGGCGCGGCGCCGCCCGATTTGACGGTAATTGCCCGTGCCCGCGCCTCCGAGGCCGGCAGCGGTGCGGACTGGCTCTATACCTACTTGCGCACGTTCTATCGCGACGACAAGCGTCCGACCGGCTGGAACAACCTGCTGTTCGAGAACGTCGGCATGCCGCACGTGCTCTGGCAACTCCAGGGCGAGCAGGTCGTCGAGGTGGAGAAAGCCAAGGACTCGCACGGTGCGGAAACCGAGCACAAGAAGTTGAAGCTGGAAAAAGCCGGTTCCATGAAGGCTGCCGAGTACGATGCGGCAGTTGCTGATTTGGTCGCGTTCCTGGTCTACATGGGTGAGCCCGTGGCGGAGACGCGCAAACAGATTGGCATCATCGTCTTGGTGGTGCTTTCGATCCTGTTCGTGCTCGCCTACGCGCTCAAGCGCAACTACTGGAAAGACGTGCATTAATCTGCTGCGTGATGGATATGCAGCTTCTTGGTCATCGTGATATCCCGGTTCCTCGCGTTCGTCGCGTGGTGCGCGATGCCGACTATTCCTGGGGCACACATGCCATGATGAATCTGTACTCGGGGACCACGGATCCATTCAGTCATCGCTGTCGGATCGTGCTGTATGAGAAAGGCATGGATTTCCAGGTCATCGATGTCGATCTGTTCAACAAGCCCGAAGACATCGCGGTGATCAATCCGTACAACAGGGTGCCCGTGCTGGTGGATCGCGATCTCATCCTGTACGAAGCAAACATCATCAACGAGTACATCGACGAGCGCTTTCCCCATCCGCAACTGATGCCGCCGGATCCCATCCTGCGCGCGCGTTGCCGTCAGCTGCTGTTCACGTTCGAGCAGGAGCTGTTCTCCTACATCGAGCCATTGGAAAAGAATCTCAAATCGGCCGACAAGGCGCGCATCCACGTGCGCGATCGACTTACCGAGCTGGCGCCCATCTTCACCAAGCAGAAGTACATGCTGGGCGAAGAGTTCTCGATGCTCGACGTGGCAATCGCACCGCTGTTGTGGCGCCTCGGCCACTACGGCATAGAGTTGCCGAAGCAGGCCGCGCCGCTCATGAAGTATGCCGAAAGAATTTTCAGCCGTCAGGGCTTCATCGATGCGCTGACACCCTCGGAAAAAGTGATGCGCCGCTGAGGCGCGCGCTGTATCCACCGTCATCGCCGGCATGGTATCGACGAAGCCATACCTGTTGCGGGCGATCTATCAATGGTGCGTGGACCAGGGGCTGACCCCTTATATCGCAGTGCTGGTGGACGCGGAGACCAGCGTGCCGGCCCAGTACGTCAAGGAAGGGCAGATCACGCTCAACATCAGCCCGGAGGCAGCTCACCAGTTGATCATGGGCGACGACCTGATTACGTGTTCCGCCCGCTTCGGCGGTGTCGCCCAGTCACTGTCCATCCCTGTCGGCAATGTGTCTGCCATCTATGCCCGGGAGAACGGTCATGGCATGGCGTTCGAGGTGGTCGAAGCAGCACGGCAGTCGGCTGGTCAGGAGGAAACCGGCGACGAGCCAACGCCGCCGGAACCGACATCGCCGACGGACAAGTCGTCGGGCTCCCGCTCGCATCTGACGCGTATCAAGTAGTCGCTCGTTTCCCACCCATTGCCAGGTCGTACCGCCAGGACCCGAAGCGAGTTTGCGGGTTGTACCGTGGCGTGGCGAGGGTTGGGTTGGCTTGGCGCAGTATATGGACCCTGCGGCGCGGTGATTGACGTTGGCGCCCCGAAGACGAATCGAACGTCCGACCTACCCCTTAGGAGGGGGTTGCTCTATCCACTGAGCTACCGGGGCGTGGGCCGCTATTGTAGCGGCAATGAAAGGCCTCTGCTACGAGAGGACGGCGTGGTAGCGCCCGTTGCCTGGCGTGAGGTTCTCATCGTGCGGGCCCGGACCTGCGGAGTTCGCGAACGATCGTTCGCTCGCGCCACTCCCACGGGGGTATCGGTTTCGCATCGCTCCAAAGACCGACCCGTTTCGAGCGCGCTTGTTCCTCGGCCGCGGCGTAGCGGGCTTGCTCCTCCGGCATTTGGTCGGCATCGTTGCGTTTGTGCCAGGCCAGGCCGCCCTGCAGCAGCGTTAGTCCCACGTCCATGGTTTTCGGGCATGATTCTTCGAGGCATCGGCTCTCGGGGGGCGAAAGGTAGACCTTGCCGATCAGCCAGCCGCGGTTGTCGCGACGATTCCATTGAACGCGCACAGACTTGGAGAACAGTAGCGTGCTTAGGAAGCGGCGCGATTCGCGAAAATGGGGCTGGCCTAGTTCGATCAATTCGATTCCGCTCAGTTTGATTTCGTGCTTCATGCTTTTGGAATCACGGACGACGATGGTTTCACCCTCCGGAAACGAGACCACGGTGGCGTCAATAGTTTCCGCCAGAGCCGGCAATGCCATGGCCAGGCCAGCAACAATCGCGACAACTGGAACGGCAAATGTCGTTCGAGGGCCGAGAAGCGTAGTTGTGTCTTTCATTGCAGGTGGCATTGATGCGGGCAGATCCTGTTCGGACCGGTACCTATAGGTTTCATCGTGTTCGGACACGCGCGACGAGCGACAGTCGTATTTTAGGCCCTCCGCTATAATCCCGCCATCTCGCAACGTGCCGTCATCGTTGGCGCTTGCCTCGCGCCGCGGCATCCGTCCGTAGCCGCCATGCCTATTCTCACTCTCGATCAAGCTTGTCTCGCATTCGGGCACGTTGCGCTGCTCGATCACGCCTCGCTGCAGATCGACGCCGGCGAGCGTGTGTGCCTGGTCGGGCGCAATGGCGGCGGCAAGTCAAGCCTGTTGCGCGTCATGGCCGGCGAGCTTGCTCTAGACGAGGGAGTGGCATGGCGTAGCCTGGATATGAAGATCGGATATGTAGCGCAGGAGCCGGTGTTCCTCGGCGCGAGCAATGTGTTCGAGGCCGTCGCCCAAGGCGTCGGCGAGGTGAGCGCCCTCGTTGTTGCATACCATGAGGTGCTGCACCGTGTGGCAATTGATCACCGCCAGGAGCTGCTCGACCTGCTGCATGAACACCAGTCGGAACTGGAACGCGTCGATGGCTGGCGATACAACACGCGTGTTGAGCAGACGCTGACGCAGCTTGGCCTAGACGGTAGTACGGCGCTCGACACGCTGTCGGGCGGCGGACTCAAGCGGGTTGCGCTCGCGCGGGCGCTGGTCGCTGAGCCCGCGCTGCTCTTGCTCGATGAGCCAACCAACCACCTTGACCTCGATGCCATACGCTGGCTGGAGGAGTTTCTCTGTGCCCTGAAAGGCGCGGTTGTCGTGGTGACCCACGACAGGCGCTTCGTCGATGCTATTGCGACGCGCATCGTGGAGCTGGATCGTGGCCGGCTGACCAACTTTCCAGGAAGTTTCTCCGACTACGAACGTCGCAAGAGCGAACTGCGTGACGTGCAGGCGCGGCAGAACGAGAGGTTCGACAAGCTTCTGGCGCAGGAGGAAGCCTGGATTCGCCGCGGAATTGAGGCTCGGCGCACGCGCAACGAGGGGCGTGTGCGTCGCTTGGAGCAACTCCGGCGTGAGCGCGCGGCGCGGCGTGAGCGGCTTGGCACTGCGAGTATGCATCTGTCGCGCGGCGAATCGTCGGGCAGACTCGTTGCCGAACTGGAGCGCGTCACCAAGCGGTTCGGCGATCAGACCGTGGTGCGAGACTTTTCGTGCCGCGTGCTGCGCGGGGACAGGATCGGCGTTGTCGGGCCCAACGGTGCTGGCAAGACTACGCTGCTCAAACTGATCCTCGGCACGTTGGCGCCCGACGAAGGCAGCGTACGCCTGGGCACAAAACTGCGTGTGGCGTACCACGATCAGCTTCGCACTGCTCTGGAGGAAGAGGCGTCGCTTGCTGACGTCATCAGCCAGGGAGCGGAGTACGTGGACGTGGGCGGGGTACGCAAGCACGTCATCAGCTACCTGGGGGATTTCCTGTTTCCACCTCAGCGCGCACGCTCACCCGTGAAGTCCCTCTCTGGCGGTGAGCGCAATCGGTTGCTGCTGGCACGTCTGTTCAGCAAGGCGGCGAACGTGCTGGTTCTCGACGAGCCGACAAATGATCTCGACATTGAAACCCTGGAACTGCTCGAAGCGCTGCTGCAGGACTATGATGGGACCGTGCTTCTCGTGACCCATGATCGGGCTTTCCTCGATAACGTCGTGACGCAGGTGATCGCGGCGGAAGGAGCAGGCGTCTGGCGGGAGTATGCGGGCGGGTACGACGAGTGGGCGAGATCGCAGCGAGGGAGAGCAGAAAGCGCCGCGTGTCGCAATGTACGGCCGGGGTCGGAGAGCATGCCCCGACGCGCCGCCTCGGATGGGAAGCCTCGTGTGCGACTCAATTTCAGTGAGCGCCGCGAGCTTGAGGCATTGCCGGACAAGATCGAATTGCTGGAGCAGGACTACCGCGCTGTGTCAACGCGGCTCGAAGACCCGGAGGTGTACCGCGACGCGCCCCAGGAAGTGGCAAAGCTGAAGGATCGGCTCACCGTGCTCGAATGCCAGATCGATGAAGCGATGCGACGCTGGGATGAGCTGGAACGTCGTAGCCCCTGACGCGCCTGCAGTGTCACTAACTCTGTGGGTTGGGCTAGGCGCTCGCGGCGAGCGATAACGGAGATATCTCTTCGACGCGAGCGGCCGGCTCACGTACAACCTGCGCAATATGCTTCGACAGGCGCAACGTCAGCGCGGCGATTGTCATCGTCGGGAAGTTGGCGGCTGCGGTGGGGAACACCGAGCTGCCCGCAATGTACAGATTGCTCATTCCGTGCACAAGGCAGTTCCGGTCGACGACGCCGTACTTCGGCGAGTCGTGCATTCGCGTTGTTCCCATATGATGCCAGGTCCACTCAGGGTGACGTGGCCAGGCGTTGTCCTGATGCGCGATCATTACCTCCCCGGACATCATGTGGTGCCGGGCGCCTATGTGATATGGTGGCCACTCCTGATCCTCGATCGTTGCATCGAGTGTGATGCTCTCGGCGACGCCGCTGCGCTGCAAGTCGTCGGCCAGTACAGCCCACGTTCTGTCGAAGGTCCGTCGCACAAGCGCCCCCAACTTCCACGCCACCTTTGTGCGCGGCATTCCAAGCGCATCGCGTTCGTCGGAAAGCGTAACTCGACTATTGGGGTCGGGTGCCGGTTCGACAATGGTCTGGAACTTGACGTCGGTGATCCAGGACGTGATGTGAAGCAGGCGCGTAAGGGCGAAGCCTGCTGCGTCTACCGGGTGCGTCAAGAGTGTAAGCAGATCGCGTCCCAGCTTGAAGTCGGCCTGGTCGAGTTTCATGGTTGCAAGCTTTAGTCGCAGCAACGCGCGCATTGCTTCGGTGCCCTCGCCGGGAAACATGGCGTGAAACCAAGTTTGTGAATTGAGTACGCGCTCTTGCTCTTGAGTCTCGGGGGCGAGGACGAAGTGGCCGCCGAACATGACTCCGTTCGCGGACACGGCTGGATTGAACGAGTGAAAACGCGTGTCGTAAAGCATGTTACTCCTCCACTGCTTTGCGAGGCGGATACTGCCAGACAACAGGCGTGGGTGCTCCATGAAGTACCGACCGACGAGGTCGTTGCCATTGCCGAGTCCGGTCGGCTGGACGTTGTTTGATGCCAAAAGAATTCGGGCATTTTCGATTCCGCCTGCCGCTAGGACAAACAGTTTGGCTTTGACCCAGATGGTGCGCCCGCTCAACGTTCTTACCTTCACGCGTTGTACCGACTTCGCATCGTCGTCAGTCTCGATGTCGACGACATTGGCATACAGATAGACCGAAACGCGCCTTGCGCTATCCAGAATGTCCCGATACACGGTGCCCATGCGCGTAGGCGGGCTGAACTGGAAGATGATGTCCTTGACCTTGCCTGTCTTCAGGGGGATACGGCGTACATCGTGCTTGTTGATGGACCTTTCCCAGAATGCCACATCCCAGTTGTTCGGCCCCAACTCAAGAAGTGAATGCGCACATGCGTAGTATGGCTCCAGCTCTTCCTTTCCAAAAGGCCATCCGCTGTCGGGGATCCAGTGCCGCTTGGTGAAATCGATTTCTTCAAATGGCCGATTCCAACCCCCCCAGCAGTTGCTGCTGCCTCCGAGGTACCTGCTGCGGCAACCGTCGGCGAACTGGTACGGAAGGCCCACGCTCGTGCCGCGGTAGAGATCTTTGGTTTGCTCGTCCGCCGTGTAACCCCCGCTCTCAAGGATACACGCATCTAGCCCTTGCTTCTCAAACTCCAGCGCAAGGGTAATACCAGCCACGCCGGCGCCGATCACACATACTTCCTTCTCTACGACGGAGTTCTCATCCAAATTGCGTGTATCGATGAACATTTTGACGGTACTCTGCAGATTGACTTGGGCAGACGAAGAGTTGGTCCCTCTTTACCGCAGGTGCAGGATTGCCTTTACGACCTGCGGCATGGTGCGCCGTCCCAGGTTATCACCCATACCGGCAGGCTATAGCATGATCTGCCGGGTGGGAATTGTCCAAAAGGCGGATGACCATTGAATGTAGGCAGCGCCGGAGGCCGTTTGGGCCGCGTGCGGAGCGCCTAACCATGACCGAGGGGCGTAATGTAATCTGGTTATCATTCGCGTTGCCAATGAACTGCGCACATATTACCCAACACCCGCCACCAACCCTATTTCGCCATGGGCTTGCCAAGAATGCAGTTCAATAATTCACACACTAGGATCGTCGCCCAGGCGGAGGCCGACGAACGAGAGCAGCGGACGCATTGCGCATGATCTTTGGCTGGGCTACCTATATCCCGCGCACGTAGTGCGCGAATCCGCTAAGGGTGGCGAAGAAAATGGACAGGTGCGCCCAAGACCAGAGCCGATAGCGGCGCGCCAGCTTGGCCGGGTCCAGGTCAGAGATCAAGTACATCCGGCCATCGTCGGGGAGGCGCACGATGCTGACCTCTGGGTGGGCGTGCTGTTGTCGGTGCAGGGCCGCGACTTCGCGTTTGGCCCGTTGCCTGGCCAATTCCCATTCCCGGAGGTCCAATTCGCCATCCTTGTTGAAGTCGAAGCGCGCCAGAAGGCTCCTCGTGTCCTTCTTCCATTCGGCGAGCAGTGCCTTGAGGTCCCCGGCGAAATCCAGTTGGAGATCGACGCTGCCCCTGGTTACGAACTGGCCGAGTGCATAGATCGGGTCGCGATCGATAAGAAGCCACTGGGTATAGCGCCTGCCGTCCTTGACCCACTGGTCACGGCGCGTCACCAGCACTTCTGCGCCTTCCGGGTCGACGACGCACTGCCCGGAGCCGTCGTCGAGGATGAAGGAGGCATCGCTTTCACCGCCGCCCTCGTAGACCCACTTGTCATTGCTCCGGCGCTCGATGCGGTAGCGGTACCATAGACAGGGCAGGCCGGTCAGCGGGGACAACAGTGGCAGGCCCCCGAGGGGCTTGCCCCTGCCCTTAAGTTCCACGTAGCCCTGCGCCGCCGAAGCCACTTTGGACGTCGGCGTGTCGTCGATTGCTCTGCGGCGTTTAGTTGCCGACACCCAGGCGACGAGGCTTACGGCAGCGGTCAGCGCCAAACATGCTGCCCAGGCGGACGGCACGTCGAGTTTGAAACCGATGAGCAGCAGAATCAGTTGTCCGCCGGACGTGACCAGATTGGCGTATTCGCGCCGAAGCGAGACGATCATCTGCTGGTAATTCTGCGGGCCATCAACTGAACAGCGCCTTCATGTCCACATCCGCCTTCTCGGCACTGGCGAACTCCAGAAGCGGCTTTGCCTCGAACCGGAACAAGCCGGCGATTATCGAATCGGGGAACTGCTCGATGCGGACGTTGTTGATGTTGACGCTTTCGTTGTAGAGTTCGCGCCGGTCGGCGATGGCGTTCTCCAGTACCGTGATGCGCGCCTGGAGCTGCATGAAATTCTCGTTGGCTTTCAATTCCGGATAGGCTTCGGCGACGGCGAACAACTGTCCTAACCCGAGTCGCAACTGTCCTTCCGCCTGGCCGAGGGCCGGGATGTTTTGGCTCTCGCGGGCCGTATGCACGCGAGATCGCGCCTCGATGACGCGCGACAGCGTCTCCTGCTCGAATTGCTTGTACTGCTTGCAGGTCTCGACCAGCTTGGGCAGTTCGTCGTGGCGCTGCTTTAGCACGACGTCAATGTTTGCCCAGGCTTTAGCGACGGCGTGCTTGACCTCGACCAGGCCGTTGTACGTCATGACGCCGTAGATCGCGATGACAACGAGTGCACCCAACAAGAGCAACGATACGACGCTCATCGGTTTCTCCTTTTTCTTCAGGATTCGGACACGGGTTATACTAACTTACCGGCATCGGACCGGCGTTTCATGAGGGACATCGTCTTTCACGGCGCGGCGCATGAGATCATCAACGACCAAGTCCCGGCGCATGCTGGCAATGGCGACGGCGGTTGCGGTGGCAGTGGTGGTCTTGCTTGCTCTCCGCGCCTATCAGGATCCCGGATTCTTGCTTGGCTTTGTGAATATCGGCATGTGCAACTGAGGCCAGGCCTACGGCTGTGACACCGCAGCCGCGGCCTCGCCCGGGTTTTCCTCGACGGGCCTGCCAAGACGAGTCATGAGCGCCTCGTGGCTCACGTGGAGCAGTTCTTCGACTGCCGCAAAGTCGTCCGGCAGTGCCGGATCGTCCCAACCGTTCGCGGAATGGCGCGCTAGGTTCACCGCGCAGGCGACCGTGCGTACGCGCAAGTTAGCGGCGAACTTGTCGTCCATCAGCGTTACCAGCAGTTGCGGCAGATGCCAGGCGCGTGCCAGGGCCAGCTGCAGATCATGCAGACTGACGCCGAGAACCGCGCGCTGGGCAACCTGACTGCGCAGGCCCGGCTTGTGGATCTGCAATTCCCTTATCCGCAGTGCGAGCTCCGGTGCAAAGCACCAGAGCAGGATCTCGGCCACGTCGTGGAGCAGGGCGGCGACCGTGACTTCCTCGACGTCGTGGTCATGTCGCAGGATTGCCCAGTCGCGTGCGTATTGCGCCGCGCGGCGGGCACGGGTGATTACCCGCAATAGGCCCAGCAGCGCCGTCGGGTGGGATTGGAGCTGGGTCTCGACCGGGGTGAGCGTCTCGAAGTTGCTGAAGAACGGCGCGATGCCCAGCATCATGACGGCACGATCGATCGTCGTGATGTCGGCGGTCTGGCTGCGGCGCCGGCGGGACTCGATGTAGGCAAGCACCTTGAGCGTCAGAAGCGGATCCTGCAGGGCGACCTGGGCGATCTCGCGCCCTCCGATCTTGTCCTCGTTCTCGCGCAGGGCGGCCAACTGGTGTGCCGTGCGTTTGAGGACAGGCAAATCCGCCTGGCTGAAATACAGAACCCAGGCGTTGAGATCGTTGAACGGACATTCCAGCATCGCCACCTGCCTCGAATAGATAAACTTCGGTTGAACCGATGCCGGAATTTACGGCCGTTGGCGGCTGAGCTTGAGCGGGCCGTCAGGGGGGCCGGAGGCGGGTCCTGAGGCGAGGCGGTGGGCATGGCGAGTGGTCTCGGGGAGCCGGAAGCGCCCGGTGCATGCAATTACCCATCGAATTGCCGTTTCAAGGCTGATGCGATGTCCGATCGAGACATAGAGAGGCTTGACACCGACGCGGGTGCGCAGCACGGCGCCGATGACCTCGCCCTGGTCGCGTAGCGCTACCCAGCTACCGCGCACGTCGGGAACTTGGGCATGGCTGCCGATGAGGCGCGTTTTCGCCACGCCGATGGTCGGCGTGTCCGTCAGTAGGCCGACGTGGCTTGCAATGCCCAGGCGGCGGGGGTGGGCGATGCCTTGGCCGTCGTATAACAATAGGTCGGGCGCGGTCTTGATGCACTGCAGCGCAGCGATGACGGCCGGCGCTTCGCGGAAGGAAAGCAGCCCCGGCATGTAGGGAAACGACGTCGGCAGTCGGGCGATGGCGGCGTCCACCGGTTCCAGCGCCGGAAAGGACAAAACCGCCACGGCTGCCCGCGTGACGGCACCGCCTTCCTCGAAACCGACGTCGATCCCGGCCACGAAGCTTACGTCACCGATCCGGTCCGCCCGGGTTACCTGCCCGCGCAGTTCGTTCTGCAGGGCGATCGCCTGCTTCGGCGTGAGATCCCAGGGGTGGAGGTTGCGGACCTTCATCGGCCAGCGTAGCGTCGGCGGTAGGCTGCGTGGACCGTCATATCGCGGCATATAATAGCCCCGTCCGGGAATCCAATTTGCGTGATGCGAAAAATCATCGAGATACGCACCGGGCAGCGCGAGGAACTGATCGACATTACCGCCCGGGTAGCGGAGGCTGTGCGCCAGTGCGGCGTGCGCGACGGGCTAGTCAACGTGTATGCTCAGGGCGCGACCGCTGCGATCATGATCCAGGAGAACTGGGACGCAAGCGTGCCGCGTGATGTCGTCGCTTGCCTGAAGAAGCTCGTTCCCCAAGGGGTGTGGCTCCATGACGAGCAGGACGGCAATGGCGACGCCCATATCAAAGCCGGCCTTGTGGGTCCTTCGGAAACCATTCCTCTCATGGAAGGCAAACTGGGGCTGTCGACCTGGCAAGGTATTTTCTTCTGCGAGTTTGACGGACCACGACAGAGCCGCAGAATCGTCTGTTCGGTAATCGCCGACCCGCGCTGAGCACTCAGGACGATTGCGCGCACCGCCGTCGACGTGCGCGTATCACTCATGCACGTCCGCGGCTCTCACCCAAGGTCACGCCGCCGGCGACCATGTGCGCAACGCGTAGCGGTTCGGGGACGGCGCTGTTCCCGCTTAGCGCCCGGATCAGCTCGCGCGCCTCGCCGAACGTCACGCCAGCTCGCTGAACGTAGACCGTATCCAGCGCTTCGTCCGGGCCTGCCGCCTCGATGCGTCGCCATTTGCGCGCTCCGCCCGGGACATGATCGAGCAGGGCCCGGCGTATCGTGGCGAAATCCGGCCGGCGCCGCGACACGACGATGACCGGCACGCCTAGCAGCGCGTGCAGCTGCGGCAAGTCCACGACGTTGCAACCGGCGAAGGCAATGCCCTGCAGCAGCACGGCATGCATCTGGGGGTGAAAGCGGCTGCGCCGGACCATTTCGGCGACGACCCGGGTAGCGTTGGCTCCGTCGCGGCGCACTTTGCCGGATAGGATGCCGTCGGGACGCATGCCGGAGAACACGGCGCCGACGAGCAGAACGTCGCCGCGGTAATCGTGTGCGAAAGGCGCGTCGTCGAGACCGACGACGTGGCGTAGCCGCCGCGACGTCATGCCTGTGCCATCAGCAGGGGCACGTACATCTCGTCGGCGCTGACACCGCCGTGGACACCCAGTAGGGAATAACGGCGTTCCCCCGGCAGCCAGTCTTTGATGGTCCAGTCCTCGCCCATGACGAGCGTGTAGTCGCCGAGCCGATCGAGCAAATGCGGATGTCCGGCACCGGGCCCGAACCAGCCGCGGGCGACCAGATCCTCGCTACGGTAGAGCGCCGCGCAATGGGCAAGGCGCGAACGGACATAGTCCTCGAATGCGGATTCCATCCCCGGCCGGACGTAGCAGTAGGCGACGCGCTGTTCGCCGCACAGAGGTTGGCGAAGCTGTTTCGCCAACTGCGGGTGATCGTCGAGGTTGACCAGCCGTTTGGGCGGTGCGTCGATGAAGCCGTGGTCGGCGCAGACCAGCACCAGCGTATCGGTGCCTGCCACCTGGGTCAGAAAGCGGTCGAAGTCCTCGTCCAGCTCGGACAGGTGCGCGGCGACCTTTTCGCTACTCACGCCATGAATGTGCGAGAGGGAATCGAGTTCGGGATAATAGACGTAGACGTACTTTCGGCGCAGGTCGCCGCGCACGATGCTGGAGGTGGTCTCGAACATCTGGGGCAGGGTGGTGAATCGGACGCGCGTTGCCCGCCCGGAGTGGTAGCGGCTAAAACCCGAGTCGACGATGCTGGCGGGTGATAGGATCCATGACGGGCGATCGATGGTATCGAAGAAGCTCGGATGCTGAAACAGAAGCCGCGGCAGCAGCATCGTTGGCGCCGAGGGCTCGCCCTGGCGGACGAGCAGCGGCAGCACCGCGGCAACGGCATCGGCTTCCTTGAAATACATGTGCCAACCGGTCAGGCCGTGCTGCCGGGGCGCGAGACCCGTAAGATAGGTGGTGACGGCGCTGGCGGTGGTGGACGGGAACACGGAAGTCAGGCGCCGGCGCAGACAGCGGTGCATCACGGTTCCGACGCCTCTGGTCGTCAGATAGTTGTAGCCCAGGCCATCAACGACTAACAGAACCAGATTCGTCACCATGGCCAGTTCGGCCGCGGGCAAATCGGGCAATGGTGCATAGGCGGGCGTGGATGCTGGCGGCGCGTCTCTGCACGCGTCGGCGATGGTTTGCATTAAGTTGAGTATGCTGCCGCCACCGTAGTCGGGCAGACAAGGCGGTGATGGTTGCTCGTGCGCCGCGTCACGCAGCGGCCAGTCGGGTGTGGTGGCATCCATGATGGGACAGTATCGCCAGTTTGCGGACGGGCGACAATCCTCTTTGCGGAGCGCGCGTGACTGGGCGAAAACTTTCCGCAGGTATCGTCGTCGTGCGTCCCACACCCGACGGCTGGCGCTGCCTGCTGCTGCGGGCTTTCCGCAACTGGGATTTCCCCAAGGGCGTGTCCGAGCCGGACGAGATGCCGCTGCACACGGCGGTGCGCGAGGTTGCGGAAGAAACCGGCATCACGGACCTGCGCTTCCGGTTCGGCGATGGTTTCTGCGAGACTGCACCCTATGCCGGCGGCAAGATCGCGCGTTACTACATCGCCGAGTCGGCGTCAGGCGAGCCGACGCTGCCCGTGAGTCCGGAGCTCGGTCGTCCTGAGCATCACGAGTTCCGCTGGGTGTGCCTCGACGAGGCGTGCCGGCTGCTGCCGCCACGCTTGCACCCGGTACTTGAATGGGCGCAGTCGATCGTTGCTGCCGCGGCGTGAGGACGTGGCGGGCGACGGCGGTATTGCGTCGACGCTGTCAGCGTCGCTGGTAGGTGCCCATTAGAGTTGCCTTTGCCAGCACGTGCCCCTGCATCGCCTTCTCCAGTTCTGCCTTGTTCGGGTTGCCGAGGTCGGGCAGCACGACATCGAGCGCGTACAGCTTGTGGAAATAGCGGTGGCGGCCGATCGGCGGGCAGGGGCCGCCATAGCCTGTGCGTTTCCAATCGTTCAAACCCTGCAATGTCGGTGCCGGCAGATTGCGGGCGGCGACGGCCTCAGACAACCCGGGAGCGCCGGGCGGGATGTTGTAGAGCACCCAGTGTACCCACGTCATCCGCGGCGCGGCAGGATCGGGCGCATCGGGATCGTCCACGATCAGCACGAGGCTCTTCGCAGCCGCGGGCACGCCGCTCCATGCCAGTGGCGGCGAGATGTCACGGCCATCGCAGGTATATGCCTGAGGGACTGCGGTGCCATCGGCAAATGCGGACGAAACAAGTTTCATATCCATCGAGCTCTCCTCCTTTCCGGCCGCCATGCCGCCGGAGGCTGCAAGCAGCAGCGAAACGGCGATGGCGATGGCCTGTCGCGCCAAAGTAGACATCTAGCGCGTTTGCACGAACGAATAGCGATGCAGCATCTCCCGGGTCAGCAGGGCCACGCCGCACTCGTCGCCGACGGTTTCCACGGCGACGATATAGTCCGGATCCTCGAAGGACACGCGCAGGCGCTGGTTGCGGGCGAGCGCCGCATCGAAGACATGGTCGGCGACCTCGCGCTCGATATGTTGCGTGTCGATCTCGCCGCCCAGCCCGCGGCGCTCCAGCCGGACATGGAAGGTGCCACACGTCATGCGCGGCACCATCGCATCCACCGCCGCCTTGACCAGTTCCGCCAGGCTGGAGGGGGTGAATGGGAATGTCTGCTCCGCGGGGATGACGCGCCCCAGGACGGCGATCCATTGCGCGTTGCTCTGCTTCGCATGCAGCAATGCTTCGAGAAAGACACGCGTGTCAGCCACCCGTCCGAGGACGACGTCCTTGAAGCGGCTGCGGTGGAACTCGCCGAAGGGGCGCACGCCCTGGAGCAGTCGGTTCTCGTGCTCCGGTCCGGGCGAGATGGTGACGATGACATTCCAGTCGCGCATGATGGGCCGACGCAGTCCCGGCGGGCGGTCAAGGGCGATGGGCGCTGACGCGGTTCGCCTGCGGGCCTTCGCTTCCCGCTTCCTTGAGGAACGTGACCTTATCTCCGACGCGTAACGCGTCGAAGTCGGGATGCACGACGTTGTAGCGATGGAAGTAGAGCTCGGTACCGTCGGCGGACTCGATGAAGCCGTACCCATCTGCTTCAAACAGGCGCACGATCCGGCCGCGGGTTTCCGTTTCGTGACTCTTCACATCGTGGCGCCGCCGGCGCGCGTACTCCTCGAGCTTGCGTCTGGCATGTTCGAAAGCATCGCGGATGGCGACGTAGATGTCCTCCGCCTCGTCGCGGTTGATCACGATCTCCGCATCCGGCACCTTGAGATCGACGCGGATGTTAAACAGTTTGCCCTGGTGCTTGTGCTTCTGAATGATCCCCGCTGTCACACGGCAGCTCATGATGTGCTCGCAGAAGCTGTCGAGTTTGCCTGCTCTCTCTCGGATTGCGCTCTCGACCGCGTCCGAGTGCGGCAGGTCGCGAAACACAATTTGCAGCGGCAGTTGCATGGTCGTCTCCCGGCGTCAGGTGCGAGTCCTGCGAATCGTGTGGATTGAAAGCCGGTACGGCGCACACCGCGAAACGTCTGCGCGCGCGAGCGACGAAACCGCACGTTAGGCGCGGGCCTCACGACAAAAACAGCCTCGCACCAATACGCCCGGGCCGGGCTGACATGGATCAAAGGTTGCGCGTGATGCGCCGGAATGGCCTTTGCGTTCCCGGCGTAGGCGCATGCCCGCTCGGTGGGTGCGAAGCGCAGCGGCGGGAGGTACAAGGCACGGCGGCGATACTCGGCACCCTCATGCCGCGAGTGTGCGGGACAGGACACTAGGATACGGCGCCACCGAATGCCGCTGCGAGCTCCGCACGGATCTGTTGCACTTCGCCGTGGTGGACCGGCGAGAAATGAAACGGGATGACCAGCTTGGCACCGGCGCCTCGCGCCAGCTCGCCGGCCTGACGGGCAGTGAGATGAAACTTCGCAGCCGCGCGAGGCGCTTGCGCGTCGAGAAATGCCGCTTCGATGAAGAGCAGGTCGGCATCGCGGGCGATATCAGTGATCCGGGCGGCATTGGTCGGGTGATAGGCGGCATCGGTGACATAGGCGATCTTCTGCCCCGGAACGATTCGGATGGCCTCGCGCTTCAGTTCGCCAAGCGCCAGCACGTGCTCCCTGGTCTGGTCGTGGTTGCGCCACCACGCCCGTATGGGTGTGTCATCCGGCAACTGTGCCAGTACGGCGCGCTTTAGCGTCTGCAGCCAGGCGCCGGTCGGCAGCCCGAGCGCCGCGAGGCGGCTCTTCCAGACGTTGACATGCTGCTGCTCCTCCAAGGCAAAGGCGAGACACGGCGTCTTATGGTCGAGGTAAGTGCTGCGCACCTGAAACCCTTGCTCGTCGAGGAGCACGCCTTCGGCTGGCGCGAATGCCGCTTCTTGCTCGCGTCGGAAGGCTGCGCGACAACGGAACAGAGCCTGCCGGCCGGAGCCGTCGAGTGGGACCTCGCAGACATGGAGCGAGAAATCGGTGGCGTAGTTCTCGACCAGATTCCAGGTGTATGCGCGCAGCTTGTGCTCCACTTGGTCGAGGAACCCGAGAGGCCCAAACAGCCGCATGCGCCGCTCGCGGCCCAGGCAAATGCGAAGCAGCCAATCGAAGCCGATGAAGTGATCCATGTGGGCATGGGACACGAACACATCGCTCACCCGCAGAATCTTGCGCGGAGGAAGGGCTTTCAGATCGCCCAGATCGAATAGCAGAGCACGCTTTTCGAACCGGAAATCGACGAACAAAACGGGATCGCCGAAGGCGCCGTTGACGAGCTCCGCATGGAATCGCGGACGCATGGCGTGCGGCGGGAAAGACTTTAGAGCCGGCGTGCAGAGCCGATTGGCAGCGGCGCGCGCCGGCAGGAAACGGGATTCAGTGGTCCTCGATGTGGGGAATTGACTCTTCGGCCGGAAGGCCGGTATCGGCATCGATCCAGTCCGCGATGCCGAGTTCGTCCTCGGCTTCCTGTAACCCCTCGCCGATTCCCGTGTCCGAATCGGCACTGTACTCCATGTCCTCCACCGCCTCGACCAGGCTCGGGAACGGCCCGAATTCTCTTCCTGTGTCCTTGTCCTGCCAATAGAAGCCGTCCGGTCGTTCGATGACGCGGGTTTTATCGTAATCGGGCGGGGTCTGCGGAATGGGTATCGCCATGATTCGCTCCTTGTCGGTCTTTCGGTCCCGGTCTTGCCAGCGCGCCGCGCGGAAAACGACGGTCCAATGGCATTCTGGCCGGTACGAATGCTTCCTCAGGAGCTTAAAGGATACACCTAGAGCCCGCGGATAGGTGAGTATCCTGGGCGCGTTGATCGGCGGAGGGCAACAGCGCGATTACGCGCCGCTGTTTAGCATGCGCTGCAGACCGTCGGTGTTGCGCAGCTCGACATCGCGCTTGTTGGCCATTAGCAGCCCGAGTTCCTGCAGCCGCGAGATCTGCCGACTGATGGTTTCCACGGACAGCCCGAGATAGCTGGCGATGTCCTCGCGGGACATGGGCAGGGAGAAGCGCGTCGGCGAACAGCCCTGGGCGGCGTAGCGTCGCGACAAATCGAGAAAGAATGCCGCCAATCGCTCCTCGGCTTTCATTCTGCCGAGCAGATAGGTCACCGTCTGGGCCCGTCGGACCTCGCGTCCCATGAACTTGTGCAAGCGGTGCTGCAAGGCGGAGACGGTGCGTGACACCTCCTCGAGCTGGTCGAAAGGAACGATGCACACCTCGCTTTCCTGCAGGGCGACGGCACTGGAGCTGTAGCAATCGCCGTCGATGCCGTCCAGTCCGAGGAGCGTGCCGGCCATGTGGAAATCGTTGACCTTTTCCATGCCGTTGTCGAGCAACTCCGTGGTTTTGAGCATGCCGCTATGCAGGACATACACGGATCGGAATGGTTCACCCTGCCAGTACAGGTGCTGGCCGGCACGCAACCTGTGCGGGAGGCAGGTGATCCGTTCAGCCTGCTTGCGGTGGTCGCGGAGAAACTCAGCAGGGAGGCAAAACGTACTGAGTACGCAGGTCTTGCACCGCGATGTCAGCGGTGCTGGTTCGCGCACCAGGCGCGCTATGGGTGAGGACGAGGAGTGGGCGAGGTGTTGGCCGTAGGTTTCCAAATTTTCCGCCTTTCAGGGGATTCTTGTTGGCTGAATTGACTGGCGGCGGGAACTGCTTCCGCCGCCATTGTCGTCACTGAGACCCGCCGCAGCATTTGTTGGGCGCACGCAGGCCGAGAAAAACGTCTGAGCAAAATTACTGTAACTGGCGCCGCCAAAAAACCGGCCGCCGGGGCCGGACTCCCCTGACTCAGGAACGGCGATCAGCGCGGGAGATAAGGGGGCATGCCGGTTCTCCAAGACCTCTATCCCATTGCCATAGGTGCGGCGAGGTTGCGAATAAACAGCAGCCACGCGCAACGCCCGCTATCACCATCGCGCAGCAACGAGATTTCGACCGGGAACATGTTGCCATCGGCATGCATCGCGTCGAGCGCCACCTTGCTCAGCCTGACCGACGCATGGGGTTCGGCGGATCTACCCTTTGCGCTATCCAATTCCGCGAGGTCGGGCATGAGCGTCGACACGTGCCGACCCAGCAGCGCCGACGTGGCGTGCCCGAACATCGAAGTGATGGCAGCGCTGCACGAGGCGATGCGCCATGATGAGTCGAGCAAGAGCGTGGCGTAAGCCAGTACGTCTCGGCCTAGTGGGCGAGCTGGCGCTCGCTGCCGCGCACTCACAAGTGATTCCTGCAGCATTGATATCTCCTCTCTTTGGTTCAACGTCGCCACCAGGTCAAAGACCGGCGGCAGACGCTCCCCCAATTCTGCTGTCGCTTTCCCGTGGCGCCTGGAGGCGCGGCTCGACACTGCGAACGATTACGACCAGCGACGGCCCGGCGACGCTGCCGAGCTTGTTCAGATACAGCTCCGTCAGAACCGTTTCTCCATCCTTGCGTATGCCTCTGAACGGCGTTCCGCAATGACAAAGAAATTTGAGCCGCGGATTGACGTGTTCGCCGCAGACTAGCTCGGTGTCGGCAAGCTGGGGAAACAGCGTCGAAATATGCCGGCCCTTGAGCTCGGAACAGCTGTGACCGAACATGCGCTCGGTCGGGCCGTTGCAGTGGTGGATGAAGCCGTGCTCGTCCAAGGCGAGCGTCGCAGGTGATGCCTTTTCAGTTGCTGAGTGTCTTTTGTGTGCGTGGTTCTCGGGCAATGCGCCCGCTGTCTCCTGAAGCATTTTTATCGCCCCCACACCGGTCTCCCGGATGCGATGATCCTCACATCGACCGACGACGGCGCATACTCGGATTGCATGCTGTGATCGCAATGCCAGCGTAATGCGCGCCGACAGCCGCCCTTGACAACGCTTTTGGTCTTGTTCGGGCGCAGGCAGTGTGCCTGCATGGCCATTGCGGAGGCTTGGCAACGACCCTATGACGGAAAAGCTCTCACAGTGGGAAGCGCCAGGGAGGACGGGGACAAGGTCTTCCTTGACACTTAAAGGGGTTAACGTCTTCTAATGTTTCGTTTTTTTCGAAGGGTCGATACCCTTCGTGGACTTCGAAAGTTACCACATTCTGCGCAGATGTCAAATGAAATGTGAGAGGGAAGTCGCTAATGGCCTTCCGAAAGGTGATGCAGGCAACTGTCCCGTGTGCGCCGGGTTCATCACCCTTCGGCCTGGCTGTCCTTGGCGCGCTGCTTCGCGGGCACGCCATGGCCGGCGGCTCTGAATGGCGGCAGGTTGAGCAGTTCGGCGGCACCGAGCAGTTCGGCGGCGACTTCGTCCACCTTGCGTCGCTGGGAGCGGGCATAGCCACGGAGCAAATCGAAAGCCTCCTCGCGGCTGAGATGATTGCGCTCCATCAGTATGCCGACGACGACGCTGGTTTCCCGGGTCTTGGCCAAGGCGTGGCTCAGCTGCTCCTCACGTTCGTGCAGCTTTCTCAGCTCGATGGCGCGTCCGAGGGCCGCCTCGATGGCCGGCACCACTTTGGGCGGATCGATTGGCTTAACCAGGTACCCCAGGGCGCCGTATTCGACGGCCTGCTTGACCAGGTCTGGGTCGCCATAGGCGGTGAGGAAGAGGAAGGGAATCCGCGCCTCAGCCCACAACTGCTTCGCCAAGTCGATTCCAGACATGCCCGGCATCCGCACGTCCAGCAGGGCGATGTCGGGCCGCACCGCGCGGGCAAGCAGGAGTGCTCCCTCCGCACCTGTGGCCTCGCTGACCGAGTAGCCGGCCTGGCGCAGACCCATTACCAGAGTGGTTAGGACGAGCCGGTCATCGTCAACGACCAGGACGTGGGTGCGTGCAGAACCGTTGTCGGATGTCATGACTCGCTTCCTTGCCGGGATGGCCGTGTGATTGCGGTGAGGACGGGTGGCGAGAGCTCCAGCACCGCCTTCACGCCGGCGCTGTCGGTCTCCAGGGCCAGTGTGGCGCCGGCCGGCGGCAGCAGCAGCTTGACCAGTTCCAGCCCGGTGCGCAGCCCGCTGCCGCTGCCATAGTCGAATCCACGCGGCAGTGTGCCGGGATTGGATATGGCGATGCGCGCGCCGGTGTCGCTGCTTGCGACCCCGATCGTGATTGGCGCCGTGCGCTCACCCGGGTCGCTGTGTTTGGCGGCGTTTGTGATCAGTTCGTTCAGGACCAGGGCGATCGGCACTGCCTCGCTTTCCACGAACTCGACGCGCGCCATCTCCTCAGGCGGCGGATCGACGACGATCCGGCCATGGATGTGGCTGGCCATGGAACGGCTGATGGCATCGATCATCTCGCCCAGTTCCAGACGCGCGTCCGGCGCGCGGGATTGAATGCCGTGGACCAGCGCCACCGATTGCAGCTGGGTGACCGCTGCGTCCAGGACCGGTTCCAACTCTGGATACTCGTTCATGCTCAGCCGCAGCAGACCGGCCACGCCTTGGAGGTTGTTCTTGATGCGGTGGTGTACCTCGCGCACGAGAGTTTCACGCTGCTGGATTTCCCGGCCGAGCCGCCGATCTTCTGCGGATTTGCGCTCGGTGATGTCCTCGACGAACACGGCGGTGAGTTCCTGTCCGCCGCTGCTATGCCACGGGATGGAGCGCGCCCAAACCCAGCGTACGGAGCCGTCGCGAGCGACCACCCGGTACTCCATGTCGAGCGGCGCGCCGTCGGCGTGCCGTGCCACCGCCGCGGCTGTCAGTGGCCGGTCTTCTGCCAGTACGCGGTCGAGAAAGGAGCGCGGCGCGCGGTACAGGCTGTCGCGGCTTGCGCCGAACAGCGATTCGTAGGCCGGACTGACATACTCGACCCGGGTCAGGCCTCGGTCGGCGATGAAGAACACGCCCTGGATGTTCTCCGCAAGCTGGCGGAAACGTGCCTCCGACTCGCGCAAGGCGAGTTCGCCCAGTTTGCGCTCGTGGATGTCCGTGCACACGCCGAACCACCGGAGGATGTGCCCCTGGGCATCGCGGATCGGTCGCGAGTGGGCCACAAACCAGCGGTAGCTGCCGTCGGCGGCACGGAAGCGAAATTCGTTGCGGCATTCCATGCCGCTGTCCCGGGCCCGCTGCCAGGTGCTGCCGCTGCCGTGCCGGTCGTCGGGATGCAGTGCCTGGGCCCAACTGGCGTTGATCGAGGCGCCCGGGGCGATGCCAGTGAAGTCATAGAAGCGGCGGTTGATGTAGTCGCACATGCCAAGGGCGTCGGTGGTGAACAGGATTCCAGGCGCGATCTCCGCCATGTTGCGGAATCGCTCCTCGCTGCGGCGCCGGGCCTCCTCTGCCTCCCGCCGGGCGGTCACGTCGGCACACACGCCGTAGGCGCGCGCGGGAGTACCTTTGTCGTCGAACAGCGCCCGGGCCCAACCGTGGATCCATCTCGTTTCGCCCCCAGGCAGGACCATGCGGTAGTCGAACTGCGCGTCGGCGCCAGTCTCGCTCAGCCTGTCAACGGCCTGGCGCACGCGCTCTCTGTCCTCGGCATGGATGCGCTGCAGCCATTGGTTCACGTCCGGGTCGCGCTGGGATGGGTCGAAGCCGAAAATCCTTTTGGCTTGAGGTGACCAGCGGATGGTGCCGCGGGCAAAGTGGTGCTCAAAGGCGCCCATTCCGGTCGCTTCCAGGGCCAGGCGCAGTCTCACCTCGTTCTCGCGCAGCGCCTTGATCGCGCGCCGGCGCTCGGTTACGTCGCGCAATAGCACGGCGAGGCCGTCGTCGGTGGGATAGGCCTTGACAGCCAGCCACCTGCCGTCGGCATCGCGACGGGACTCGAATTCGACAGTGACCTTGTCGCGGACGGCGCGGCGGAACTGGCGCTCGAAACGGGTACCGACCACCACCGGCATCGCCTGCCACAAGACTTCGCCGAGCAGGCGCGCGCGGGGCAGGCCGAGCAGCGTCTCGGCAGCCCGGTTCAGATAGATGTAGCGCCAGTCGCGGTCCAGAACCACGAAGGCATCGGTGAGACACTCGATAGTCGCGCTCCAGTCCGAAAGCGCGTGCGGCGCCGGCTCCTGACGCGGCGGGACTCGGGCCGCGGTGCCGGCGGCCGTCACCGGCTCGGTCTGGGGGGCTGCGCTGTGCATGGATGGTACAGCCTTCAAAGGGCGGACGTTGCCGGTAGGCGCGCCGGCAGCCGCCATTGCCAACCCGTCGTCGTGCCGCGATCGTGCCGCGGGAAATCGGACCGCGTTGCGGCTTGCAACCGCAAGCTGCACGGTCTTTGACGTACGGCAGTGCGAGCCGGGCCGTTCCATTATAGGCTGTCTCTTGCGGGGGCATGTAACGGCGACTCTGCGCCACGCTGTGCATCGCATGGCCGCGCAGGCCCGGGCGCCCGCCATGGCCGATAGTAAGCGACGGTCATTGCGATTTTCTCCACGACGGGCGCCGGGTGGTTGATGTTCCGGTGTGCGGCCCGCAACTATCATTGCGATGCACGGATGCTCGTCGGGCAGGCACGGCGGTTTGCATGCGTGCGAGCGGTGGCCACCAATGTCGGTGGCATTGTGCAGAGGAGATAATCATGGCAACCGAAAGCAAATCCGAAGTTGCGGTTTCCAAACCCGAGGAAACCAAGAAGCCGGTACCGGCGCATGCGCTCAGTCCATTCGAGGAAATGGAGCACATGATGGAGCGGATGTTTGAGGGAATGTTCCCGCGCGGCTGGATGCGGCCTTTCCGCTGGGATCGCCCCATGCTGGGGGAGTTGACGTCCCTGCAGGCATGGATGCCGAAGGTCGACCTCATAGACCGCGAAGACGAGCTGGTGCTGCGCGCCGAAATCCCCGGCGTTGACAAGAAGGATCTCGATATTTCGCTTACGCGCAATGCGGTCACCATCAAGGGCGAGACCAGTCATGAGGAGAAGGAAGAGAAGGGCGCGTACTATCGCGCCGAGCTGTCCCGCGGCTCATTCACGCGTACGCTGATTCTGCCTTCCGACGTGGATACGGAGAAGGCGAAGGCGGAATTCAAGGACGGCATACTCGAACTGACCATGCCCAAGGTGGAGAAGGCCAGGCGGCGCTCCATCAAGCTGACCTGACCGCACTGCGATACGGCCATGCCGGGCGGCACTGCGCTGCCCGGTGAGCCTCCGGCCTGCATTGCGCGGCAGAGGTGGATGCATCGATTTCCCATTCGCGCGGACGCAGTGGCTAAAATGCGAGCCTGGAACTAGCGCCCACGACAAGGCCCACCGATGAGCGAGCCCCGCCCGAACGACCAGGCACTGGTCGAAATCCGCGACCTGCATTTCTCCTATGGCGAGCGCAAGGTTCTCAAGGGCATCGACCTCGTCATTCCGCGCGGCAAGGTCGTGGCCATTCTTGGCGGCAGCGGCTGCGGCAAGACGACGCTGCTGCGGCACATTGGCGGGCAAGTGCGGCCGGCCCGCGGCTACGTCAAGGTTGCGGGCGACGTGGTACATGAGCTCGATGACAAACGGCTATACGAGCTGCGGCGCAGGATGGGCATGATGTTCCAGATGGGCGGGCTGTTCAGCGACTTGTCCGTGTTCGAGAACATTGCCTTTCCCATGCGCGAACATACCGATCTGCCGGAGGGGCTGATCCACGACCTCGTGCTCATGAAGCTTCATGCAGTCGGCTTGCGTGGCGCGGACCAGCTCATGCCGGGCGAATTGTCCGGCGGCATGGCGCGGCGCGTGGCGCTGGCCCGCGCGATCGCGCTCGATCCCATGCTCATCATGTACGACGAGCCGTTCGCCGGGCTGGATCCGATCTCGCTCAACGTCATCGCCAACCTGATCCGGCGCCTTAACGATGCGCTCGGCGTGACCTCCATCGTCGTCACGTACGACGTCAGCGAATCGCTAAAGGTGGTCGACTACGTCTGCTTCATCTCGGACGGCGTGATTGCTGCCGCCGGCCCCGCAGCGGAGATGCTGGCGTCGAAGGATCCCTTCGTCGATCAGTTCGTCCATGCCCGGGCGGAAGGCCCTGTGCCGTTCCACTACCCGGCACCGCCGTTCGCCGAGAACCTGGGGCTGCGCAAGCGCGCGGGCGCGTGACGACCCCCTGGCGGCGGGCGGCGCGCCTGCGCAACTATGGATGCTTTGCCTCGAACCCGGCGAGCGGAGCCGCGCCGCGGTGATCGGTCGTGTCGCGGCCTACCATGCCATGCCGGGCGAACAGGTGCGACAGTGGGCAGGGCGACGCGTTGCAGCCGTTGCGGCTGGTGCAGTCGTCCTGCGTCTGGTCGAGCGCCACGTACTCGTGGCACGGGTCGCAGAAGTAGATGGGTGCCTGAAACATGCTGTGTCTCCTTGTTTGTTGTCGTGTGGCAGTGAGCCACCGCGCAAGATACACGTTATGCCCACGGATTTTTTGATATTTGTCAGAAACGCCGGCGCCCGGCGCGGGCCGGTCGCGGCGCCTGCCGGGGCGTTGCCGTGATGCCACGTTGGGAGCACTTTGCCCACGAGGCGGACATGGGCGTGCGCGGCTATGGGGAGACCAAGGCGGAAGCCTTCGAACAGGCGGCAGCCGCCTTGACGGCCATCGTCACCGATCCGGCAACGGTGGCGCCACGCCAGGCCATCGACATCGACTGCGAGGCGCCGGATGACGAGTTGCTGTTGGCGGACTGGCTGAACAGCTTGATCTACGAGATGGCGACGCGCAAGATGTTGTTCAGCCGATTTGCCGTGCAGCTAGATGGTGCCCGCTTGCACGCGCAGGCGTGGGGCGAGGCGGCAGACGTCGAGCGCCATCATCCGGCGGTCGAGGTCAAGGGTGCGACCTATACCGCGCTGCGCGTTGCGCCCGAGGATTCCGGCTGGATGGCGCAGACGGTGGTGGACGTGTGAGTCATGGATATTGGCATGCTGACGCGGCGCTCGGAATACGAGTGGGAGATCCCCAGACGCGGAGCCATGCGCGTGCCGGCGGTCGTATTCGCCAGCGAGGCGCTGATTGCAGCGATGGACCACAAGGTCTTCGAACAAGCCGTAAATGTCGCGACGCTGCCGGGCATCGTCAAGGCGTCCTATGCCATGCCCGACGCACACTGGGGCTACGGTTTTCCCATAGGCGGCGTCGCGGCCTTCGATCCGGACGAAGGCGGCGTGGTGTCGGCGGGCGGTGTTGGTTTCGACATTTCCTGCGGCGTGCGCTGCCTGCACACGGGACTGAAGCGCGCCGACATCGCCGACGTGCAGAGGGAACTGGCCGACCTGCTCTTCTCGCGCATTCCAGCCGGCGTCGGCAGCACCGGCACCATCCGCCTCGACGCTGCCGAAATGGATGCCATGCTCACCGGTGGCGCGCAATGGGCGGTCGAGCGCGGCTGGGGCAGGCGGGCGGACCTCGATCGCATCGAGGAGGGCGGTGCCATGGCCGGCGCCCGGCCGCGCAGCGTCTCGCAGCAGGCGAAAAAGCGCCAGCGCGACGAGATGGGCACGCTGGGCAGCGGCAATCACTACCTAGAGGTGCAGGAGGTTGTCGCGATCTATGACGAAACGGTTGCCCGCGGATTTGGTCTCGCCGCCGGCGACGTCGTCGTGATGATTCACTGCGGCTCGCGCGGCCTTGGCCATCAGATCGGCACCGAATATCTCAAGAGTATGGCGATCAGCGCCGCGGGCCACGGCATCGCACTGCCCGATCGCGAGCTCGCCTGCGCGCCGATAAACTCCGATGTTGGCCAGGAGTACCTGGGCGCCATGCGCGCGGCGATCAACTGCGCGCTTGCCAACCGGCAGATCCTGACGCATCTGGTGCGCGGCGTGTTCGCCGACATCCTGCCCCGCGCGCAACTGCCCTTGCTCTACGACGTCTCGCACAACACCTGCAAGCTGGAGGAGCACGAGGTGGACGGCCGGCGGCGCAAGCTCTACGTCCATCGCAAGGGCGCCACGCGCGCCTTCGGCCCCGGTCACCGGGAGATTCCGGAGCCGCTGCGCAGCTACGGCCAGCCGGTGCTCATCGGCGGTTCCATGGGAACGGGGTCCTACATCTTGGCAGGGACTCGGGCCTCCGAGGCGCGGGCATTCAGTTCCGCCTGTCACGGCGCAGGCCGGGCCATGAGCCGACACCAAGCCATGCGCACTTGGAAGGGACGCGACGTGGTCGATGAACTGGCGACCCGCGGCATCCTGATCCGCAGTCCATCGTTCCGGGGCGTGGCTGAGGAAGCCCCGGGCGCTTACAAGGACGTTGCCGCCGTCGTCGATGCGGCCGATGCCGCCGGGCTGGCGCGCAAGGTGGCGCGGGTCGAGCCGCTCATCTGCGTCAAGGGATAGCCGGCCGGCGCGCATTTCGTTTCGCGCTACGTTGCTGGCCGTCCGTCCCCGGGAGGGCTTTCGCGCGGCCTTGCCAACACTTAGAATGGTCGCCGGGCCGGTCGCGGCCAAAACACAAATCACAAGGAGGGCACGCACTTGAAGAACTACGTCATCGTGGGTGCCGGCCCGGCCGGCGTCAGGGCCGCCGAGGCGCTTCGGCACGAAGATCCGCAAGGCTGCATCATCCTGCTCGGCGGCGAGCCAGGTGAGCCGTACGCCCGCATGGCGATTCCCTACATTCTGTCGGGGCGCATCGAAGAGGACGGCGCCCGGCAGCGCCAGGCCTCGAATCACTACGCGAACCTCAAGATAGAGTACCGCAACAACAAGGCGGTGCAGGTGCATGCCGCACCGCCAGGCGGCCGCGTCGATCTCGACGACGGCACGACGCTGCCTTACGATCGGCTGCTTGTGGCGACCGGTTCCTCGCCTACCCTGCCATCCATGCCAGGTACGAATCTGCCGGGTGTGGTGACCTGCTGGACCCTCGATGATGCCCGTGTCATTGCGTCGAAGCTCAAGCCCGGGACACGCGTGGTCATGGTGGGCGCCGGCTTCGTCGCTGGCGTGTGCATGAAATCCCTAGTGGAAAGCGGCGCCGAGTTATCCGTCATCGCCGGCCGGTCGGGACAGATCCTGCGCTCGATGATGACACCCGTGGGCAGCAAAATCCTGCAGCGCTGGCTGGAGAGCAAGGGCGTCAACGTCATCACCAAAGGCCGCATGGAGCGCATCGAGTCGGGTCCCCGGCTGGTGATGGACAACCAGACCCTCGACGCCGATCTGATCATCCTCGCCACCGGCGTGCATCCCAACGTCTCCTTCCTCGACGGTACCGGTGCCGAGATTGACCAGGGCATCATCATCAACGACCGCATGGAAACCACGGTGCCTGGCATCTATGCGGCCGGGGACGTCGCCCAGGGACGCGACTTCTCCACCGGCGAATGGGTCGTGCATGCGCTGCAACCCACGGCCACCGAGCACGGACGCGTGGCGGCGCTCAACATGGCGGGCAAAGACGTACCCTACCGCGGCAGTTTGAGCATGAACGTGCTCGATACGGTCGGCCTCATCTCCTATACGTTCGGCATGTGGCAGGGCAAGGCGGGCGGCGAGACCGTGGAAAGCGTCGACGAATCAAACTACCTCTATACCCGCCTGTGCTTCGACGGCGACATCCTGATCGGCGCCATCCTCATCGGCCAGTACCGCCAGGTAGGGCCGGTGCGCGGACTGATCCAGACCCGCCGTCACCTGGGCGAGTGGAAGGACGAGCTGCTAAAGAACCCGCAGATGATCATGGAGGCCTTCGTCGCACTGACCAAGACCTGAGCGCCGGCGCTATGCCGTTGCGCTGCCCGGTCCGGGCGCGGCAGCGCCCGCGCTCGCCTCCTCGGCGCTCGGCGAGACCGTCACCCGCACGATCAGTTCCTGCTCGCCGCCGCCCAGAAGCACACCGCGCAGCGGGCTGACGTCGCTGAAGTCCCGACCGAAGGCGAGCGTGATGTGCTGCAGGTCGGGCAGCAGGTTGTTGGTCGGATCGAAATCGCACCAACCCGCTTCCGGGCAATACACCGACACCCAGGCATGGGAGGCATCGGCGCCGATTAGCCGCGGCTGGCCCGGCGGCGGCGTGGTCAGGAGATAGCCGCTGACGTAGCGCGCGGCGATGCCGACCGAGCGCAGGCAGCCGATCATGAGATGGGCGAAGTCCTGGCAGACGCCGCGCCTGCGCGTCAGCACTTCGGCCAGGGGTGTGGCCACCGTCGTCGCCTGGGAATCGAACTCGAACTCTTCGTGGATGCGCTGCATCAGCTCCCGCGCGGCTGCCAGCAGCGGCCGGCCGGGGGCGAAGCTGGAGGCGGCATAGGCGGCCAGCGCGGGGGTAAAACCCACCTGGGGCGACTCGAAGAGAAACTGGCTTGCTTCGAGCAGCGGCGGCGATCCGACCTGCTGCATGCGCGCGCGTACCCGGTCCCAGGGCGGGCTATCCTCGAGTCGGCGAAATCCGTCGCGGGAGCGGACCTCGACCGCGGAAGTCGCCCGCACGTGCAGCACGCTATGCGGCGCCAGCACCGCGATGTACAGCACCGGATTACGGAAGTAGTCGTCGCGCTGCCAGCGCTCCGTCGGCGTCGGCTCGACGGCGACGGCATGGGCCAGGGTGGACTGCCACGGCAGGGGGCGCGGCGTCATGTGCAGCAGTTGCTGCGACAGCGCCACCGCGCTGTCATAGCGGTATTCGGTTTCGTGGACGACGGCGTAGCGGGCGCTGGGCATCACGCCCTCATGCGGCAAAGGTGCGCTGGCCGGCGCCGGCGACATGGCTGAAGAAGCGCAGTCCGATCTGCTCCGAAAGCGCGTAGCCGGCGCGACCGATCTCGCCCAGAAGCGGCGTCAGCGTCGCGCTGCCGGGCTGCAGCTCTGATCCCGCATCGAGCGTGGCCAGCCTGTCCGCCAGGTCCTGGAGATGCCCGGCCTCGGCGCTGCCGCGGGCATTGTCCAGCCGGGCGAGATAGTCCCGCAGGCCCAGCAACTGGAACATGACAGAACGCGGGTTGCTGTCGTCGAGCACCAGCAGATCGAGAACCGGCAGCCATTCAGGACGCGCCATGTAGCGCGAGCGATAGGTGACGATGCTGTCGGCCAACTCCAGCAGCCACTCCAGGCTGCCGCCGCCCACCTTGAGCGCCTGCTCCAGCATGCGGCAGAGGAACTGCAGCCGCTCCAGACGCCGCCCGATCGACAGAAAGCGCCAGCCCTGATCGCGAGTCATGCCGTCGAGGGCGAATCCGGACAAGGTCATCATGGCGGCAATGGTGTGATCGACGGCCGCAAGTGCGTCGCCCAGCGTCGTCAAGTGCGTCTTGCGTTGGCCCAGATCCTGCACCAACTGGTTGAGCATGCGCCAGTTGTCGAGCGACAGGCGTTCGCGCAGGTGGAAAGCGACACGAAACAACTGGCGCAGATTGGCGGCCAGGCCGTGTCCCTGGATTTCCTCGATCAAGGCCGTGCGCAGGGCGGCCTCGATCGTGGCCTCATCGGCGTGCGCCTGCTTCTCGTCGAGCAGCCCGGTGCGCCGCGCCAGGGCGACGATGGCGGGCCATTCCTCGTCGCGGGCGGCGGGCACTTCGTCGATGAGGCGCCCGAAGGCGACGCGCAACAGCCGCGCCGTGTTGTCGCAGCGCTCGGCGTAGCGACCGAACCAGAACAGATTCTCCACCACGCGGCTGGACAGGTTGGCGCCGCTGCGCACCAGATCCTGCGGGCCGACCGCCCGCCGCAACATGCTGAATGGATTGACCGGTCCCTGCGTCAGTACCCAGGTGTCCTTGCTGCTGCCGCCACGTTGCATCGAGATGACGTGCGCATTGGCGGCGCTGGCTACACGGGTCAGCCCGCCGGGCATGACGACGTAGCCGTCCGGGCTGGCGACGGCGTAGACGCGTACGCCCACCGAGCGTGCCTGAAGGCGCCCATGATGGCCCTGGTCCCACACCGGTGCCTGCGACAACCGCACCAGTTCCTGGGCGACGTAGTTGTGCGGGCGGGTGCGCAGCGTCGCAATCAGTTCGTTGCGGGCACGCGCCGACAGATCCATGGCGAACACCGCGTGTCGGCGCAATTGGGGAAAGGCCGGCTTGATCACCAGGGTACCCAGGCGCTCGATAACGTCCTCCAGCGCCGCCGGCTCGCCGCACCACCAGGTGGCGACGGAGGGCATGCGCAGCGATTCGCCCAGGAGGTGCTCGCATAGGCCGGGCAGGAAGCCCAGCAGCGCCCCCGATTCCAGGATGTTGGCGCCCAGTGCATTGGCGATCAGCACGTTGCCGCGGCGCGCCGCCTCGGTGATGCCGGAGATGCCCAGCGACGAGTCGCTGCGCAGCTCCAGCGGATCGCAGAAATCGTCGTCGAGCCGGCGCAGGATGACATGCACCCGCTGCAGTCCCGACAGCGTCTTGAGCCAGACGCAGCCGTCGCGCACCGTCAGGTCGGAGCCTTCGACCAGCGGAAAGCCCAGGTAGCGTGCGAGATAGGTGTGTTCGAAATAGGTTTCGTTGTGCGGGCCGGGGGTGAGCAGGACGATCAGCGGCGCTTCGTCGTCCTTGGGTGCCCAGTGCGCCAAGCTGTCCTGCAGGGTGCGGAAGAAGCGCGCCAGATGCTGGGCCTTGAGATCGCGGAACAGCTCCGGAAACACTCGCGATATGACAAGGCGGTTCTCCAGCGCGTAGCCGGCACCCGATGGCGCCTGGGTGCGATCGGCGACTACCCACCAGCGGCCGTCGGGGGAGCGCGCGAGGTCAGCGGCGTACAAATGCAGGAAGACGCCGCCGGGCGGATGCATGCCGTGGCAGGGGCGCAGAAAGCCGGCATGCCCGTAGACCAGCGCCGGCGGTAGCAGCCCCTGTTGCAGCAGGGACTGGCTGCCATAGACGTCGGCCAGGATGCGATTGAGCAGGGTGGCGCGCTGGGCGATGGCCGGCTCGATCTCCTGCCATTCTTCGTGGGGGATGATGAGCGGCAGAAGATCGAGCTCCCAGGGACGATCGGCGCCCTGAGGGTCGGCGTAGATGTTGTAGGTGACGCCGTTCTCGACGATCTGACGCTGCACGTAGTGCTGCCGCTCGCGCATCTGTTCGGGCGTCGAGGCGGTGAGATGCTCGAACATGCGCTGCCAGTGCGCCCGCGTGGCATGGGGCGCGCCCAGCATCTCGTCATAGCGGCTGGAGTGCTGGGGATAGGCGGCGAGAAGCTGGCGGGGCATGAGCGGCGGATGCGCGAACGTCGTCCTGTTCGGATTGTTGCGTGCACAGACAGCGGCAGCGTAGCACAATGCTGCCGCCGTGAGTCGCGCTCAGCCGCGGCGCAGATCGAGGGTGAAGGGGAAATTCGGATTGCGCGCTTCCGCCGGCGCTTCGACCGGTCCCGGCGTGTGGCCCATGCGGAAAAAACGCCCCAGGCGACGCGCCTCGGCTTCGTAGGCGTTCACCGGATATTGCTCGTAGTGGCGCCCGCCGGGGTGCATGACGTGGTACTGGCAGCCGCCGAGGCTGCGCTTCATCCAGCCGTCCACCAGGTCGAACACCAGCGGCGTGTGGATGCCGATGGTCGGGTGCAGGGCGGAGGCCGGACACCAGGCGCGGTAGCGCACGCCGGCGACGAATTCGCCGACGTTGCCGGTGGGTGCCAGCGGCACGCGCCGGCCGTTGCAGGTGAGGACATGGCGTTCGTCGACGAGTCCGGTTACCTTCACCTGCAGCCGCTCCAGCGAGGAATCCACGTACCGTGCCGTGCCGCCGGCTGCCCCCTCTTCGCCCATGACATGCCATGGTTCGAGCGCGGCGCGCAGTTCGACGTGCATGCCGCGGGCGGCGAACTCGCCATAGCGCGGGAAGCGGAACTCGAAGTGCGGCGCGAACCACTCCGCCTTGAGCGCATAGCCGGCTGCGTCGAGTTCGGCGATGACGTCGGTGAAGTCGTCCCAGACAAAGTACGGCAGCATGAAGCGGTCGTGCAGCTCGGTACCCCAGCGCTTGAGGCGTTCCGGTTGATAGGGCTGGCGCCAGAAGCGGGCGATGAGCGCGCGCAGCAGCAGTTGCTGGGTCAGGCTCATGCGCGCGTGGGGCGGCATCTCGAAGGCGCGCATTTCCACCAGCCCGAGCCGGCCGGCCGGACCGTCGGGGGAATAGAGCTTGTCGATGCAGAACTCGGCGCGATGGGTGTTGCCGCTGGAGTCGATGAGCAGGTTGCGCAGGATGCGGTCGATCTGCCACGGCTGGCAGCCGAACGGTCCGTGGCTCGCCAGCTTGTCGATTTCGCGGAAGGCAATCTCGATCTCGTAGACCGAGTCGTTGCGGGCTTCGTCGATGCGCGGCGCCTGGCTGGTCGGGCCGATGAACAGCCCCGAGAAGAGGTAGGACAGCGACGGATGATTGTGCCAGTAGCCGATCAGGCTGCGCAGCAGGTCGGGGCGGCGCAGGAAGGGCGAATCCAGGGTGGTGGCGCCGCCGACGACGAAATGATTGCCGCCGCCCGTGCCGCTGTGGCGCCCGTCGAGCATGAATTTCTCCGTGCCCAGGCGCGACAGGTGCGCCGCCTCGTAGAGGAAGCCGGTGTTCGCCACCAGTTCGTCCCAGTCCTGCGCCGCGTGCACGTTCACCTCGATGACGCCGGGATCGGGGGTAACGCGGATGTGATTCAGCCGCGAGTCGCGCGGCGGCTCGTAGCCCTCGATCAGAACCGGCTGCTTGAGTTCCGCCGCCGTCGCCTCGACCGCGGCCACCAGCTCGAGATAGTCCTCGAGCGCCGAGGTCGGCGGCATGAAGATGTAGAGCACGCCGTTGCGCGGCTCGGCGCAGATGGCGGTGCGCGTGATCCAGCCGGCGGACTCGAGGAAACCGGGTTGTGTGCTCGGGCCAGCGGGCAGGCGCGACCGGGCGCCGCGTCGCACTGCATCCCGTGCTTCGGCACCGCGATGCAGGTAGTCGTCCGAGGGCGACTGCAGCACGCGGCGGATTTCCTGGTAGCGCGGCAGCGGCGGAAAATGCTGGGCGGGTTCCGGCGCGTGGATCCAGGGATAGTCGGCAGCGGCGACCCAGGGCTGGGAATCAAGCGGCAGGCGCAGGCCCATCGGCGAGTCACCGGGGATGAGATACATGCGCTCGCTGCGCAGGAACCACGGCCCGCTCTGCCAGCGGTTGGCCGTCGGGTAGTCGCTGCGCTTCAGGGGCAGGACGTGGCCGACGACGTGGTCCAAACCCTGGCCGAAAACCTTTGCCAGTCTGGCTCGCTCGAGCGGATCGTCGAGCCGGGAATCGAAGGGATCGACGTTGCTCGGCAGGCGCCGTTCGCGCCACAGGTAGTACCAGACGTCCTCGTAGGCGGGGAAGACGAACTGCGGATCGAGGCCAAGCTTGCGCGCCAGCGTCTGCAGGAAGCGGGCGGCGACTTCCGGGCCGGCGTTGCCCGGGGCGTTCTCGTCGGCGAACAGCGAGCCATCCTGCCAGACCGGCTCGCCATCCCGGCGCCAGAAGCAGGTCAGCGACCAGCGCGGCAGTTGTTCGCCCGGATACCATTTGCCCTGTCCATAGTGGAGCAGGCCGTGCGGGGCGTAGCGCTGCTTCAGCCGGCCGAGCAGATTGGCGGCGAGCCGGCGCTTGGTCGGACCCAGCGCCTCGGTATTCCATTCCGCGCCGTCGCGGTCGTCCACGGAGACGAAGGTCGGCTCGCCGCCCATGGTCAGCCGCACGTCCTGGGCGGCCAGGTCGGCGTCCACACTGCGTCCCAGCGCATCGATCTCCGACCACTGGGCATCGCTGTAGGGTTTCGTCACCCGCGGCGCCTCCCAGATGCGCTCCACCTTCATGACATGCCGGAAATCGCATTCGCATTCCTCGGTGAAGCCGGTCACCGGCGCCGCGCTCACGGGCTCCGGCGTGCATGCCAAGGGAATGTGGCCTTCGCCGGCGAACAGCCCCGAAGTCGGATCGAGTCCGACCCATCCGGCGCCGGGGAGATAGACCTCGCACCAGGCGTGCAGATCGGTGAAATCCGCTTCCGGGCCGGAGGGTCCGTCGAGGGACTTCACGTCCGGTGCGAGCTGGATCAGATATCCCGATACGAAACGCGCGGCAAGTCCCAGATGACGCAGCAATTGCACCAGCAGCCAGCCGGAATCGCGGCAGGATCCGCTGCCCCGTTCGAGGGTCTCCTCCGGCGTCTGGACGCCCGGCTCCAGGCGGATCAGATACTTGATGTCCCGGCCGAGCTGGGCGTTGAGATCCACGAGGAAGACGACGCTTTGCTTCGGCTGGCGCGGAATGGAATCGAGGTAGGCCTGGAAGCGCGGCGTCGCCGGCAGCTTCACCAGATACGGCGACAGTTCGGCCTGCTGCCACGCTTCGTAGCGAAACGGGAACTTCTCGGCATGGGGTTCGAGGAAGAAGTCGAAGGGGTTGATCACCGACATTTCTGCCACGAGGTCCACCTCGATGCGCAACTCGCGCGCTTTCTCCGGAAACACCAGGCGGGCGAGGTAGTTCGCCTGCGGGTCCTGCTGCCAGTTGATGAAGTGTCCGTCGGGCGCAACCTTGAGCGAGTAGCTCAGCACCGGCGTGCGGCTATGAGGCGCAGGCCGCAGCCGCACGATCTGCGGCGACAGGCCGACCGGCCGGTCGTAGCGGTAGTGGGTGAGGTGGTTCAGCGCGACATGGATGGACACGGGCAACTCCGTCAGTCTGACCATCCAGGGTCAAGCAAGTTGCGTGCGCGTTGGCGACGGCCGCATCGGCGCGCAGAGCCACGCGCTGCGCACCATGCGGGTGCCGTCAGGCATGCAGGCGTGCACCAATTATGCGCGCAAACTCGGCGTCTGATCGGCGAAGCTCAGCCGGTGATATGCCTCGTCATTCCGGCGCTGCGCGTCGGAGCAACTCCGGAACAAGCTGTATTGTCCCGGCCTCGTTGCATCGAGCGCTTACCGCTCCCGTCCTGCCTCATGAAACGCCTTCTGCACCGGCGAGAGCAGATACTCCAACACGCTGCGCGTGCCGAGCTGGATTTCTGCTGCCACCTGCATGCCGGCGGCGAGCGCATGGCGATGGCCGTCCGCTTCGAGGTGCGACTGCTTCAGCTCGACCAGCGTGCGGTACAGTAACCCCGGGGCCGCCTGAGCGGCGCGCGCCTGCTCGCGCGCCGCGCCGTGGGACTCGCCGTCTGCGGCATCGGCGCTCACCTGTGCCACCACCGCCTCGAGCAGGCCGTACTTCTGGAACGGGAAGGCGGCGAGTTTCAGCTTCACCGGCTGGCCGGCGCGCACGAAGCCCACGTCCTCGTTGCTCAGCCACACCTCGGCGCGCAGGTGCTCCTCCCGGGGCACCAGGGTCATCAGGATCGTGCCCGGCGCGACCACGGTACCCGCCGTGTGCGTGGCCAGATCCTTGACGATCGCCGCCTGGGGCGCGCGCAACGCCAGCAACTCGGCACGGCGTGTCTGCTTGATGCGCTCCTGGGCGAGCTTCTCGTACTGGCTCGCCAGCTCCACCCGCTCGGCCTGGAGGTTGCGCACGTACTCGGCGCCGAGCTGGGCCAGCTTCTGCTCGCTCTGCAGGATCGTCGCCTGGGCCGCACGCATGACGGACTCCTGGGCGCGCAGATCCTGCTCGCGCTCGATGCGCTCGCGCGCCTTGTCGTTGGCCAGGATCCGGCCGGCGAAACCGTCCTGGGCCAGCTTGTCGAAGGCCCGCTCCTGCGCGCGGTAGTGGGGCAGCACCTGGTCGAGCTTGGCCTTCACCTGCTCGGCGGCCGCCAGCTCATGGCGTGCCTTGTCCAGCAACGCCCGCTCCTGGGCGAGCGCGCCCTCGTAGGCGCGCACGTTGGCGGCGTACTGGGCCTGGATGGCGTTGAACAGCGCCGCCGGATCGTCTTTCTCCCGAGCGAACGGGCGGCCGGCCAACTGGGCGTCGATGCGCCGCAGGCCGAGCCGCTTGATGTGATAGTCGTTGTCCAGCGCCTGGCGGTCGGCCTCGGCAGCCACCGCATCCATGCGCATGAGCACCTGCCCGGCCTCGACCACCTGGCCTTCCTCGACCAGAATCTCGCGCACGATGCCCGCCTCGGCCGGCTGGACGATCTTCAGGTAGCTCGCCGGCACGAGCTTGCCGGCGGCCACGGCGACGATATCGAGCCGGCCGAAGCCCGCCCAGAGCAGCAGCAGCGCGAGCAGTGCCAGCAAGGCGTAGAGCGCCCGGCGTGAGAGGGGATGCGGGGGTTCGCAGTGCACGGCGAGCAGCGCCGGGGAGAAGGCTTCACCGGCCGCAGCGTCCGGCGCCAGGGGGAGCGCGATGGGCGGGATCTTCATCGGTACATTCCAGACAGGTAGTTCACCACCAAGGACACCAAGGAAACTCAAGTAACCGCGATGAAGGTACCCCTCACCCATCGGGTGCGAACAATATTCCGCACGAATCTCGAATTCTCTAGGTGTTCTTGGTGTCCTTGGTGGTGCAGACCAGGTTCTCAGGTTCTTGTCGACGTTCGCTTCAACGGAGGACCAGCTCCTGCGCCACGCGCACGCCATGGGGCGGCGGGGCATAGTGCCGGGTTGGTTGGGGCTTGTCGCGCCGGTGCCCGAGCGCGGCCTCGATCAGGGCGAGCGCCTGGGCGGTCGGCCGCCGCGGCGTGAAGCCCGCGTAGCGGCGGGCAAAGACCTGGGCGGCGTTGCGGTAACACGGCTGCTCCAGCAGCGCCCGCAGCAGGGCCGTGAAGCCGACCACACTGTGGTCGCGAGCGATCGTCCCGGCGCCCAGGGCCTCCACACGCCGGCAGATCAGATACTGCTCGACCACCGCCGGCACCAGCGCCAGGGGCACGCCGGCCAGCAGAAAGGGCGTGAGCGTACCGATGCCGCCCAAGGACAGCGCCAGATCGGTCTCGGCGAGCACGCCGGACAAGGCGACCGGTTCGGTGAGCACCCGCAGGCCTGGCGCCGACAGCGCCCGCGCCTGGGACTGCGCGATTCCCGGTACGGCACAGATGACATTCGCGTCGAGGTCCTTCAGCGCCTTGATGAGCGCCTCGAACCCCGGCACGCTCGGCCGCAGGTAGGCGAAGAGCCGGGGGCTTGTCGAGGTCGGCCAGTCTACCTCGATGCCACCGGGATCGAAGTAGATCGGCCCGGCGTAGGCCTCGCCGGCTCGCACGCCGTAGTGGTCCAGTTCGGGAAAGCTTGCCAGCAGCGTGGGTGCGCCGGCGAAGAGATCGGCCAGGCAGTCGAGGGCGGGGCCGCCCAAGGACTTGGCCACGGTATTCAGCGCCTCGACCACCGTGTCGTCGGACTGCTGCAGCCGCTGCGCCGGGATCGACTCCCAGGGGCGCATCGAGGGCAAGGGGGTCTGCCGCGGCGGCAGCTCGAAGCCGTTGCCCACCAGCACCGCCGGGATGCGGGCGATGCGGCAGGCAACCAAGGCGGTGGGCGCGTGGTCGATCTCCACCACCTCGGGGCGAGCCAGGGCGAACAGACTCAACCAGCTCTGCACCGCGCCCCACAGCACGTGACGGTCGGTGTAGCCGATTGCCGCCAGCAGCTCGGCATAACTGGCCGGCGAGCGCGTCGGGGACGCCTGGGGCTGACACAGCGGCGCCTGGAAGAAGCGCAAGCCGCGCCGGCCGAGCACCTCGGCCGCCACGCGCGTGTCGCGCACGGCGAAGCTGACCTCGTGGCCGCGCGCCCGCAGCGCTTCGGCGATCGGTACCTGGCGCGCCAGATGTCCATAGGTGCTGCCCAGCTCCCAGGCGAAGAGGATGCGGTTCATGGGTCGTTCCTGTGCATGCGCTGTCAGCCGAGCGCGGGGCTGCCGCCCTGCAGGCTGGCGAGCGGGCGCAGCGTCTGCGCGCTTGCCCCGAACTGGGGCGCGCCGATCACCTCCTGCGCCGCCGTGACGCCGATGCCCGCGAGCGTGCCGTTCCTGCCGTACTGGTAGGCGAGATCGCCGCCCAAGGCGGCGGTGTCCGAGCCGCCCAGGTGGAACTGGGTGAGCGCATTGGTGAGCGCCCAGCTCGTGAGCGTCGGATCGGCGGTGCGCGCCTGGTCGAAGGCGTCGGCGAGGCCGGCGAAGTCGAACTGGGCGATCTTCTTATTGCGCAGGGCATCGGCGGAATTGGCGTCAAACTCCGCCATCGCCTCGGCCACCAGCTGCAGGTTGAGCACGCTCTTGTAGCGCTCGCCGTTGGTGCCCACGGTGTACCAGTCCTTGAGCGTGATTCGGTCACTGCCGCCCAGGTTAAGCACCAGGTGGTTGCCGGACTTCGATAGGCTCAGCTCGCCGTAGCCGATGCCCCCGCCGATGGCGAGCGTGTTGTCCAGGCCTTGGCTGGCGATCACCGTGTCCTGGCCGTCCCCCTTGTTGAAGACGATCACGTCGGCGCCCTCGCCGGTGGTCAGCGTGTCGTTGCCCGTGCCGCCGAGGAAGAACTCGGCGTTGGCGCCACCGGTGAGCTTGTCGTTGTCGGCGCCGCCGTCGAAGGGATTGGCGCCGTAGATGTCCCACAGCGTGTCGGCGCCGGCCCCGCCCTGCATGAGATCGTTGCCTTCCTCGCCCTCCAGCCGGTCGATACCCGCCTCGCCCGCCAGGTAGTCGTTGCCGCTCCAGCCGTAGAGCGTGTCATCGCCCGCGCCCCCGAGTGCGACATCGTCACCGTCGTCGCCGTAGAGCTTGTCGGCGCCGTCCTCGCCCTCCAGCCAGTCGTTGCCGGTCCAGCCGTACAGGGAATCGTTGCCGGTGCCACCGAAGACCCGGTCCTCGCCCGCGTCGCCGTAAAGCTTGTCATTGCCGCCCAGGCCGTAGAGCGTGTCGTTGCCGGCATCCCCGGCCAGGGTATTGGCGCCGGCGTTGCCGGTGAGCGTGTTGTCCAGGGCGTTGCCGTAGCCGTTGAGGTTGGCGCTGCCGCTGAGCAGCAGATTCTCGACGTGGTCGGATGTGGTGTAACTGACGCTTGCCTGAACGGTGTCGGTTCCTTCGTTCGCCTGCTCGATGACGGCATCGGCCGCGTTGTCGACGACATAGGTGTCGTTGCCCTTGCGCCCGATGAGGGTGTCGGCGCCGGCGCCGCCGTCCAGCGTGTCATCGCCGGACAGGCCGGTGAGGGTGTTGGCGCCGCTCGTGCCGCTGAGCGTCTGCCCCGGCGCCGCCGCGACGGTGAGATCGAAACCAAGTGCGCCGGTCGCGTTGGATGTATCGCGGGCGATGACCTTGATGCTCAGGGTGCCGATCTCGCCCACGGGTGGCGTGCCGCTGAACGTCGCGGTGGCGGCATCGAAACCCAGCCACGCCGGCAGGGCGGTCCCGTCGGCAAGCGTGGCCGAGAGCGTGAAGCTGTCGCCGGCATCGACATCGATGAAGGCGTTGGCCGGCAGCGTATAAGCGAATGCCGCGTTCTCCGTTGCGTTCTGCGCCGGCACTGAAGCGTTGGCCACCGGAGCATCGTTGACGTTGGCCACCGTAAGATCGAAGACGTCGCTCACCGTAAGCCCGCCGCCATCCGTGGCCGTGACCTGGACGCTAAGCGTGCCGACATCGGCGTTGGTCGGTGTGCCGGAGAAGGTGCGCGTGGCGGCGTCGAAATTCAACCACGCGGGCAGGGCGGAACCGTCGGCGCGCGTGGCCGTGTAGGTCAGGGTATCGCCCGGATCGGCATCGACGAAAGCCTTTGTCGGTACGGTGAAGTCGAACAGCGAATCTTCGGCCGCCGTCTGATCAGAGACAGGTTGATCCAGGGTCGGGGCAGTGTTGATGGCGCTGGGCCGGGGCGGCGCCATATCGAGGAGCTGTTGCCGCGTGAGCACCGTGCCATCGGCGAACTCGAAGCGCTCGATGCCGATGCCAAGTGCGTCGTCCGCGTTCGGCATGACCACGCGCACACCGCCTTCTGTTCCCCACTGGATCTCGAGCGCGAAGCGCTCGCCTGCCTCTTCTTCGCGCGTCCAGGTGAAGTGCAGGTCTTCCGGACGGACGCCGGCCTCGAACAAGACCGTATCGGTCGGCAGGCGGCCGCCATAGTAGAGGTAATACACGTCGTTGGGATCGGTGTAGCCGGAATCGAAGATGAGATCCAGTCCCTGGCCTGCGCCCGCGACCACCCGATAGACATCCGCGCCGCCGCGGCCATTCAGGCGGTCGTTGCCCTCGCCGCCGATCAGTTCGTCGTGTTCGCCGCTGCCTAGCAGCGTGTCGTTGCCGGCGTTGCCGTATAAAAAGTCATGCAACCGGTCGGGATTGTCGATATCGGGGGACCAGGACCAATAGAACGGAGAATCCTGCGCCAAGGCGGCGAAATCAGGTGTCTCGACGCTGCCGGTCTGGACCCAGTCGTCGCCCGCACCAGCATCCACCAGCGCCGGTCGGCGATCGAGTCGGATGTGGTTCGCCGACGCTCCTGCGGTGATGACATCGACTTCCAACGTCCGATCGGTGTGGTAGGCGTAGGCCTGTTCCGCATACGTGCGAGTAACCTGTCGCGGCCTGTAGCCCGTGACATGGAAGAAGCCGTTCGGGTCCTCCAGTTCCGCCTGGGTCGGCATGCGGGTGCCGGGCGCAAGCTGGGTGCCGTTGAGGCTCGCGAGATACGCGAGGGCTTCGTCATGGGGCACGTAGCGCCCGATCGGTTCCTGTACCGTCTCGACGCGGCCGGCCGTGCGCGCGCCCAGATCCTCACGCCACGATACCGTGGTATCGCGGGCTGTGCCTGCGATCTCGGTCGCATCACTGGCCGTCGCCACCGGCGCGATGGTCAGGGTATCCCGATATTGCGTTGTGCCACTGCCCCGGCTTCGGGAATAAGTGCCGCCGGCGCCCGTAACGGTGCCGTAGGTAAAGACGTTGCTTACCATCTGGGTAGTGAGCCCATTGAGGAAGGCATCCTGATAGTGCTGAACGCGCTCCGATAGCGGGCGGGTCTGCTGCGCCAGCGCGACTTGATCCAGCACCGAGGAAAGCGCGGTGGTTTCCCCGGCAGGGCCGAACTGCCACTGCTTCGGGCTCGCGAAATAGCCCTTCAACAGCAAACCATCCTCAGAGCCGGCGACGCCGAGGAACAGATCGTTCGCCTCCCGCGACGCCACGAGATCGGCAATGCTCAACCCCGCCGCGAGCTCGATGCGGTCATTGTCGGTACCCGCCTCGATCACGGTGTCGCGCCCCATGCCCCGCTCGATGATATATGTGTCGCTCCCAGCGCCCCCTTCGAGCGTATCCGTGCCGGTACCGCCGATCAGTCGGTCATTGCCCGCTCCGCCCTGGAGCCGGTCGTTGCCGGCACCACCGTTGAGTGTGTCGTCGAAACGGCTGCCCGAGCGCACGTCGTCCGCCGCCGTGCCGACCAGATTCAAAGGCTCTGCCAGCGTGCGTTCGAGAAACTGGGCACCGGTCAGCTCGCCGTCATCGGCAAACGAGAACGACCAGGCATCGCTGCGCAGGCCGTCGCGGATCTCGATCCTGTCCCCCTGGTTACCGTAGTCGATGACAAGGTACTCGCCACCCTCGGCATCGACCTGCCGATGCGATACCACCGTGTCGAGCGCGATACCAGGGCCGAAGGCGATCGTGTTTGCAATCGCAGTGGTGCCACCGGAATCGGTCTCAGCGATGACGTCGTGACCATCGCCGAGGTTGAAGGCATAGGTATCCGCCTCGGCCCCGCCGTCGAGCCGGTCTTCCCCCCGTCCGCCGTCGAGCCGATCCCAGCCGTCGCCGCCGGACAGCACGTCGTTGCCGGCGCCGCCGAACAGGTGATCCGAGCCTTCACGACCCTCAAGGGTGTCGTTGGCGTTGCCGCCCACGAGCCGGTTCGGCGCGATGTCCCCCTGCAGGTTGAGCGGCGTGTTGTCCAACTGGGCGAGCAGTTGCTCGCGGGACAGCACCGTGCCGTCGGCGAATTCGTAACTCGCGATGCCGCCAACGAATCCTCCCTCGATCCGAACGGCATCACCCGCGCCATATTGCAGCCGGATGTCCTGGGCGCCTTCGCGACTCAGGGTCAATGCGGCGGGTGCGATGCCGGCACCGAAGCGAATGCGGTTGATGCCCTCGCCGTCGGTGACGACGTCCTCACCGTCACCGGCGTTGAAGACGTAGGTATCGTCGCCGGCATTGCCCTGGAGCGTGTCCGCACCGCTGCCGCCAAGCAGCAGGTCGTTGCCGGTGCCGCCCCAGAGCTGATCCTGCCCGGCGCCGCCTTCGAGGATGTCATCGCCGGCGCCGCCGTCGAGCCGGTCGTTGCCGCTTTGCCCGCGCAGCGTGTCCGCACCGACGCCGCCGTACAGACTGTCATCGGCGCGGCCGCCGAGCAGCTCGCTGCCCTCGGGTCGTGCCGTGCCGACGAAGCGCGGGAAATCGTTCTGCTCCAATAGCCCGGCGAGCGATACCTCTTCGCCGCCGGCGAAGCGGAAGCGTTGCACGCCGCGTCCACGCAGGCCCTCACGGATGACTATCCCGCGCACGATCACGCCGTTTTCTTCGACGGTGTTGATGCCCAGGTACTCGCCGTCGGCGGTGTTCAAAACACGAAGGCGCAGCGAACCCGGTGTCATGTCCGCGGGCAGCACCAGGGTGTTGATGCCGTCGGCGTCCTCGATCTGCACCACACCGCTGATGGCGGCAACGACGTAGGTGTCGTCACCCTGGTCGCCGCTCAACAGGTCGTTGCCGGCGTCGCTGTGCAACACGTCATTGCCGTCGCCGCCGCTCAGCACGTCGTCGTCGCGGGCATCGAACGGCTGGCCCGGCGCATGGCCCGCGATCTGCGGCACGAAGTCCGGGCCCGGTCCGAGATGGGCATCCAGTCCGCGCGAGAACATCGGGAAGCCCGCGCCGAGACCGGCTCCCCCAAACAGCCTGTCATTGCCGGCACCGCCCAGGATGAGATCATTGCCCGTACCGCCGGCGATCAGGTCGTCGCCGGCGCCCGCGTCCACGAAATCGTCACCGCCGCCGGCATCGACGGTGTCGTTGCCGGAGCCGGCGTAGATTGCATCCGCCGAGCCGACCCAATAGGGATAGTCACCATAGTGATTGGGAACTTCGTCCAAACGGGGAAGGGCACCCGTGACCAGATCCAGCGATCCATCCAGATTGACGACCCAGCGATTCGACTGGGCGACGATGTCGGCGTCGCCCCAGACCACGTCCGCACCGGCGCCACCGTGGATCTCGTCGCTGCCGGCACCGCCGGCCAGACCGTCGTTACCGGCGCTGCCGTAGATGAGATCATCGCCGCTGCCCCCGGCCACCCAGTCGCCCTTGACGCCCACCGGGTTCTGGTAGCCGCTGTACTGGGCATCGGTGTCCAGGCCATGGGCCGATCGGCTGCGCGCGCTCAGCGCCGCGACATCCTCCAACTCGACGTCCGTGTCCGCATCGTTCTCGCCGTACAGCTCGTCGTTGCCCGCCCCGCCGTAGAGCGTGTCGCTGTCCGCGCCGCCGACGAGGTAATCGTCGCCGTCGCGCCCGTCGAGGCTGTCGCCGTAGGCCCCGCCGAACATGTTCTCGGTGCCCGCCGTGCCGGTGAGCGTGTCGTCGCGCGGCTGCGGGCGGTTGAACAGGATCTTGGCGTTGCCGGCGCTATCGTAGAGCAGCGTCTCGTTGTCCGGCCCGTAGGGCGCCGTCTCGGCGCGCTGAAAATCCCCATAGACATTGGCGGCAGCCCCGATACTCTGGATCGGCGAGGCCGGTTCGTCCTCCGCCCCGCTCAGCGGCCCGCCGTAGCCCAGATCGAGCGAGAGCTCGCCCGCGTCCCAGTCGGCGATGTCCAGCCCGCCCGCGGCGTCCTGGAAGCGGATCTCCAGCTTCTTGCTGTTCTTGTCCAGTCGGTAGCTCACCGCGCCATGCTCGACGTCGGTCCAGTACTTGAAGGTCTCGGTCTCGCTCACCAGCCGCCCGCGGTGCAGGCCATAGCGTGCGCCGCTGCCATCGACGAGCTGAATGCGCCCCGCGCCGTCGGCATCCTCGACGCTGTCCAGCCCGTCGCCCTTGCGCCAGCGGTAGGTGTCCGCGCCGGCGCCGCCTTGCAGGCGGTCGTTGCCGGCTCCGCCGAGCAGGATGTCGTTGCCGGCCCCGCCTTCCAGGGTGTCGATACCCGTGCCGCCTTCCAGGTAGTCGCCACCGTCATAGCCGTACAGCGTGTCATCGCCGCCGGCGCCGTAGAGGCGGTCGTTCGTCGAGCCGCCTTCCACGGTCGTGCCGGTATCGCCATCGAACACGATGCGCCGCTTGGCGGCGGGCGAGATCCAGTTCGAGCCCAGATTCATCGTCAGCCCGCTGGCGAGGTCCTTGAACACGGCATCCGGTGCCCCACCCTTGCCATAGGCCGTGGTGTCGGCCTGGGCGTCTTCGGTGGCCAGCTTGAGCTTCCAGCCAAGCATGGCGGCGCGGTCGAAAAGCCAGTCGCCCGTCAGCTCGCCCGCGCCGGTGGCCGGATCGTAGAGGCTGAGCGCCGCGGCGTGAGCGTCGTAGCTGCGGCCTTGCACCGCAAAGGGCAGCAACTCCTTCAGCGCGAAGCGGCAGGCGATGTCGGTCTTGGCCAGCGCGGCATCGGCCGCGGCATCCAGGCCCATGCGCCGCACGGTGTAGGTTTCGCCAAGGGCCTGCAGCGTGTCGATCGCCTCCCTGATCTGGCCGTAGGCCCGGTAAAGAGCGTCGCGGTCGCCCACCGGAATATCGGGAGCGACAGCGAGGAATACTTTGCCCAGGGCTTGGGTTGCCGCTTCCAGGGTGGCGGCATTCTGATCGGTGGCAGCTTTGAGGATGGCGCCGATGCTCTCAACCCCAAGGCTGGAATCCGTGCGGGCGAAGAGGTCGTAGACGGCCAGGGCGTCGGTGATGCCGACAATGCTGTGATGGTCAATGGGGTTGACGCTGGCTTCTGTCTCGATGAAAACCGGCGGCGCTAACTGCGTGCCCAGTCCAGCAATGACGGACGCGCCCGCTGTTCCGCGCAGGTTCGTCAGATTCGCGAGCGTACCCAATCCAGTAACACCGAGCGCGCTACGTAGTACATCTACCAGCGGACTGAACACACCATCCATCCCCGGCGCGTTGTAGGTGTAGACCGCCGATACCCGATTGCCGAATTGCAGCGCTACGGCGTCGGCTAAATAGCCACCAAGAGAATGACCCGTCACCGTGAAATTCGCCGGCAGCACGCCATTTGCGCTCCAGGCTTCGATGCGCTCGCGCAGACTGGCGAACTGAAGATTCATCTGCGGAGGAAAACCGTTGCTCAGCAGGTAGTCGGCCGCCAAGTCCAGCACATCGGCAGGCTCGGTCCCGCGAATGGCCAAGTACCTCCTGCCTGTCGCCACCTCTTCGAACACTGTTGCAGAAACACCCGTGCCATCGGTATAGCGATCGACTACTCTCCAGTCCGTTGCAAAGCGAGAAGCTTGAAGGTCGGCCATCTTGATCTCTCGAAGCAGTGCTTCATTCGGGATCCCCGGTTGGAGATTTGCGTACGCGGCCATCGCCAGCACGGATTGCTTGTACAGCTCAATCGAATCGTTTGTCATTCTGGATCTCTCCTAAGCTAATTGGTATTTCTAACGAAGACCTTAGCTGCTAAGACACTGATATCCGCAGCAGCCGAGCAGCCGTACGCTGAGGAGTGCCACGGACCTATTGGATCACCGCCGCGACGCGTATAGCCGACCCCCTCGGCCAGAAGCTTTTTGTCCGATGCTCGCACCAATCTGTAGTGGCTCCGATACAAATCCAAACTATGGAGAGTCTTTCCCTCCGGCAGTATCCATGTCGTCTCACTTGTGTAATAGAACGGGCTATCAGAGTTGGTTTCGTATCGCTTCATGACTGTTACTGCTCCGAACTTATCGAAACTGTTCGCGGGCAATGTCACCTGCTCATATACTTTGACCACCCCATCTTTCGCGCATAGCTCATCGACGAGCCGATCCACCTGCCACTTCTTGTACGTCGGAACCCCTAGCCAAACCGTACCGAGTACAAACACGCAGGCCATTGCCGACGCAATTACCCAGCGATTGGCTGAGGGACTAACCATTTGCTCCTCCGTGCGATGCGATGTATTGGAAATCCGCGAAATCGATGCCGTACTCTCTCATCTAGCCGCCGGCCAATGCCACCACAAGGACCCTGGAGCCGCTTGATTCTGGCCGTGCTTTGACCATCCAAGTCATCGCTCCTTGGAGCGTCGATATGACTCTCGTCGTCCCCGGAAGGCAGCGTAATCGACCCGATCGTTCATGAAAAGAGTATTTCTAGCTAGGCCAAATGGATGATGCCGGCGCGCAGTGCCTGGACGACCGCCTGGGTGCGGTTGCGTGCGGCGAGTTTGTCCAGGATGCGCTTGACATGATTGCTGACGGTACGCGCGCTCAAGTTCAGCCGCCGCGCGATCTCGCCGTCGGTGCAGCCTTCCTTCAGGCAGCAGAGCACGCGGTGTTCGGCATCGGTGAGCAAACGCTCCCGTGATGGCCCGCGGGTCGGGATCTCCTCGGGTCGCAATCCGATGATGGGACAGACTCGCCCGGGTGCATCACAACGCATGATCAGCCCGCGCGGGCGCTCCCGGGACAGCCGTGCGTCGAGCTCACTCATTTCCTTCCCCCTGCTCGCGCCCGACCACCGTAACCTTCTCCCCGATCCGCACCACGGCATCGACGCTGAGCGCCTTGGGCAACTGGTGGGCGATGAACAGCATCGTCACCGTGCCCTTGAGCCGGTTGATGGTGCGGGCGAACTGCTCGGCGGTAGGCGGATCGAGGTTGCTCGTGGCCTCGTCGAAGATCAGGATCTTCGGGCGCTTGAGCAGCGCCCGGGCGATGGCGAGACGCTGCTTCTGCCCACCGGACAATCCGACGCCGCGCTCGCCGAGTTCGGTCTGGTAGCCCCGGGGCAGGCGCTCGATCGCCGTGTGGATCTCGGCCATGCGGCAGGCCTCGACGATCGCCTCGAAGCTCGCGTGGGGGTCGGCGGCGCGCAGGTTGTCGTAGAGGCTGCCGGAGAAGAGCACGGTGTCCTGGGGCACGACGCCGAAGTGGCTCCGGAGCGCATTGGCGCCGAGGTGGCGCAGGTCGACGCCGTCGATGCGGATGCTGCCTTCCTCGGGCAGGTAGAAGCCCTGTAGCAGTTTCGCCAGCGTGCTCTTGCCGCTGCCCGAGGGACCCATGATCGCTACCGCTTTGCCGGCCGGAATGGCGAGGTGGAAACCGCGGTACAGCCAGGGCTGATCGGCCCCATAGCGGAAGCCGAGCCCCCGGATGTCGATGCGCCCGCCGCGCTGCCCCTGGGTGCGCTGGGCGAGCAGGCCGTGGGGCTCGGTGGGCACGTCTAGGATGTCGCCCAGGCGCCGGATGGCGATGCCCGCCTCCTGGGCCTGCTGGTACAGCCCGACCAGGCGCAGGATGGGTTGCGAGAGCCGCCCGGCAAACATCTGGAAAGCGACCAGCATGCCGACGGTGAAGCCATCGTTGGCCATGACCAGCAGCGCCCCGATGAGCAGGATGGCCAGGGTCTGGGTCTGCTCCAGGGCAGTGGCGGCGACGTGGTAGGTGTTGGCGAGCTGCTTCGTCTTGAAGCCGGCGCCCAGGTAGGTGGCGAGATAGTCGCCGTACTTCTGCTCCAGCTGCGGCTCCAGTTGCAGCGACTTCACCGTCTCCATCCCCGAGACGTACTCGGTCAGGAAGGACTGGTTCCTCGCCCCGAGCAGGAACTGGGCATTGAGCCGGGCGCGCAGCGGCGCCGTCACGGCGAGACTCAGGCCGGCGAGCAGCGCCAGCAGTCCGACGGCGATGAGGGTGAGCTGCCAACTGTAGAAGAACATCACGGCGAGGAAGATCGCCAGGAAGGGCAGATCGAGCACCAGGGTGACGGCCGCCCCGGTGACGAACTCGCGCACCGTTTCCACCCCGTGCAGACGCGCCACCAGCGTGCCCGTGGGGCGATGCTGGAAGTAGCCCAGGGGCAGGTGCAGCAGGTGGCGGAAGACTTCGCTGGCGAGCACCGCGTCGATGCGATTACCCGTATGCAGCACGAGATACTGGCGCAGCCAGCTCATCAGCGCGCCGAAGACGGTGAAGATGGCCAAGCCGATGCCCACCACCGTGAGTGTCGACAGCGTCTGGTGTACGACCACCTTGTCGATCACCACCTGAGTGAACAGCGGTGTGGCCAGGCCGATCAACTGGATCGCGAGCGAGGCGAGCAGCACGTCGCGGAAGATGCGCCGGTGCTTGCGCAGCTCGGGCACGAACCAGTGCAGGCCGAAGGGCTTGGGCGTTTGGGCAAGCCCGGCATCGTCACTCTCGGGCGGCGTGGCGGCGCCCACCGACGCGGGGCGCACGGCGATGATGAGCGGCTCGAAGACGGCATCGAAGTCGCGCACCAACAGGGTTTCGGCCACGTCGCTGCCGGCGCGGAAGAAGAGCAGGCGTTCGCCGTCGGTCTTGATCAGCAGCGCCGGAGTACGCGCCGCTTCCTCGGCTTGCCCGGCGACGCCCGGCGCGGCGACCAGACCAGCGTCGTTGTCCGCTTCCGGGAGGCGCCTGAGGAACGCAACCGCCGGCAGGCTCAGGCGCGCGAGTGCGGCGGCGCCGTCATTGTTTTCGGCGGTGTCGAGCCCGAGCACGCGCAGCGCGGCGCGCAGCCGGATCGCGTCGTGGGGTGGCGGGAACTGCTGGCGCAGCAAATCGGGATCGACCGGCAGGCGATGCAGGCGAGCCAGGCTGCCGAGGAGCCAAAGGAAATCCTCGGACGAAAGCGTGGGGCACGCATGATTCAGACCTCAAGTTCTTATGTTTTTTGGATATGCTCTGGTGATGCGGCGGGCAATCTAGCCGGCACCCGATGCCCCTGTCAAGACGGCCGACAGGCTCTGTGGATCGATTGCGCGGATGCCACGCCCGGCACGGGTTTGTAGTAATCGGCGGATATGCGAAAGGCCGCTGATCCTCGCAAACCCTTGGCCGGCACGGGCTTCGGCGCTTCGGGGTGCCTTTGTTACACTTGGCACGCTCGCGCATGCCGCGCCAGCGCTGGATCTCGCGCCTTGCGGTGTGTCGGGCGCCCGCCTACCCGATTGGAATTTTTGGGCGCGATGTGGCCACAAAAGGTATTCGGCGCGACACGAATCGCAGTAGGCCGGTAACCGGCGGCCGGTCAAAACGACACGCAGGCGCGCGTGCGCACCCGGAGCACGGCTTCTTGGTGGAACTCATTCTTGTAGGCGCGGGCGACTTCCTGCGCTGCCTGCTCGGCGGCTTCGTCGTCGGCATGTACGAGCTGCAGCACGCGCGAGTCTTCGCGCTCGATCGTGCCGCTGGTTCCACGCCACTGGCCGGCGGCGGACCAGGAGGTGAGACCTTGCGGAAAGCGCGGCGTGACGACGCGGTCGATGAACGCGCGCCATTCGCCCTCGCTGACGGTGCCGCCGGGCCGGGCGGTGCCGAAGTAGAGGGTGTCGACGATCTGCGTCTGCTCGGCGCTGCCGCAGCCGGCGCCGGGCAGCGCGGCGCAGGCAGACAGGGTCGCTGCGAAACAGAGCAGGGCGGCCGTGCGCCCGCGTGGGGCGCGATGCTTATCGATCCTGCTCCGGATCATAGACGACGACGCTCTCCTGCTCGTTGGGGTCATTGCGCGCCACGATGGCCTGGGCCGCTTCCGTATCGCTCAGGTTGAAGGGCTGGTGCGGCACGTCGGGCGGGATGAACATGAAGTCGCCGGCCTCGTTGATCACCGACTTCGCTAGCCCCGGACCGTAGCGCGTTTCCACGCGCCCGCGCAAGATGTAGATGGCCGTCTCGAAGCCGCGGTGATAGTGGGGCTCGGCGCGCCCGCCGGGTGGGATGACGACCAGATTCATCGTCAGGGCGCGGGCGCCGGCGGTGGCGCCGGAAATGCCGACGAAGTAGGGCAGGCGCTGGCGCGTCATGATCTGGGCATCGGGTCGCACGGTGATGATTTCCGCGGTCGGTCCGGCCTGGGGTGAGCAATGTTGATCGGTGGCTTGTCGGTCCGCGGACATGGTGAGCTCCTTTCACTCCGGTGCAGCGGCGCTGCACATCATCGCATACGAGCAAACACGCGCGGCGGATGCGACCGTCGCGGCAGTCCGATTCCGGGGCGGCGACAGGCGCGCGCGATTGACCGTCCGCGGTTGCGGCGATAAAGTGCCGCCTGCCGACCATGCGGGCACTGGCGCATTGCGAAACGGGCGCCGGTGCGGCCCCGCGTGTCCCCAGTGCGACCGACGATGCAGCACGCCGCCATGAATCCAACCGCTCCACACCCAGTCGACGTCGAAGCCGACGTGCAGCAATGCGACGTGCTGATCATCGGCGGCGGGCCGGCCGGCACCACCGCCGCGGCGCTGCTGGCGCGGCAGGGCCGCGATGTCGTGTTGCTGGAGAAGGCGCGCCACCCGCGCTTTCACATCGGTGAGTCGCTGCTGCCGGCCAACGTCGCCCTGTTCGACCGGCTCGGCCTGCGTGATGCGGTGGAGAAAATCGGCATGCCCAAGTGGGGCGTCGAGTTCGTCTCGCCCAGCCACGAGCAGCGCAGCTACATCGAATTCGCCGACGCCTGGGACAAGTCCATGCCCTATGCCTGGCAGGTGCGCCGCTCGGAACTCGACGACATCATGTTCCGCCACGCCCAGTCCTGCGGTGCCGACGGGATCGAGGGCTGCCGGGTGCGTGACGTGGTTTTCGACGCGGACGGCGCCGACGTGCTCGCCGAACTCGATGATGGCGGCATCAAGCGGGCGCGCCGCTGGCGCGCGCGCTTCGTCATCGATGCCTCCGGGCGCGACACCTTTCTCGCCGGCAAGCTGGGCAGCAAGCGCAGAAACGCCAGGCACGACAGCGCGGCACTGTTCGCCCACTACCGCGGGGCCGAACGACTGCCGGGCAGGCTGGAGGGCAACATCTCCATCTTCTGGTTCGATCACGGCTGGTTCTGGTTCATTCCGCTCGCCGACGGCACCACCAGCGTCGGCGCGGTATGCTGGCCGTACTACCTCAAGGCGCGCGCCAAGCCGCTCAAGGAATTCTTCGCCGACACCATCGCGCTGTGTCCGGCGCTGGCCCAGCGGCTGCGCGCGGCGACGCTGGTGGACGATCTGGTCCATGCCACCGGCAACTACTCCTACGCCAGCGGCGTCAGCAGCGGCGAGCGCTTCATCATGCTCGGCGACGCCTACGCCTTCATCGACCCGGTGTTCTCCTCGGGTGTCTATCTCGCCATGCACAGCGCCTTCGTGGGTGCCGAGGCGGTGGACACCTGCCTCGACCGGCCGGCGCAGGCGCGCCATGCGCTGGCGGCGTTCGATGCGACCATGCGCAAGGGGCCGCGCGAGTTCTCCTGGTGGATTTTCCGCGTCACCAATCCGACCATGCGCGAGCTGTTCATGCGCCCGCGCAATCCGCTGCGCGTCAAGGAGGCGCTGCTGTCGCTGCTGGCCGGCGACATCTACGGCAAGACGCCGATCTGGCCCTCGCTGACCCTGCTCAAGGGCGTCTACTACCTCATCTCCCTGTTCCACCTGCCGCGCACGCTGCGGGCGATGCGCCGGCGCCGCGACAACATCCGCGACCAGGGACCGCTCAGAGGAGAAACCGAGATGGAGCCCCATCGAGGATGAGGCAGACGGCATCCGAGCCTGCCGCCATCCCGCGCCTCGACGCCCGACGACTCGCCAGCGACGAATGGCGCGCCCTCGCGGCGGGCGCCCCCGGCGCGCTGCTGGGCGGGGTAGCCTATGGTCTTGCAGGCAGGGAAGACGGAGTGGCGAAGGGCGACGGCGCTGCCGGCCAGTCGTCGGCACCGCCCCTGGCGTGCGTCAATGCCCCGTTGATCGGGCCGTCCCTGCCGCGGGTGGATGCCTGGCTGACCGGCGCCCGACTGGTCGAAGGCCGCAGCGGCGCGGTGCGCTGGCGGCACGACGGCCACTGGCTGTTCGGCGCGCTGGCGCTCGATGAATCGGAGTCGGCGCCGAACGGGCTGGCGGCGCTGACCCGGCGTGCCTACGGCGACGTGTTCGAGAGCCTGCGCGCCACGGGTTGCCGGCATCTGGTGCGGATGTGGAACTACCTCGGCGCCATCAACGACGAGAGCGGCGGACTGGAGCGCTACCGGCAGTTCAATCTCGGTCGCCATGACGCCTTCGTCGACGCGGGCTTGGCCCGCGGGGAAGGGGCGCCAGCCGCCTGCGCCCTGGGCACGCCCGGCGGGCCGCTGTGCGTGTGCTTCATCGCCGCGCGCGAAAAACCTGTCGCCATCGAGAACCCGCGCCAGGTGCCGGCCTGGCGCTACCCGATCGACTATGGCCCGCGCAGCCCGACTTTCTCCCGGGCGGCGCTCGCCGGTGCCGGAGACGGGCGCGTCGCGCTGTTCATCTCCGGCACCGCCAGCATCGTCGGGCACGCCAGCGTCTATGCCGGCGACATCGAGGCCCAGACGCGTGAAATCCTCGCCAATCTGCGCGCCGTGGTCGCGGCCACCCGGCGGCGCTGTTCCGCGCCGTTCGAACTCGGGACCCTGGAACTCACCGGCTACGTGCGCGACGCTGGCCATGCACAGCAGGTGTTGCGCATCCTCGCGACCGAAATGGGTGCGGACTCTCCGGCCGTGCGGAACGCGCTGCTGGTCGAGGCGGCCATCTGTCGCACGGAACTGCTGGTGGAGATCGAGGCCTACGGATTCGCGCCCGGGGTGCTTCGGAGATAAGGCACGGGCGATGGCGCAGGCCTCGTACGCCCGTCGTTCGAATTCCGTGCCGGAAATATCTTGTTACGACTTCGTATAAACGGGCGGGCGGTTGATGCGTTCATGGGACATATCAAGCTCGGAGGAACCATGAAAACCGCCGCCCTCATGTTGCTGGCGCTGGCCGGACTGGTCGGCTGCGTCGTCGTCCCCGCTGAACCGCCGGTCGTCGTCGGACCACCGCGTGCCTACATCGGGCCGCCCGTGGTCGTCGTACCCGGGCGCCCGTACTATCGCCACGGTTACGACGGATACCGCCGCTGGCATCACCGTCACGATCACTGGCGTGACTGATGCGGGCCGACAGTCTCTGGCATTGCGCGTGCGGGCCGCTACTTCCCGTCCTGATTTGGCGGCGCGTCCGGATTGAAGTACCGCTCAAGCAGTTCCTCCGCCTCGTCGCCCTGAATGGTGCGGACGTCCAGCGAGGATGTGCTGGTGGCCCAAAAGTAATTCTGGCGGAACCACTGGCGCATGTCTCCAGTGAGACGGTCGATCGCGCCCGGGCGGCCGATCTCGAGCAGTGTCTGAATAGCCCGGTCGGCGAGCGGCGTCTTGTCGGTGGTCAGCCCGTTGCGCTCGCAGTAGTGGAGCAACTGGCCGACGTCCAGGGCGACGATGTTGTCGGGGGCATTTCTCGCCTGAACGAGCAGCTTCTGCAGCAAGGCGTTTTCCTCCTCCGGCAGCGGGTACTTCGCCTGGATGCTCTCGAGCCACGACGCGAGCCAGCGCGAAATGTTCGCGCGGTGCTCAGCCATCTGCTCGCTGCGTGCTCTGCTCATGTCGGAGCTGTTGCCATGTTCGGATGGCGCGGATGATAGGCGCAAGGTATCGACGCGGCAATAGCTGGTGGAGTTGCCCCGGCCAACCGCGCAGTCGCCAGGGCGGTCCAAGCGTTGAATTGACAGCGTGCGCCGCGGGCGTAGACTTTCTCCCTGAGGCTGGCTCGGTAGTGGTGAAATCCCATCGTCTTGAACGGGAGGTGCCATGAGGGCATACGTCGTCGTCGCAGCGCGGTGCGTACTCGGGGCAATCGGGGACGCAGCGTTGGCCCAGCAGGGGATCGTGGTGAACGGCGTTGCGCTCGACGCGCGAACCGTGACCCAACTGCAGGCGGCCTATGGCCAGATTGCCCCGGGTCGCTACTGGTATGACCAAGTGTCGGGACTATGGGGCCGGGAGCGCGGCCCCCACGCCGGGCAGATCATGCCCGGTCTGCGCTTAGGCGGGCCGTTGCGTCGTGACGCTTCGGGCGGTGGCACGGGTGTGGTCGTCAATGGGCGCGAGATCCATCCGGTGGAACTGGCGCAACTGCGCCAGCTGTTCGGCACCGTCAATCCGGGGCGCTACTGGCTCGATGCTCATGGCGTCGGCGGTTACGAAGGCGGTCCGCCCCAGTTCAACCTCGGGGCGGCTGCGGCGCAGCGCGGCGGCGGGCCCGGCTATAACCGCAGCGGGCCCGGCGGGCACCTCATGAGCGACGGTACCTGCTTCGGCTACATGCATCCGAACGGATCGAGCGTGATGAGCGGTTGCTGACGGATGCGGCGGCATGGGCGGCGTGCCGTGCCTGCCTCAACGCCAGAACCGACCGTCCTGGCCGATGATACTCAGATCGACAAAATCCAGCCCGGTGTGATCCTCCGGCGAATAGCTGATCACCAGCCCGCCAAGATCGAAGTTGCGCATGCCATCGAGCGCGGTGAGCACGCTCGCCCGCGTCGGCTTCGGGCCGGCGCGGCGCAACGCCTCGGTCAGGACCTTGGCCGCGGCGTAGCCTTCCACCATGGCCGGCGTCAGCTCGGCGATGCCTTTCTCCCGCGCCAGCTTCTGCGCCTCCCGGATCATGGGCAGATTGAGCGAGCGTTCGTCGGGAAAAACCTGACTGACGATGACGCCGCGCGCGTTGGCTCCGAGCAGCTTGATGAACCCCCCCGAGGCATTGTTCGACAACGTGATGACCTGCGCCGTGGAGCCGGCTTCGCGCATTGCCTTGATGCCGTCCGCGGCCACGGCACCGGAGCCGATCAATACCACGCCATCAGCATTGGCGTTGACGACGCGCAGGGCGATGCCGCTGAAATCGGGCCTGGCACGGTCGAATTTCTCCACCAGTATCGGCTTCAGGCCGGCTGCATCGATACCCTTCAAGGCGCCGAGCGCGGCATCGGCGCCGAAGCTGTCGTCGACGTGAATGACGGCCATGCGCCGAACGCCGAGCGCAATCATCTGCGCGACCGCTTTCTCGGCCTCGCTTTGGTACGTGGAGCGGACGTTGAAAATGTGCTTCCTGAGCGGCTTGTGCAGCAGCATGGCGCCCGTGGATGGCCCGACCAGGGGCACACCGTGCTTATCGAGCCAGGGCATCACTGCCTCGGTGTGCGGCGTTCCGCGGGTCAGGAACATGGCGACGACGTTCTTCTCCTCGATGAGTACCCGGGCGTTTTCGCCCGCCTGCTTGGGATCGAACTTGTCGTCGAGGGATTCGAGCCGTATCGGCTGGCCATGGGTGCCGCCCTTGGCATTGACCTGATCGAGCCACAATCTAGCGCCATCAGTCACCTCCTTGACGCTGGACGCCTGCGGACCGCTGAACCCCGCCGTTTGACCGATCAGAATGTCCGCCGCGGCGGCGCCGGCGAGTGGCAGCGTGGCGATTGCTGCAATCGTGGCGCGCGCAATGGCCCGCGCAAGGCTTGCGAACATGTTGTTTTCCTTTCCGGACGCTGACGTCGCCCTGGTTGCATATGCTATACCAAGCTGATTCCGAGAGGCAGGATCGCATGGCGGTGCCGCCGCTTTGCCACCGCGCTGGCGGGCGCGCGGACGTGGTGCGGAGCGGTTACATGCCGCCGACATTTGGCCTGAGCACAGCGCGCGCAAGGCAGCGACGCTGCCGTTCTTCGACCCGGTTGGCAAACCACGCCGTGGTGAGCTTGCGCGAGATCTTCGGTCCTCGCAGCACGATGTTCGGAACGACCGCGCGGGGCAGCGGACGGCGCTCCAGCCTCTCCGCCAGGTCGAACACGCGCGTGTAGAGCGACGTATGCTCGAACTCATGGCGCGTGCCCTGTTCGAGCGCGCGACGGATCGCGTCGTTACTCATTTTGAGACGCTTGCCGATCGAGCGCACGGCCAGCTCGGTGGCACCGGGGCGCGCCTCGTCGTTATCGTCATGGCGCACCAAGTCGCCGTCGAGATCGAGCGGGATACCGGAGAGGATGCTGACCGCGCTCTGGAACGCGGCGTTGCGGCTGGCATAGTGGCCGGCGTTGAAGTCGGCGAATCGGTGCAAATGATTTTCATAGGGTGCCGGATAGTCGAGCAGATGGGCGATGCCGAAATACAGGCCGCCGCGGCGGGTGAATACCTCGTGCCGGTACGAGCCATTGACGGCGTAGGGATAGCCGCGCTCCTGCGCGTGAAGCTCGGCGAAGGCAATACTCACCTGCATCGGGCCGCCAGTGCGCACAGGATTCAGGCCTGCGAACAGGCGCTTGCCCATCGGCACCATGCCGATGAAATCCTCGTAGATGTCGCTCAGCTCTTTCTCGGTTCTCACTGCGTCGATGCGTTCGCTGTAACTCTTGCCGGTGGACGAGGAGAGCTGCAGCGCGGCGCGTACGGCGAATCTGGGCACGCCGAGCCGCTCCGCGCGGCGGTCGATCTCGTCCCACGCGATGCGCGCGAGATTGGGCACGGCAGGATCGACGCGGAACCCCGACTCCTGCTCCGTCACGGCTAGCACGGCGCAGATGTTGGGTGTCGTCGGAGCAATCGCGAGTGCGGCCATGGCGGCGTAGATATCGACGGCCCATCCGGCACGGTCGGGGGTGCTGGCGGGCAGCAGACTGACGATCTGTGCCCGAACGTCATCAGGCCGTGGCGCGAACTGGTCGCGCAGGCGCTCGCCGCCGGTACAGCCGAGCAGGGTGGCGACACCCAGACAGACCACTGAGGCTGTGGCTCGGCGTAACGGTGACATGGTTAGTGGGGGCACCAAGGTTGGGCTCGTCAAAGAACGGCCAAAGACTGAAACGATACACCGTGCGGCACGGCGCTGGCGGGTGGGCGTCGTGGCTACCTTGCCCGTCAACGCGTGTCCGCTCGGACCAGGAGCACTTGCACAGTGCGGACGATGTCGTGATCGCTATGGATGCGCATGTCTTTGCGCTGCCGCCGCACGATCCGGCGTAGCGCTGTCGCAGATTGCCTGCGGGATGATTCAGCCGGAGCCGTTCAGCTTCCTGTTTCCTAGCCACGCAACCAACTGCTTGTTCCGCGGCGGCGTGCCGATTCACCTGCGATCAGTGGTGTGCCGCCCACGACGGACATCCGGCCAGCCGCGCGTCCCCGCCATGGCGGACCGCTAACGTCGTGGTGGTGCAGGCGACGCGCTTGATTTTCGGGAGGTAAGCATCGCGCCGGCGGCGATGTACGGCAGGCCGAGGATGACGCCGGCGGCCGGCGACAAGGGGAGCCGTCTTTTAAGCCGGCGCATTTAGGAAAAGCCGCGCCGGCGCAAGCGGCGCGTGGCCGCCCGGGTCAGCGGCGTTCCGACGCTACCGGCGTCAGCGCGAACAACTCGCAGCTCGATGTCCGTTCGAGTCGGCGGTCCACGCGCATTGTCAGTGTCCGTGAAGCATCGCGAACGCGGACCTCTCCGGCGGTGTGAAGGGCGCCGAAGGGCGCCATCAAACCGCAGGTGCCGTGGAAGCGGGGCATTCTCGGCACCATGATCGCACGCACGACGTAACGATTCCAACGATCGCCCCATTCGATCGTGACAGGCAGTGCCTGGGGGCCGAGACCTTCGAGGCCGAGAAGGAACTGATTGACGCCGGCATTGAGTGCCTGGCGCGCGATACATACGTCCAGCGCGCGCCGGTCGCGCTGACGCACGCCTACCACGTCGCCGACATGTAGTCCCGCGGCATCGCCGCTGATGTAGCGCAGGGAAAGCCCTTCCGGGCTGAGGTTCAGAACCGTCCACTCGCTATGCCCGTCCATTGCCGGCAGGGTGGCGTCCTGGGCGTCTTCTGAACGGCGGCGGAACGCCGGGCCGGCGAGGAAGTTCCACAGCCGGTCGAAGCCGGCGACCACGTCCACGCGCGGGTTGAGGTTGATGCGATGGTGACGGCGCGCCTGGCCGGCGTTCCAACAAAGGTTAAGCTTGTGCAGCAGGGCGAGCGTCTCGATCCGTTCGACCTCCGGCGAAAGCCCCAGCTTCGCCGGCGACACACGGGTGCGCAGTCCGGCCAGTTGCGTCTGCGTCTTGCGCGCGAGGCGCACGCAGTCAAGCAGCAGATCGTTGGGCTGCAGCGCCTCGGTTCGCACCCGTGGCAGTGGCGTAGCCGGGCGGCCTTCGCCCGCCCGTACAACGAATCGAGCGATCTGGGATTCCGGCATCGCCATCGCTGGCTCCAGCGAAGCGAGGTGACCGTACTGGCCGATATAGGCGCGTGCCCGGTGCAGCTGCCCGGCAGCGAAGGTGTTGGGCTGAGCCAGGGCGAGGAGCAGAGCATCGACGTAGATGCGTCGCGGCGTCGACAGCTTGTCATGGCCTGCGGGGGTGGCGAAGCCTTCTTTGCTGGCGACAGCGTACAGGTAGTGTAGTTGCGTCCATGCGCGGCGTGAACCGCGCGAGTAGCAGCGGTAAGCCAGCCGCAGCCGCCTCGCTTCCACCGTCATGGCCCGTGTCACGGCACCACGCAGGGCGGCCCCGTAGCGAAGCTTGCGCCACCGCCCGGAGACCTGCGCGGCTGTCTCGGCGTAGCCCAGCCCGAGCGCCTTCAGCAATCGGTTGGCCGAGCGCGCCGCCTGCTGCAGGGTGGCCGACAGCGGTAGCGCCGCCCGATCCAGAGCAACCTCGACGGCGCTGACCTCGGGCTCGGCCCGGTCAAGCACGAGCTCCAATAATCTAAGCCGCGAGCGCGTGTTGGTTTCCTTTGCCAGCGCGTCACGCAACAGCCGCAGAATGCGGCGGAGCGCTCGCGACGGATCGGAGCCGCGCACGGCTTCGAGTCGCTTTTGAAGAGCCTCCGAGTTTCTACTGCCTCCAAGCATCAGTTCGCGTTCCGTGGTTGGCTTGCCGGGGGACTACGAATCGGGTCGGGAAAGCGGACATCACGGTCCGCCGGTGTTCCGCACCGCGGTTTCATCCTCGCAACATATCAAGCCCTGGCGCGACGGTACGCCGAAATCGGTCACAGAAGGGATGTCCGGTAGGCGTGTGCCAGCGCGCCAATCGCCGCCTAGTGTGACCAATGCCACATCATCGGCGGTATTACGGTCGTGGATGAAGGGCAAGCCGCAGCTCGATCGCTCCTTCCTCCGGCATGGCGCTAAGCGCAAAGCCGCATTCCCGCGCAAGGGTCAGCATGCGTTCGTTGCCGACCAGGGTTTCGCCGTGCAGCGCGCCGGTGCCGCGGCGATAGCAATAGCCGATCATTTTCATCAGCAGCAGTGTGCCCAGCCCCTGACCCTTCAGTTCCGAGCGTACGACGATGGCGAACTCGGCCACGGCGTTGTCGGGATCAGCCACCGCGCGCACCTCGCCGAGCATGCGGCTACTGTTATCATCGCGCGCCACCGCGACAAATGCCATCTCCCGGTCATAGTCAATCTGGGTGAAGCGGGCAAGCTGGGAGCGCGGTACCTCGCGCATGACACTGAAGAAACGCAGGCGCAAGTCCTCCGTGGCGAGCGAGGCGAGAAACTCCCGCAGCGCCGGCTCATCCTCGGGACGGATCGGGCGCAGCAGAACCTTCCGGCCGCGCCAGACGAGGTCCTCCTCCAGCTCACGCGGATAGGGTCGAATGGCGAGGCGCTGCAGGCCGCGCATGCCGTCGGCGCGCAGGCGCACCCGCACCTCCTGCGCCATTACCCCTTCGGCATCGGCGAGCAGTGGATTGATCTCCAGCTCGGCAATCTCGTCCACGTCGGCGATGAGCTGGGAGATCTGCACCAGCGCTAGATGAATGGCACCGGGATCGGCCGCCGGGCGCTCGGGGCCTCCGGCGAGCAGCCGCGACACTCTCGTGCGCGACACCAGATCGCGGGCCAGCGCCATGTTGAGCGGCGGTAGCGCGATGGCACGGTCGGCGACGACGGCCGGCTCCGCCCCTCCCTTGCCAAAGAGGACGACGGGTCCGAACACCGGATCGGTGACCACGCCGATCAGCAGCTCGTGGGCAGCCGGTTTGAGGCCCAGCGGCTGTACGCTGTACCCCGTCAGCGGTGCCTGCGGCAATCGCTGACGCAGGCGCCGGCGCAGGCTTGCAGCCGCGGCGCGCACATCGGCGGCGCTCTCGAGATCCGTGGCAATCCCGCCGACTCCGGGGCCATGGGGCGTGACCGTGAGCAGCTTGAGCGCGACGGGGAAACCGAGCGTTTCGGCGAGGCGCGCCGCCTGGCCGCCGCTGCGTGCGAGGCGCGCCTCGACCACGGGCATTCCATATGCGACCAGCACACCCTTCGACTCCTGTTCGGTGAGTCGACTGCGACCGGCCGCGAGCGCGCGCCGGACGATGGACTTCGCGCGCCGGGCGTCAGGCTGGAACTCCATCGGCACGGAGGGCGGCAGTTGCATAAGCAGCGCCTGGTTGCGGCGATATTCGTTGATCTGAAGAAAAACCTGGACGGCCTTCTCCGGCGTATCGTAAGTGGGAATACCACTGCTATTAAGGTGGCGGCGTGCCTCGGCCTGTTCGTCGCCGCCGAGCCAGCAGGCAAACAGGCTGCACGGCGGGGTGTGAGACGAAGCGGCAACGCCCTGGACGGCATCGGCCACGGCTCTCGCGACGGATTCGCCGGTGACGCAGGAAGTCGGCGCGTGAATGAGCAGAAGCGCGTCGCACTGAGGCTCGGCAAGCAGCGTCCGCAGGGCCGCCGCGTAGCGCTCAGGCGACGCAGCGTTGCCGATGTCCAGCGGATTGCCGGCGTCGTTGCCGGGCGGCAGCAGCGGTGCCAGCCGCGTCAGCGTCTCTTCCGCCAGCGGCGCCAGCCGGCCGCCGCCGAGGACCAGGGCGTCAGCAGCCATGACGCCAGGCCCGTGTCCATTGGTGAGGACGCCCAGGCGGTCGCCCCGCAGCGGCCGCGCGCGGGCGAGGGTTTCGGCAGCATCGAGCAGATCGGCCGTCGAGAACACGCGCAGCATTCCGGCGCGGCGTATGGCTGCGTCATAGATGCGGTCCGTCGTCACCAGTGCCGTCGCGCCGGTAACCGCCAGCCGCGCGCCCTCGTCGCCGCGGCCGGCCTTGAGCACCACTACCGGCTTGTTGCGCGCCGCGGCGCGCGCCGCGGACATGAACTTGCGCGCCGCCGTCACCGATTCAATGTAGAGCAGAATGGAAGCGGTGTCCGGGTCGCTGGCGAGGTAATCCAGCACGTCGCCCGCGTCCACGTCGGCGCTTTCGCCCAGGTGCACGAAGCAGGAAAAACCAATTCCCCTGGAATTGGCCCAGTCGAGCACGGTGGCGGCGATGGCGTCAGACTGAGAGACGAAGGCGATTCGGCCAGGCATGGCACGCGCATGGGCGGTTCCGGCGACCAGCTTCAGCCCGGGGACGATGAGTCCGCCGCTGGCGGGTCCGAGTACGCGCAGCAGATGCGGCCGGGCCGCGGCCAGCAACTGCGTGCGCAGCGTACGCCGATGCCGGCCGGCGGCGACATCGAGCCCGCCGGGCAGCACGATGACGGCGCGCGTGCCGCGGGCGCCCAGCTCGGCCACTACGCCGGGAATGGCGGCTGGCGGCGTGCATACCAGCGCCAACTCGGGCGTGGCGGGAAGACGCGCGATGCGGCGATAGCAGCGCAGGCCGGCAACGCTCGCGTGGCCGGGGTTGACCGCGAACACCGGCCCGGCGAATCCGCCCGCCAGGATATTGCCTACGACGACGCCCCCAAGGCTGCCTGGCCGGTCGGAGGCGCCGATTACCGCCACCGACTTCGGGCGGAACAGAAACTCGAGATTTCGTATGCTCACGGCGTAGCGGCGGCAATGCGGCGCACTGCGGATATCACCGTCGCGCGTGCGACGGGTCCGGCGGGTCGGGTCACGCAGGACGCGCAGCTATTCTAGCCTGTAATCCAGAGGCCAGCGCTCGCGCAGATACTCGATGACGTGCAGATCGGCGTTGGGGGAGATGTGCGTCCACACGGCGGCGTGGACGGTGAGACGATGCAGCTTCCGGTGCTTGATGTTGACCGGCATCACCGGCAGTCCGTCGGCTTCGAAGGCAGCGCGCTCGCGCTCCATGCCGGGTTCGTCGGCGAAGTACAGCCATTCCCGGGCGAATGTGGCCTGGGCCTGCTCGAGCCGGTGGCAGATGTCGCGATCGACGGCAAGTGCATCAGCAAGAGCCGCGGGCTTCTCGGTGTACTCGCGCGTCCAGCCGCCGTAGATGTCGTTGCCGGCGGTGGCAAAGAAGCGCGTGTCGGCATCAGTATAGAAGTTCTCCAGCATGAAATACGCCGGCGGATAGTCGCCGTCCTGGGCGCCGATCCACCAGCCGTAGACGTCGTCACCGTCGACGAAATAGAACATGGCGCACATGACGCCGGGGCCGCGCGGGGCGTAGGCGAACAATGTCTCCGGCGTCATGACGGGGTTTTATCTCCGCGTCCGGGCTTCGTGGACCTGTTCGTGGGTGATAATCTGCGCGATCTCGTTCATCTCCTCAGCGAGCAGTGCCACGACGTCGTCCAGTGCCAGGATGCCGGCAAGCGCGCAGCGCTCATCTACCACCGGCACGCGGCGCACGCCCTTACGGCGCATAAGCTGGATGGTTTCGAACAAGCCGTCAGTCGCTTGTACCGTGGTCAGGCGGTCGCCCATGATTTCGCCGACCGTGATGTTGGTCGCGTCGAGCTTGTTCACCACGACCTCCATGACAATGTCGCGATCGGTAACGATGCCGATGGGCACGCGCATGCCGTCCACCTCGTCTACTACGACGACATTGCCGACATGGTATTGCCGCATGAGGCCGGCAGCATCGAGCACGGAGGTCTTCAGGTCAGCAATTACGACTTCACGATTACAGAACTCGCCGACGGGCATGGCCGCAGTTTCCTATCAATGGGGATGCGGGAACGACAGAGCATCAAAAACGGTATCTTCTCGCGAAAGGTCATGTTGCGGCTGGCGCACGAGCAAGCTCGTTGACAAATGTCAATGGTGGGCAGGGCTGCGACGGACGAGGCGCGCGAGGATTGGCGTAGAATTTTCCCGGCACCCAGGGGTGCGCCCGGACGCGGGCCTTGCATTGACTACTCGATCCGGGCCCGATGCGTCTTTAGCAGGCAGGGACATAAACCATGGCAATCATCGGCATCGACCTCGGCACCTCCAATTCCGCCGCAGCGGTCCTGCGCGGTGGGCGGCCGGTATTGATTCCCAGCGCCGAAGGCGTGAGTCTCGGCGGCAAGGCCTTTCCGTCCTATGTTGCGCTGACTGCCGACGGCCAGGTGCTCGTCGGCGAACCGGCGCGCCGTCAGGCGGCCGCCAATCCGGAAGGCACGGTCACCGGCTTCAAGCGCCGCATGGGTCTGCGCGAGAAGATCCGTCTGCGCGATCGGGAATTCACGCCGGAGCAACTCTCGGCCTTCCTGCTGCAGAAGATCAAGCGCGACGCCGAGGCCTTCCTCGGCGAGCCGGTGACGAAGACCGTGGTAACCGTACCGGCCTACTTCGACGACAACCAGCGCAGCGCCACCAAGGATGCCGCCGGCATCGCCGGACTGGAAGTGGCGCGGCTGGTCAACGAGCCGACGGCGGCCTCGCTCGCCTACGGCCTGGACCGCCTCGGCCAGGAACTGCGCATTGCTGTCATCGATCTCGGCGGCGGCACGCTCGACGTCACCATCATGGAGTTCGGCAAGGGCGTATTCGAGGTCAAGGCCACCAGCGGCGACACGCGCCTGGGCGGGACGGACATGAACCAGGCGATCTTCGATGCCTTGGCCGGGCGCTTCCTGCAGGTAAGCGGCATCGACGTCCGGGGCGACATCAAGGCCGCCGCGCGCCTGATGGAGGCGGCCGAGATCGCCAAGATCGAGCTGTCGGCCAACGTCACCACCCGCATCAGCCTGCCTTATCTGGGAGCGGTGGCAGGCGAGCCTCGCCACCTGGAGATGGAACTGACGCGCACGGAAATGGAACGCCTTGTCCGGCCGGTGATCGAGCGCTGCCGCGCGCCGGTGGAGCAGGCGCTGCACGACGCGGGCGTTACACCGAAGCAGGTGGATCGGGTCGTTTTCGTCGGCGGGCCGACGCGCATGCCGGCGGTGCGCACCTTTTTCGAGGAGCTGTTCGGCCGCAAGGCGGAGATGGGCGTGGACCCGATGGAGTGCGTTGCCAGCGGCGCTGCCATCCAGGCCGGCGTGCTCTCGGGCGAGGTAGGCGACATTGTTCTCGTCGATGTCACGCCGCTCACTCTCGGCGTGGAAACCCTGGGCGGCGTGGCGACGCCGCTGATCGCCCGCAATACGCCGATCCCGGTGAAAAGGACCGAAACCTTCACGACCGCCGCCGACATGCAGACCAGCGTCACCATCCATGTCTATCAGGGCGAGCGGCCGATGGCGGCGGCCAACGTCAGCCTCGGCGAATTCAACCTCGACGGCCTGCCGCCGGCGCCGCGTGGCGTACCCAAGATCGAGGTCACCTTCGATATCGACGCCAATGGCATCCTGAACGTCACGGCGCGCGACACGGCGACCGGCAAGTCGCAGTCGGTGCGCATCTCGGGTTCGACGCGGCTCGGCGAGGACGTGAAGAAGCGCATGATCGACGAGGCCGAGCGCTATGCCGACGAGGACAAGAAGCGCCGCGATGAGGCGGAGAAGCTCAACGCCGCGGATGCGGTGTGCTACCAGGCGGAGAAGACGCTGGCCGAGTTCGGCGACAAGCTTACGGACGAGCTGAAGAATCGCATCGAGGCGGCGCGCCGCGACACCCACGACGCCTGCGTGCGGCGCGATGCGGCCGTGGCTTCCGACAAGGCGGAGGTGCTGAAGAAGGTGCTGCAGGAAGCCGGTGCGGTGATCTATTCCCAGACGCCGGGCGCCGCGTACAAGGAGCACCGCTATCCGGATGCCCAGGCCGACGAGGCGCCGGGCGGCGATGCGCGCCCGAGCGGCGCCGGCCCGCGGGGTCGCGTGGTGGATGCGGACTACAAGGAGTCGCGCTAGCTACGTCGGATTGCAGCGCATGCATGCTCCATGCGTGTGCCGCAGGGCAACAGCGAATCGGAGTGGCAAATGCCCAAGGCCCTCATCGTCTATTTCTCTCAGGGTGGATCGACGGCGCGTGTGGCCGGCGCATTTGCCACGGGTCTGGAAGATGCGGGGTATCGAATCGATCGCTGCAACGTGAAGGACGGCCCGCTTTCGGACACGGGCGGCTATGACCTGCTTGGAATCGGCAGCCCGGCGTGCCACTTTCGTCTGCCATTCAATGTCTCGGGCTGGCTGAATTCCTTGCCGTACTCCGTGGCTTGGCAGCCTTTTCGTTTCTGGTCTGCGCTACCCGTTCCTTTGATGCCGGTAACACCCCGCGGCGTGCGCTGGCGGACAAGGGAGCGCGTGAAGTCGGCTACTTCCTCTGCCATGGTCCCGGGTACTATCTCGGCAATCTCCGCGAAGGCTATCCCATGTCGCCGGATCATCCGACGGAGCGCGAGCTTGCAGCGGCCATTGACTTTGGCCACGACGTCGCGCGCCGCGTCGCAGGTGCGCCCTATGTGCCGCCCGCGTATCAACGGAAGGCGCCGATGATCTATCGCATCGAGCAGGCGCTGGTGAGCAGATGGCTGGTGCGGAGCGCGTACAGGCGGGGGTTCAAGGTCGACCCGACCAAGTGCACCGCCTGCGGACAATGTATGGCGACCTGTCCCAGCGGAAACATCGGCAAGGACAGGCAGGGCCGTCCGGTCTCGGGCCGGAATTGCCTGTGTTGTCTCTGGTGCGAGATGAAGTGCCCGGAGGAGGCGATCGCCACGGCGTTCAGCAGGCCGCCGGTGCGGGCGATCGCCCGGCCTTTCGTCAGATACAACGTGCGCCACTGGACGCGCGAATCGGGGCTGGGGCACATCCGTGTGATTCAGCGGCGCGGCGAGACCGTGCGCGTCGATGGACGAGTACACGAATGAACGCGTATGAATTTCCGAGTGCAGCGTCATGACCGCCAAGATTGATGACAGGATTTTTCGCGAGCTGTTCGACATTGCCGTCGATGCCATGGTGGTGACCGATTTCGACGGCCGGATCGTCACCGCGAATGCGGCGGCGGCGCGCCTGTTCGGCTATGGTGAGGGTGAACTGACCGGTATGATGGTCGAGCAATTGATGCCCGAGCGGTTCCGACCGCCCCATCGCAGCCACTGCAGCGACTATGCCGGCAATCCACGCACGCGCGGCATGGGCTCCGGCGTAGAACTCTACGGCCTGCGGCGCGACGGCACCGACTTTGCCGCCGACATCAGCCTGAGTCCCGCCGGCATTGGTTTCGTGCTCGCTACCATCCATGACATCAGCGGCCGACGGCGCGCCGAGGCGGCGCTCAAGGAAAGCGAGGCGGTCCTGAAGGAAGCCCAGCATCTGGCACGCATCGGTCATTGGAAATGGGACTTGCGGGCCGATGTCCGGATCTGGTCGCAAGAGGTGTACCGCATCTTTGGCCGCAGTCAGGAACTGCCTGCGGCGAACTACGACGAGGTGCGCCAGTATTTCGTACCCGAAAGCTGGACGCGCCTATCCGCGGCCGTGCAACGGGCGGTGCAGGAAGGCATCCCCTACGAGGTGGACGTGGAGGTGCTGCGTGCGGACGGCACACGCCGTTGGGTGGTTGCCCGCGGTGAGCCGATACGCGACGGCGGCGGTGCCGTGGTCGAACTGCGCGGCATGCTGCAGGACATCACCGAGCGCAAGCAGGCCGAACTGGCGCTCTATACCTTGCGCGCCGAGATGGACCAGCTACTCACATTGCATGTCGCGGCCCAGACCGCCGCCGCCATTGCCCACGAACTGAATCAGCCGCTCAACGCCGTCGCTTCGTACACCGAAGCAGCACTGCGGCTGTTACGGGCCGGCAATCCGAAGCCGGATCGGCTGATGCACGCCCTGGAGCACAGTGCCAGTCAGGCGCAGCGCGCCGGCAAGGTGATGCGCGAACTGCTCGAGTTCCTGCACAAGGGCGAGACGCCCACCGAGCCCATCGACATCAACGATGCCGTGCGCCGGGCGCTTGCCATCGTCGAATCCAGCGGCTTCGGCGGGTTCGATGCGGTGGTCGAGCTCGCGTACGGGCTGCCGCCGGTGCGCGCTAATCGCGTCCAAGTGGAGAAGGTGCTGGTCAATCTGGTGCGTAACGGCGTCGAGGCGATGCGCAATGCCGGCGTCAATACCCAGTCCATCACCATCACCATTCGCACCGCCGCCGAGGAGAACATGGCGCAGGTGACGGTACGCGATGTCGGGCCGGGGTTGGACGATGAGACGGCGCGGCGCATTTTCGAGCCCTTCTTCACCACCAAACCCAAAGGCATCGGCATGGGACTCGCCATCTCGCGCGCGCTGGTGGAGGCCCACGGCGGAAGGTTATGGTTCGACATCGAACCGGGGCTGGGCGCTACCTTCCATTTCACGTTGCCCTTCGCGCCATGAGCGCGCCGACGGTGTTCATTGTCGATGACGACGCAGCGGTGCGCGACGGCCTGTCGCTGCTCGTCGAGACCGCCGGCCTGCAGGCGGAGGCCTACCCCAGCGCCGAAACGTTTCTGGCGGCGCTCAAGCCGGACCGGACGGGTTGCATCGTGCTCGACGTGCGCATGCCGGGCATGCCCGGACCGGCACTGCAGGCCGAGCTCGGCCGGCGCGGCGTCAGTCTGCCGATCATCTTTCTGACAGCCCACGGCGACATTCCCACGAGCGTGCAGGCGATGAAGGCCGGTGCGGTGGATTTTTTGACCAAGCCCGTGGATGGCGCGCTGATGCTCGAGCGGGTGCACGCCGCAATCGAGCGCAACAGCCAGGAGCGCAAGCGGGCGGGCGAGCAACGGAACCTGCGCGGGCGCTTGGCGCTCCTGACAATGCGCGAGCGCGAGATTCTCGCGCTGGCTTTTGCCGGTCATCCGAACAAGGAAATCGCCCGTCACCTCGGCATCAGCTATCGCACGGTGGAAGTGCACCGCTCGCGCATCCTGCTCAAGACCGGCGCCACGTCGCTGATCGAACTTGCCCGCCTGGCCGCGGCCTGTGGCCTGGATTTGTCGGGCGAAGGCGCTGCCGATCCGGCAGCGCGCTGACGCATCCCACCTGCCCGCCGACCCCGCGTGGGCGGGCCCCTGCGAGACCAGCCATCTACGTGGCAGCACGTAGGTGTGCGCACCTAAGCGGCGCCGCAGATTCTTTTCTCATCGGACTCCGGTCTAATGACAAGCAAGGAGAACTCCCTGCGCATTGACAGCGGGCGTGGTGCCTGCAGCGGACGCGCACGGGAGATTGCGCGTGGAACGCGCATCCGGTCCCGAGGGGGATCTGGAATCCGTCCCTCATCTCGGATCGGGAGAGTCGGCATGGGCGCGAATGCGACGCTGCGCGAAGTCAAGGACACGGGCTCGGCCCGGGAGGATACGAGCAAGCTTTGGCCATGGCCGCAACTCGGGCCGTCCGAACTTTCCCAGCTCGATCACATCATGTTCCGGCGCAAGCTCGTCTGCGGCGAGCAAGCGTACGCCATGGGCGCGCGCTTTCACAGTCTGTATGGCATTCGCAAGGGAACATTCAAGAGCGTCGCCGTGAGCCAGGGCGGCCGCGAGCAGGTGGTCGCATTTCATGTGCCGGGCGATTTCATCGGCATCGACGGCATCGACAGCGACGTGCACGGTTGCACCGCCGTGGCGCTGGAGGATGCCGAAGTGTGCGGCATTCCCTTTGCGCGTCTGACGGAGCTTGGGCGCGAGTCGCCAGCGCTGCAGCGCACGGTGCATCGCATCCTGAGCAGCCACATCGTGCGCCAGTACGAACTGATCGCGCTGCTCGGCTGCCTGTCCGCGGAAGAGCGGCTCGCTTCGTTCCTGCTCGATTACGCGCGCCGCGTGGCGCGCGGCCAGCCGCTATCGCGCTTCGATTTGCCCATGTCGCGGGAAGACATCGCCAGCCACCTCGGTGTCTCGCCCGAGACCGTCAGCCGCGCCTTCACCCGGCTCCAGGAGCAGGGGCTGGTGGCGGTGCGCCAGAGAAGGGTGCGGCTGCTGGACATGCAAGCCATGCGTGCCCGACTCGCGCGCGCCGGCGGGCGTGTGCCGGCGAGCGCCGACGGCCCGCGCTCGGCCATGCCCAATGCCCGGGTGGTTCGCCCCGTCCTCAACGACCCGTTCCGGGTACTTCTGCAGCAGGCCTGCGATCGCGGCAAGGTCTGACCTCGCCTGCATGATCCCATCAACCGGGGCGCTCGTTGCGCGCTCCGCGGATTGCCATCGGCCGCTTTTCGCGACGTCGGCGGCGATTTGCATTGCGCTCACCGCTGTCGCTGCACGCGCCAACGACAACGGCCCGCCATTCCCAACCAAGCGCGAGAACGGGTTCGTCCTCCTTCATGGCGGTGTGGGCGTGACGGAACGCGACGCCATGGAGCAGGTGCGTCCCCGCTACAACCTCCAGCTCGGCTTTGCGCTGCGCGGCTCGGGCGCCTACCTCGCCGGGGTGACCGTTGTCATCCAGGACGCGGCGCGACCGGAGCGCAAACTGCTGGAAGCGGTCAGCGACGGGCCGTGGTTCTTCGCGAAGCTTCCTGCCGGCAGCTACCGCACCACGGTCACCCACGGAAGGACGGCGCAGAGCGCAATGGTTCGTGTTACCGCCGCTGTGCCGGCGCAGGTGATGTATTTCTACTGGCAGGAGTGAGGCGGGCGTGTCCCGCGATTGGGCGGGGTTACGTCGCGTTCAGTATTGCCTCGTTGTAGAGGCTGGCACGTATCGACCCAGGGGCTTCGGGTTCCCAAAAACCGCCACTTCCGTGGTAGGCCTCCGCGTGCAAGGGAAACAGCTCTCCGCATGCGATACACCGAAAGCAATAGGCGATCAGGTCTTCGCAAGGCGCCCCGGCAGCGCGTGCGGCGAAAGCGATCCGATGCTGCGTTGAGCCAAGGCGATCCGCTCGCAGCACAGCCACCGTCCCGTTCCGCGGTAGCAGCGATTGCTCGCCGGACGGCATAATCTGCCTCTTTCGACTCCGCGCGGGGGAAGCCGCCATCGCTGCGACCACGAAGAAGGACTACTACGAAGTGCTGGGCGTTGCCCGCGATGCGGACGCGAAGGCGATCAAGGACGCCTTCCGCACGCTGGCGATGAAGTACCACCCGGACCGCAACAAGGAGCCGGGGGCGGAGGAGCGCTTCAAGGAAATCGCCGAGGCCTACGCCGTGCTCTCCGACCCGAAGAAGCGGGCCGAGTACGATGCCGGCGGGTTCGCCGGCGTGAGCGCCGAGGACCTTTTCGGCGGCATCGACTTCGAGGATTTGTTCGGCGGCATCGGTCTGGGTTTCGGCGGCGGACTGTTCGACCGCATGTTCCGTCGCCAGCGGGCCGGGCCGGCGCGCGGCGACGACGTGCAGGTCATGATCACCGTGCCACTGGCCAAGGTCGTGAGCGGCGGCGAGGAGCAGGTGCGCATCGCCCATCTCATGGCGTGCCCGACCTGCCATGGCAGCGGCGCCAAGCCCGGCACGCAGCCGAGGACCTGCGAGGCGTGTAAGGGCACCGGCCGGCAGGTCAAGACCGGGCGCGAGCGCGGCGTCGCCTTCCAGCGCATCACCACTTGTCCGGTCTGCGGCGGCGCCGGCAGCTTCATCGATCACCCGTGCAGTGCGTGCCGCGGCAGCGGGCGCGTCGATCGGCCGGAGACGCTGACGGTGCGCATACCGGTGGGCGTGGAGGAGGGCATGGTGCTGCGTGTGCCCGGCCACGGCCTGCCGAGCACGGAAAAGGGCGGTTCCCCTGGCGATCTGCTGGTAGTGGTCTACGGCGCTCCCGATTCACGCTTCCAGCGCGACGGCATCGACCTGTGGCGTGTCGAGGACGTGCCGCTGACCGACGCCGTGCTCGGCGCGCAGCGCGAGGTTCCTACGCTGGAAGGCCACGCCGCCGTGAGCGTACCGCCCGGTACGCAGCCGGATTCGGTGCTGCGCTTGCGCGAGAAGGGTCTGCCCCGGTTCGGCGGCGGCCAGCGCGGCGATCTGCTGCTGCGCATCCGCGTTGTCGTGCCCGAGAAACTCACGGCCGAGGAGCGCCGGCTCTACGAGCGGCTGCGTGAGCTCGCGGCCCGGCGTCAATGAGTGCAAGGGTAAAATAGGTTTTCTCGGCCCGACAAAAGAACGCAATGCCCCCCGTCAAACCCCTTGATCCGCAGGCGCTGTACACGCCGTGCGATGCGTCGCTGCTGGACTTCGAAACCACGGAGCAGGTGCAGCAGCTCGTGGATTCCTTCGGCCAGACCCGCGCCCACGATGCCATCCGCTTCGGCATCGACATCGCCCGGCCCGGCTACAACCTATACGTTCTGGGCAAGCCGGGCAGCGGTCGCCACACCGCGGTGCGACGCCTGCTGGAGGCCAAGGCCGCCGCCGAGCCGCCGCCCGGCGACTGGTGCTACGTCAACAACTTCGCCGAGCCGAACAAGCCGCGGCTGCTGCCGCTGCCGCCGGGCCGCGGCGCGCAGTTGCGTCATGACATGCAGAAGTTCGTGGCCGATCTCGCCACGGCGATCCGCACTGCCTTCGAAAGCGAAGAGTATCGCCAGCGGCTGGAGGCCATCCAGGAGGAATTCAAGAAGCGCGAGGAGGAAGCCCTGCAGCAACTGGGCAAGGACTCGAGCGAGAAGGGCATCGCGCTGCTGCGCACGCCCCACGGCTTCGTCTTCGCGCCCATGAAGGGTGACGAGACCATGGACCCGGATGCCTTCGCCCAGCTTTCCGATGAGGAGAAGGAGCGCATCGGCAAGCTGATGGAGGTGTTCGGCGAGCGGCTGCACAAGCTGCTGCACCAGCTTCCGCGCTGGCGGCGCGAGATGCAGCAGCGCGTCCGCCAGGCGAACCGCGAAGCGCTGAGTCTCGCCGTCGGCCACCTGATCGAGGAACTCAAGGAGCATTACACCGATCTACTTAATGTCTTATCCTTTCTCGACGAGGTGCTCCAGGACGTGGTCGAGACGGGCGAGGCGCTGCGCGAGGAGCCCAAAGGCGAGGGCGAGCTGACGACGCTGCTGATGAGCGGCTCCATCTCGCTGCAGCGCTACCAGGTGAATTTGGTAGTGGAACATCGCGGCGCGATCAAGGCGCCGATCGTCTCCGAGGACAATCCGAACTACCAGAACCTGATCGGCCGCATCGACTACACGGCGCAACTGGGCACGCTGGTCACTAACTTCACCATGATCAAGGGCGGCGCGCTGCATCGGGCCAACGGCGGCTATCTGGTGCTCGACGCGCTCAAGGTGCTGACCCAGCCCTTCGCCTGGGAAGGACTGAAGCGCGCTTTGAAATCCGGGCAGGTGCGCATCGAATCGCCGGCGCAGTTGTATGGCCTGAGCAGTACCGTCCCGCTCGAACCGGAGCCGATGCCGCTCAAGGTGAAAGTGGTGCTCGTCGGCGAGAGGCTGCTCTACTACCTGCTGCGGGAGTACGACCCGGAGTTCGAGGAGTTGTTCAAGATCGCCGCCGACTTCGAGGACGACGTCGTGCGCAGTGAGGAGAACACCCGGCTTGCCGCGCGGCTTGTCGCCACCCTGACGCGGCGCCAGGAACTGCGGCCGCTGGACCGGTCCGCCGTAGCACGCGTCATCGAGCACAGCGCGCGCCGCGCCGACGATGCGCAGAAGCTGTCTGCCGGCACACGCTGGATTTCCGATCTGCTTTGCGAAGCCGATCATCTCGCGGCCAGCGCCGGCTGCACCGTCATCGGGCGCGAGCAGGTCGAGCAGGCGTTGGCGCTCCAGATCCGGCGCGCCGACCGGGTCCGCAACGCGATCCAGGATGCGGTGCTGCGCGAGACCCTGCTCATCGCCTCGAGCGGCAGCCACGTCGGCCAGATCAACGGCCTCGCCGTCATCGACATGGGCGACGTCCGCTTTGCCCATCCGGTGCGCATCACGGCGACGGCGCGGCTGGGGGAGGGCGATGTTATCGACATCGAGCGCGAGGCCGAGCTGGGCGGGGCCATCCATTCGAAGGGGGTGATGATTCTGTCTTCGTTTCTCGCCGCGCGCTACTCGCCAGGCATGCCGCTGTCCCTGGCGGCGAGTCTGGTGTTCGAACAGTCCTATGGACCGGTGGAGGGCGACAGCGCCTCGCTGGCCGAGCTGTGCGCCCTGCTTTCGGCGCTGTCCGGCGCGCCGATCAGGCAAGCGCTGGCGGTGACGGGTTCGGTGAACCAGTATGGCCGGGTGCAGGCGATCGGCGGCGTCAACGAGAAGATCGAGGGCTTCTTCGATATCTGCAAGGCACGCGGACAGCTCGACGGCGAAGGCGAAGAGCATGGCGTTATCATTCCAGAGTCGAACGTCAAGCACCTCATGTTGCGCGAGGACGTGGTGGTCGCGGCGCGCGAAGGCAGGTTCCACATCTGGGCGGTGAGCGATGTGGACCAGGCGATCGAACTGCTTACCGGCGTGGCGGCCGGCGAGCCGGACAAGGAAGGCATCGTGCCGCCGGGCAGCATCAACTACCTGGTGGCGGCGCAACTGGCCGAGATGTCGATGATGCGCCAGCAGTTTTCGCAAGGCAGCAAGCGGCGCAGCAGGGCGAAGAAGGACGACGGGAAGCGCTGAGCCGACGGTGTTGCCTGGGCTGAGTCATCAGGCCTTCGTTGTTCCCGCAAAGGCGGGAATCCAGGGTCGTGCGCTGGATTGCCGCGGCCGCGGAAACGACGGCGGCGGTTTTCGTGTCGGGAGGAAGCCATGTCGCGGACGATCGGGACAGAGCTCAAGGGTGGCGATGCGCTCATCATCGTCGATGTGCAGAATGACTTTCTGCCCGGCGGTGGCCTGGCGGTGCCGGACGGCGACGCGGTCGTGCCGGTGCTGAACGCGGTCATTGGCGAGTTTGAGCGCCGTGGCCTGCCGATCTTCGCGACGCGCGACTGGCACCCGGCGAATCACTGCTCCTTCCGCGCCCAGGGCGGGCCGTGGCCACCGCACTGCGTCGCAGAAAGCAGCGGCGCGGCCTTCGCGCCGGCGCTGCGGCTGCCGGTCGCGGCGACCATCGTTTCGAAAGCGACGACGGCGGACAAGGATGCCTACTCCGGTTTCTCCGGCACCGAACTGGACCGGCTGTTGCGGGCGGCCGGCGTGCGACGGGTGTTCGTCGGCGGATTGGCGACGGACTATTGCGTGCTCAACACGGTGCGCGATGCCCGCGCCTGCGGCTACGATGTGGTTCTGCTGCTCGGCGCGATCCGCGCCGTGGATGTGAATCCCGGCGACGGGAACAGGGCGATCGCGGAGATGAAACAACTGGGTGCCGAGGCGATGGCGTGGCAGCACGCCGTGGCGTAAAGGATGAAAGCAAAAGCAATTTGCACCACCAAGGACACCAAGGACACCAAGGAAAATCGACCGAGAATCCTCAGTTGAGCCACGGAGAAACAGAACATCCCGGACGGGTATTTCTTCGTCTTCTTGGTGTCCTTGGCGGTGAACAGCTTTTCGTGGAATGAACGCTGATCCGTGAATGACCACGGCCGAACGATGAACCCACTCATCCCCAGCGTACTGCTTACCGATCTCTACCAACTCACCATGCTGCAGACCTACTTCGATCGTGGCATGGAGGCGACGGCGGTATTCGAGTTTTTCGTGCGCAAGATGCCGGAGGGGCGCAATTTCTTCATGGCGGCAGGGCTGGAGCAGGTAATCGGGTTCCTCGAAGCGGCGCGTTTTTCCGAGGACGAGATCGAGTGGCTCGCGGGCACCGGCCGCTTCAGCCGGGCGTTCCTGGATCGCCTGGCGCAGTGGCGCTTCACGGGCGATGTCGAGGCCATGGCGGAGGGGACGATCTTCTTCACCGACGAGCCGATTCTGCGCGTCGTCGCGCCCTTGCCCGAGGCGCAACTGGTGGAGACGCGCATCATCAACCTTCTGCAGTTCCAGGTGCTCGTGGCCTCGAAGGCGGCACGCTGCGTGCTCGCCGCGCCGGGCAAGCTGCTGGTGGACTTTGGTTTGCGCCGTGCCCATGGCGCCGAAGCGGGGCTGCTCTCCGCCCGCGCCAGCTACCTCGCCGGTTTCGGCGGCAGCTCGAACGTGCTCGCCGGGCGGCTGTGGGACATCCCCCTTTTCGGCACCATGGCCCACTCCTTCATCCAGGCGCACGAAAATGAAGTGCAGGCGTTCGAGGATTTCGCCCATTCCCATCCCCGCGCCAATACCATGCTCATCGATACCTACGACACCGAGGGCGCGGCGGTCAGACTGATTCCGCTGGCGAAGAGGCTGGCGGCCGAGGGCATCGCCATCCAGGCGGTGCGCATCGACAGCGGCGATCTGGGTGAGCATGCGCGCCGCGTGCGCCGGATCCTCGACGAGGGCGGGCTGCGCGAGGTGAAGATCTTCGCCAGCGGCAACCTGGACGAGTACAAACTCCGTGATCTCCACGCCACAGCGCCGATCGACGGCTATGGCGTCGGCACGCGCATGAACACCTCGGCCGACAAGCCGTACCTGGACTGCGCCTACAAGTTGCAGGAATACGCCGGCCGGGCGCGCCGCAAGCGCTCGGAAGGCAAGTCCACCTGGCCGGGACGCAAGCAGGTGTATCGGAACTACGATTCCGGCGGCCGCTTCACCGGCGATACTCTCACTCTCGATGACGCCGTGCTGGCCGGCGATCCCTTGCTGCGGCCGGTGATGCGCGGCGGGCGGCGCGTCGACGCCCCCTCGTCTCTGACGGCGCTGCGCGCGCGCGCCGCGGCCCAGCTCGCACGCCTGCCCGAGCCGCTGCGCAGTCTCGACCCGGCGCCGGCATATCCCGTGACCGTGGCCGAGCCGCTGCAGGCCCTGGCGCGATCGGTGGATCGCCAGCAGGCCGATGCCAGCGGCTGACCGGATTCGGATCGGTAGGATGCTGCGCCTGCGCCCATGGGTGCTGCTGCGAGCTTGAACGCCGTCGCGGAACAGGAGACGCTGGTCCGCGCGCTGCTGGATCCGCGATGCTATCCGCATCGGGTGGACGAGGTGCGATTGATGCAGACGCACATCTCGTACGTACTGCTCACGGGCGCATTTGCCTACAAGATCAAGAAACCCCTCGATCTCGGTTTTCTCGACTTCACCACGCTGGCGGCACGCCGCTTCTTCTGCGAGGAGGAACTACGGCTCAACCGGCGGCTGGCGCCGCGGGTCTATGTGGACGTCGTGGCGATCGGCGGCACGCCGGACAAGCCGGTGCTCGGCGCCGGCGAGCCGGCCATCGAGTATGCGCTCAGGATGCGGGAGTTTCCGCAGACGTCGCTGCTCGATTCGATGCTCGCGCGCGGGGAACTGTGTGCGCAGCACATCGATGCGCTGGCGCAGGAGATCGCGGCGTTCCACGGTGCCATCGGGCGGGCGACACCGGAGGACGGCTACGGCAGCGCCGCCGGCATCGAGGCGCCGATGCGGCAGAACTTCACCCAGTTCGCGGCGCTGCCCCTGGATGCCGAGGAGCGCCACGAGCTTGCGGCGCTGGCGCACTGGAGCCGGCGCGAGCATGCCCGTTTGCGGCCGGCATTCGAACAGCGCCAGCGCGATGGTTTCATCCGCGAGTGCCACGGCGACCTGCACCTGGGCAACGTCGCCCTTGTGGACAGGGAAATCGAAATCTTCGATTGCATCGAGTTCAACGCCAACCTGCGCTGGATCGACGTCATGAACGAGGCCGCGTTTCTCGTCATGGACCTCGACGAGCGCGGCCGCCCGGATTTTGCCTGGCGCTTCCTTGACGGTTATCTGACGCGGACCGGCGACTACGCCGGCATGCGGCTGATGCGCTATTACCAAGTCTATCGCGCGCTGGTGCGTGCCAAGGTTGCGGACATGCGCGCCGCTCAGGCGCACCTGAGCGCCGAAGAGCGCAACGCTGCCCTGCAGGCATGTGCCGCGTACATGCGCTATGCCTGCAGGATTACCGGGCCGTCGGCACGGGCGCTCATCGTCACCCATGGGCTGTCCGGCTCGGGCAAGACGACGGTGGCGCAAGCGCTCCTCGAAGGGCTTGGCGCCGTGCGCCTGCGCTCGGACGTCGAGCGCAAACGTCTGCATGGGCTGGCGCCCGTCGCCCGAACCAGCTCGGCGGTGGGCGCAGGGCTCTATGACCGGTCGGCGACCGAGGCGACCTACGACGAGCTGGCACGCCTCGCGCGGCTGATCGTCGAGGCCGGTTACACAGCCATCGTCGACGCCACCTTTCTCTGCCATTCGCAGCGCAGCGACTTCCGGCAACTGGCCAACGACCTCCGCGTACCGTTCCTTATTGTCGACTGCCGGGCAGAGGCGCAGGAGCTGCGCCGCCGCGTCTGCGATCGCGCGCGTTCGGCGAACGACGCCTCGGAGGCGACGCTCGCCGTGCTGGAGCATCAACTGGCGACGGCGCAGCCGCTGAAGGACGAGGAGTCGCCTTTTGCCATCACCGTCGAGACGCGACACCTGGACATGGCCGCGCTCGTGCGCGAGGTCAGAAGCGCCGTCCAGCGCGCATCGCATCCATGACCCACTTTCCCGTCTTCACCGGCGTTACCGAAGGGTCGTGCGCATTGCAGCAAATAGCGCCGCAGCGTCTCGCCGACGGGGTGCTGCTGGCGTACGGCATGCAAGGGTGATCGACTATGGCCATCCACAACGCCGACATCGCCGCCGTTTTCGGGGAGATCGCCGATCTCCTCGATATTCAGGGCGCCAATCCGTTTCGCATACGCGCCTACCGCAATGCCAGCCGGATCATCGGCGATCTTGGGCGCGATGCGCGGGCGATGGTGGAGAAGGGCGAGGATCTGACGGCTCTGCCGGGCATCGGCGACGATTTGGCGGCAAAAATCGGGGAGATCGTAGCGACAGGGAGCTGCGGCCTGCTCGCCAAACTGCGCCGGGAGTTGCCGCCGGCGGTCACCGAGCTGCTGCACGTGCCCGGCCTGGGGCCGAAGCGCGTCAAGGCGCTCTATCACGACCTGGACGTGCACACACTGGAGCAACTCTACAAGGCGGCTCGTGACGGGCGCATCCGCGGCCTGCCAGGCTTCGGTGAGAGGACCGAGCTCAACATCCTGCATGCGGTGGAGGCACACCTGACTCGCGTGCGGCGCTTCAAGCTGGCGACCGCCGCCCAGTATGCGGATTCACTTGTGGCCCATATCAAGACCGTACCGGGTGTCAAGGAAGTCGTTATGGCGGGAAGCTTTCGCCGCATGAAGGAAACGGTGGGCGATCTCGACATCCTGGTCACTGCCGAGGCGGGCAGTCCGGTGATGCCCCGTTTCACTGGCTACGACGAGGTGGCCGAAGTTCTTGCCAGCGGCGCGACCCGGGCGGGCGTCGTGCTCAAGTGCGGCCTGCAGGTGGACCTGCGCGTCGTCGAGGCGGCGAGCCTGGGCTCGGCGCTGTGCTACTTCACCGGCTCCAAAGCGCACAACATCGTCATGCGGCGGCTGGCCCAGGAGCGCGGGCTGAAGCTGAACGAGTACGGTGTCTTCAGGGGCGCTGCACGCATTGCCGGTGAGAGCGAGGAATCGGTGTATCGCGCCTTCGGCCTGCCCTGGATCGCACCGGAGCTGCGCGAGGACCGGGGCGAGTTCGAGGCGGCTCGCGCTGGGCGCCTGCCCAGGCTGGTGGATCTGGCTGACCTGCGTGGTGACCTGCACGCGCATACCAAGGCCACGGACGGCCACGATACGCTGCGGGACATGGCGCAGGCGGCGCAGCGACTCGGCTTCGAGTATCTCGCCATCACCGAGCACTCGCGCCGGCTGACCGTCGCCCACGGCTTGGACCCGCAGCGGCTGGCGAGGCAGTGCGACGAGATCGATCGACTCAACGGGGAACTGAAGGGGACTGTCATCCTCAAGGGCATCGAGGTGGACATCCTGGAAGACGGCTCACTGGACCTGCCCGATTCCGTGCTGGCGCAGCTCGATCTGGTGGTGGGCGCCGTGCACAGCCGGTTCGACCTGCCTCGGGCGAAACAGACGACGCGCATTCTGCGTGCCATGGACAACCGCCATTTCACCATCCTCGCCCATCCCACCGGGCGCATGATCGAATCGCGCGAACCCTACGACGTGGATATGCTGCGAATCATCCGCGCAGCGCGCGACCGCGGCTGCGCGCTGGAGCTGAACGCCCACCCCGAGCGCCTCGATCTTATCGACAGCTATTGCCTGATCGCGAAACAGGAAGGGGTGCCGGTGGCGATCAACTCCGATGCCCACAGCGTGCTCGATTTCGCCAACCTGCGTTTCGGCGTCGGTCAGGCGCGGCGCGGCTGGCTGGAGGCGGGGGACGTTTTGAATACGAAACCGCTGCCGACGCTGCGTACTTGGCTGGCGAGGGTGACGCGCTAGACCAGGCCGAATGCGAAGTACTACTGTCGGCGGCTGGTTTGCCCCGCTGCCGTGGCATTGTCTGCCTCGGCGGATGGGGCACTTGGCTCACCGTTTGCGCCGAGCGATGCGGCATCGGCATCGGCCAGCAGCGATGCAATGTCGATATGGACGAGCGAAACGGTGATGTCCTCACCGACCGGGGCGTCAAGGAAATCCTCGTCGTTGGCGCAGGGCGGCCAGATGCGCAGGCGCTCGACCGCCGGATCGATCTCCATGGCCGACTTGCTCCGCTCCGGCCCCGCGTAGTTATCGTCCGCGGCTTCATCGCCGCACAGAGCGCCGAACTCCTCCGATTCGCCGTCGGGGTTTTCTTCATGGGTCACTAGCGACTCGTCCCCCCTCGGGTCGGCCGCAAGCGGGCATCGGGCCTGCTCGCCGTGGAGCGGGTTGCCTGCATCGGCTGTCGTTTCGGTATCGGACTTGCTCACTGCTCATTCCCCCAGGGGCTTGGGCGCCAAACGCGCCCCAGGGAAGTTACGTCCGCGCGGGGACGATCTTGAGGCGCGAGCCCCCGGAGTTGCCCGCCCGGCGATGCTCCCGAGCGCGAGCAGCGAGGGTGCGCGCGACGGTGGCCCCGCGCCACCACTCTTCTACGCCGTCGGCAGCATGTGTCCGCGGAAGTCCTCCCGCAGCTTGGTCTTGAGCAGCTTGCCGGTGGCGGTGTGGGGCAGCGACTCGACGAATACCACGTCGTCGGGAAGCCACCACTTGGCGACCTTGTCGCGCATGAAATCGAGCAACTGCGCGCCCGTCACTTCCTGCCCTGGCTTTGTCACCACTACCAGCAACGGGCGCTCATCCCACTTCGGGTGCGGGACACCGATCACGGCCGCCTCCGCAACCGCCGGGTGGGCGATGGCGAGGTTCTCCAGGTCGATGGAGCTGATCCATTCGCCGCCGGACTTGATGACGTCCTTGGAGCGGTCGGTGATCTGCATGTAGCCGTCCGCGTCGATCGTGGCGACATCGCCGGTGGCGAACCAGCCACCGGCGCGCAGAATTTCACCGCCCTCGCCCTTGTAGTAGCCGGAGCAGACCCAAGGCCCGCGTACCAGCAAGTCGCCGAAGGCCTTGCCGTCGTGGGGCAGGGGCTTGCCCTCGGCATCGACGATTTCCATGTCCACGCCGAAGATGGGCCGCCCCTGCTTGACGCGGATGGCATCGCGGTCCCTTTCCGGCAGGGCGAAGTGTTTTGCTTTGGGGTGATTGAGCGTCCCCAGAGGGCTCATCTCGGTCATGCCCCATGCATGTAGTACGGTGACGTTGAACTGCTCGGCGAAGGTCTTGATCATGGCCGGCGGAGCGGCGGCGCCGCCGATCACCAGGCGGTTGACGGTGGACAGTTTCAATCCCTTCGCCTGCAGGTGCTGCAACAGCGCCAGCCAGATGGTCGGCACGCCGGCGCTGACGGTCACCTTCTCCTGCTCGAATAGTTCGTACAGGCTGGCACCGTCCAGATGAGGGCCGGGCATCACCAGCTTGCAGCCGGCGAGCGGGGCGGCGTAGGGCGTGCCCCAGGCATTGACATGGAACATCGGCACTACGGGCAGAATCACCTCGCGCGCCGACAGGCCCATGGTATCGGGCAGGCACACGCCATAGGCATGCAGGATGGTCGCGCGGTGGGAGTAGAGCACGCCCTTGGGATTGCCCGTCGTACCGGAGGTGTAGCACAGTGACGAAGCGGCGTTCTCGTCGAACTGCGGCCACTCGAAGTCGTCGGTCTGCGCGTCTACCAGTTCCTCGTAGGTCATGAACTGCATGGTCGATTCGGGCAGATGATCGCGGTCCGTTAGCGCCACCCAGCCTTTTACCTTCGGGCACTGCGGCGCCAGCGCCTCCACCAGCTTGACGAAGGTGATGTCGAAGAAGATGTAGCTGTCTTCAGCATGATTGACGATGTAGGTAATCTGCTCCGGAAACAGGCGCGGATTGATGGTATGACAGATGGCACCCATGCCGGACACGGCGAAGTAGATCTCGAAATGGCGGTGGCTGTTCCAGGCCAGCGTGCCGATGCGCTCGGCCGGCTTGACGCCCAGAGCGCTCAGCGCGCGGGCCAGTTGCCGTGAGCGGCGGTGCGCGTCGCGGTAGGTATAGCGATGCGTGCCGCCCTCGGCAAGACGCGAGACGATCTCCGTGTCGCCGTGATACTTGTCCGCATGCCGGATGAGGCTGGAAATCATCAGCGGAATCTGCATCATTTGACCGAGCATATCTCCTCCTTCGTTGTGCGATTGTTTGGCTGACGATAACATGGTGCAAAGCGCGTCAGCAATTCACGCCGTATACGCATAGCAAGGGATCACGGATGCACTTGCGCGACATGTTCAATCTGACGGGGCGCGTCGCAGTGGTAACGGGCGGTTCGCGGGGACTGGGCTGGCAGCTTGCCCAGGCGCTCGGCGAGCTGGGCGCGCGGGTGGCGCTGGTGGCGCGCAAGCAGGCGGAGCTCGAGCAGGCGCGGGCGCAGCTTGGCAGCGAAGGCATCGAGGCAACGATCCATGCCGCCGATCTGGCCGATACGGCAATCATCCCGCATCTGGTGGACCGAATGATGCAGGAGCTCGGGCGGGTGGATGTCCTGGTGAACAATGCCGGGACGAGCTGGGGGGCGCCGGCGGAAACCCACCCCCTCGAGGCGTGGCAGCGTGTCATGCAACTCAATCTCACGGCGATGTTTGTGCTCACGCAGGAGATCGCCAATGCCTGGATGATTCCGCGGCGCAGTGGCAAGATCATCAACGTGGCGTCGATCACCGGATTGGCCGGCACGGCGCCCGACGTGTTGCGCGCTGTTGCCTACAACACGAGCAAGGGAGGCATGGTGAGCTTCACCCGGTCGCTCGCCGCCGAGTGGGGACAGTACAACATTAATGTCAATGCCATCGCGCCCGGTTTTTTCCCGACCAGGATGAGCAAGGCGGTGATCCACCATGCACACCGTGCGCTTCTACAGTCGACGCCGTTGGGCCGCCTCGGCGAGGGCGACGACCTCAAGGGCGCCGTGGCGCTGCTTGCCTCCGAAGCGGGACGCTACATCACTGGCCAGGTCATCGCGGTGGACGGCGGCATGAGCGCCGTTTAGGGGCAGAGTCGACTGCCGGCGGGAAATAGGTCCCGGCATCCGCAGATGACGCAGATGAGCACGGATGTCGATTCGGGCCGTGGGTCGGTGCACGGCGGGGAGAAGTCGTGCGTTGTCAGTGGAAATCTGCATCGTCTGCGGATTATGGATCCGTCGTGGTATGACCGAGCTGCGGCACGTCGTTGAGCCTGTCGCCGAGTCCCTTCGCTTCGACGAAGCGAGACTGGCGGCGTACCTGCGGCAGCACGTCGAGGGGTTCAGCGGCACGCCGGAGATCCTCAAATTTCGCGGCGGCCAGTCCAATCCCACCTTCCTCATCGTGTCTGGTGGGCGGCGCTACGTGCTGCGCAAGAAGCCGCCGGGGACATTGCTGCCATCCGCGCATGCAGTGGAGCGCGAGTACCGTGTGATGACGGCGTTGCGCGGCAGCGCGGTGCCGGTGGCGCGCACCTATTGCTTGTGCGAAGACCCGCAGATCGTCGGCACGCCGTTCTTTCTCATGCAGTACGTCGAGGGGCGGGTGCTGTTCGATCCGGCGCTTGCAGGCATGGCGCCGTTGCAGCGCAGCGCCCTCTACGACGAGATGAATCGCGTCATTGCCGCGTTGCATCGGGTGGACTTTGCACAGATCGGCTTGGGAGACTTCGGTAAGCCGGGCAACTATTTCGCCCGCCAGATCGACCGCTGGACGCGCCAGTACCGCGCCTCGGAAACCGAACGCATCGAGGCGATGGAGAACCTGATCGACTGGCTGCCGCACAACACTCCCGCCGGCGACGAGACGACGCTGGTGCATGGAGATTTCCGGCTCGACAATCTGATCTTTCATCGCCAAGAGCCGCGCGTATTGGCCGTGTTGGACTGGGAGCTGTCTACGCTTGGCCATCCCCTTGCGGACTTTGCCTACCACATGATGGCCTGGCGGCTATCAGGGCAGGAGTTCCGCGGAATGAGAGGGGCCGATCTCGCGGCACTGGGCATCCCGGACGAGTCGGCGTATCGTGACGAGTATTGTCGCCGCACCGGCCGCGGCAGCATCGATCACTGGGAGTTCTATCTCGCCTACAACATGTTTCGCATGGCCGGAATTCTGCAGGGCATCATGAAGCGCGTGCTGGAAGGCAACGCCGCTGCACCGGACGCCATCGAGCACGGCAGGCGCGCCAGGCCGCTGGCCGAGGCGGGCTGGCGAATTGTGGAGGCGATGAAGGACTGACATTAGAGCGCCGCAGAGCGCAAGGGAAAGGGAGCGTGGCGTGCGCCACCGCGCGCGCCGGCTTCCCGTTGGATTGGCAAAGGGGTCATCATGGATTTCGATTACTCACCGAAGGTCAAGGAACTGCAGAAGCGCATGACCGCCTTCATGGACGAGTACGTCTACCCCGCCGAGCGGCCGTTCCAGCGCGAGGTGGATGAGAACCGCCGCAAGGGAAATGCCTGGCAGGCGACCCGCATCATGGAAGAGTTGAAGGAGAAGGCAAAACGCGTCGGCTTGTGGAACCTGTTTCTCACGGGGTCCAAGCACGGCGCCGGGCTGACCAACTTCGAGTACGCGCCGCTGTGCGAGATCATGGGCCGCTCGCCCATCGCCCCGGAAGCGTTCAACTGCAGCGCGCCGGACACCGGCAACATGGAGACCATTCATCTCTACGGCACGCAAGAGCAACGAGACACGTGGCTGATGCCGCTGCTGGAAGGAAAGATCCGCTCCGGATTTGCCATGAGCGAACCCGAGATCGCCTCCTCGGATGCCACCAACATTCAGGCACGCATCGAGCGCATCGCCTCGCCCGAGGGCGATTACTACCTTATCAACGCGCACAAGTGGTGGACCTCTGGTGCAAACGACCCGCGCTGCAAGGTCCTCATCGTCATGGGCAAGACCGACGCCAAGAATCCCGACAAGTACAAGCAGCAGTCCATGATCCTGGTACCCATGGACACGCCAGGCATCACCGTGCTGCGCCACTTGCCTACCTTCGGTTATGACGACGCGCCGCACGGTCACGCCGAGGTTCTGTTCCAGAACGTGCGTGTGCCGATCGACAATATGCTGGTCGGCGAGGGCAGGGGATTCGAGATCGCTCAGGGTCGCCTGGGTCCGGGGCGGGTGCACCATTGCATGCGGCTCATCGGCCTGGCCGAACGGGCGCTGGAGCGCATGTGCAAGCGCCTGAACAAGCGTGTCGCTTTCGGCAAGGCGCTCGCGGAACAGACGGTGTGGCTGGAGCGCATCGCCGAGTCGCGCATGCTGATCGATCAGGCGCGGCTGCTGACGCTGCGCACGGCGTGGATGATGGACACCGTGGGCAACAAGGAGGCGCGCAAAGAGATCGCGATGATCAAGGTGGCAGCGCCCGCCATGGCCTGCCGGGTGATCGATTGGGCGATTCAGGCCCACGGCGGCGCCGGCGTCAGCGACGACTTCGGGCTTGGCTATGCCTACACCAACGCACGCTGGCTGCGCATCGCCGACGGTCCGGATGAGGTGCATCGAAACCAGATCGGCAAACTGGAACTGGCGAAGTATCAATCATAGATACTGAGCTCACCACAAAGGACACCAAGGACACCAAGAGATGCAAGGGTGCGCGCAAGGTGCCTTGCTTGCACATCGCGTGGAAGTGATGGCCGTGGCGACTCTCTGTTTTTCTTCGTGTCCTTGGTGTGCTTGGTGGTGCAGACGAACTTTTCGGATCAGCCCTGAGCCATGAACATCACCTCGCTGGAGGGTTTGAAGCTCGCGCTGCGCGCGTTCGCGCGGGAGAGGGACTGGCAGCAATTCCACTCGCCGAAGAATCTCGCCATGGCCCTGGTCGGCGAGGCCGGCGAAGTGGTGGAGCATTTCCAGTGGCTGACCGAGGACCAGTCGCGCGCCTTGCCGGCGGACACGCGCAGCGAAGTGGCGCTGGAGCTGGCGGACGTGTTGATCTACCTGGTCGAGCTGGCAGATCAGCTCGATGTCGATCTGCTCGCGGCGGCGCAGCACAAGATAAAAATCAACGCCTGCAAATATCCGGCAGAACAGGTGCGCGGCAAGGCCGAGAAGTATGACAAGTACTAACGCCGGAACGCGCCGCGAAGGTAATGGTCACGGCGCGCCGGACCGGCGCCGCGGGGCGGCTGCGTCGGCACATCCGATGTAGAATCCTCACGATATTGTCCCGTCTCGCGCCATCGATGCCGACGCACGCGATGCTCGATCAAGCTTCCGCCTGGGTATGCCGTTTTGCCGCGCTCGTTCCTGCCCCGGGCCAGGTGCTGGACGTCGCCTGCGGCGGAGGGCGGCATGCGCGCTATCTGGCGGAGCGCGGTCTGAGCGTGGAGGCGGTGGACCGCGATGCCGGCGCGCTGGCGGCGTTGGCCAAGGTGGCCGGTGTGCGCACCCGCTGCGCCGATCTCGAGAACGGTCCGTGGCCCTACGAGGGGCAGCAGTTCCATGCCGTCGTCGTGACCAACTACCTGCACCGGCCGCTCTTTCCGGCGCTACTGCGCAGCCTGCTGCCGGGCGGCGTGCTCATCTACGAGACCTTCATGGTCGGCCACGAACGCTTCGGCCGTCCCACCAATCCGGACTTTCTCCTGCGGCCGGGAGAGCTGCTGGAGGTCATCGACCGCGAGCTGACGCCGGTTGCCTTCGAGCAGGGCCAGGTCAGCTGGCCGCGGGCGGCCATGATGCAGCGGTTGTGCGCGGTGAACGGCGCTGGCCCGGTCATGCTGCCAGAATAGCCTCGGCGAGCGTCGCCAGCCCCACGGGCGACAAGTCGGACGTCGCGTATCGGGGTGCCTCGGGGTAGTGAGCGTAGTTGCGGCCCTGGGATCGGTTGTAAAGCACATCGTAATGTTGGTCGAGCAGCCCGCGCACGAGGGTGGGCCAGTCGCCACCGTCGATGAGGGCATGCCAGTGCGCGAGGGTCTCGCCGGACTGCAGTCCGCGCAGGCAGTCGATCTTTGCCTTCAGTCGCGCCGGGTCGCCGAGGAAATATTCGTAGTCGCCGAGCAGGAAGCGCACGCGCGCGTCCATGCTCGCCTCGATGCGCAGGCATGGGCTGGCGCGCATGGTTGCGAGCAGGTCATCGGGCACCTGGAGGTGGCCGATTCGGCGGCTTTCCGCCTCGACGAAGACAGGCCGCTCCGGGTCGAGTCGCTCCAGCGACGCGCACAAGCGACTCTCGAACCACTTCTGCGATGGCTGCGGCTCCTGCGGCAATTCGCCCAGGACGGAACCCTTGTGCGCTGCCAGCGCCTCCAGATCCAGCACCTGGGCGCCCTTGGCGGCAAGGGCCGCGAGAAGGCGGCTCTTGCCGCTTCCGGTGGCGCCGCAGACCACACGCCAGGCATAGCGCCGTGGCAGCTGCGCGAGTTCGGCGACGACGTGGCGGCGATAGGCCTTGTATCCGCCCTCGAGCTGACAGGCGTCCCAGCCGATCTGGCGCAGGACGTGGGCGAAGGCGCCGCTGCGCTTGCCGCCGCGCCAGCAATAGACCAGCGGCCGCCAGGTCCGCTCGCGGTCGAGAAAGCGTCGTTCGAGGTGTGTCGAGATGTTGCGTGCCACCAGGGCGGCGCCGATCTTCTTCGCGGCGAAGGGCGATTGCTGCTTGTAGAGCGTACCTACGCGCGCGCGCTCCTCGTCGTCCAGCACTGGACAACTGACCGCGTCGGGCACGTGGTCCTCGGCGAATTCGCCGGGAGAGCGCACGTCGATGATCTCGTCAAACTCGGCCAACTGTGCTACGTTGGCAACCCCTTGTTTCATGGCGTGCAACAGACAACCAATAATGGAACAGATCAGACTGACACAATTTTCCCATGGCGGCGGCTGCGGCTGCAAAATTGCGCCGGCCGTGCTATCAGACATTCTCGCTGCATCGCCGGTTCGCGCCACGCCGCCGGAACTGCTGGTGGGCACGGAAACGAGCGACGACGCGGCGGTGTATCGGCTCAACGACGAGCAGGCTCTGGTGG
>JRYG01000203.1_pt1 | contig 146812 bp, 138 predicted proteins | sample 235341 | NCBI WGS metagenome assembly JRYG01 (sample SAMN03074218, study PRJNA261478) | activated sludge metagenome | biome: Wastewater Treatment Plant; feature: Wastewater; material: Activated sludge; isolation source: activated biomass of a wastewater treatment plant treating hydrocarbon... ...
GGATAAACGCTATTCGTTATGCGGATTGCAGCGATACCGGTGCACAATGAGATGGCTTGATCTCGCGGTTTGTCCCCAATTCTCGTGGCCCAATAGCCAAGTGGAAATCCCGTTCGAGGGTTACACGGTCGTCCTCCAACCTCGCCGAAAAGATCCCGAGGATGAAATTGAACTGGCAGCTACTGTGTCGGTGTTTGATCCGAACGGAACCTCATTCGAAGTAGGGGGCACGGTCGCAAGTCGGTTTCTTAGCCGCCTAGCATGGTCCCATAACGGGGGAGTAGTTGAGTTATTTCCTGCGGGTTCGAATTTCCCCGGAAGACCGGGACGACTTGGTCAAGGTGCTTACCCGCGTTCGGGATGGGCTCAGATTGAACCGTGGGATTTCATCTATCTCCCTGCCGCCCGTGGCCAAGAAGCAGATTTGGCGCTGGGCCTGTTTCGGGAAGGCATGTCCGTAAACTCTACCCCATTCGCCTTTCTCAGCTACTTCAAAGTTCTGAACATCCACCACGGTGGTGGCGCCGGCCAGAAGGCGTGGATAAATGACAACCTTCATCACATTTGGTATCAACCGGCTCTCGATCGTTTGGCTGAGGTGCAGCGCACTGAACCTGATGTCGGTAGATACCTTTACGAAGAGGGGCGCTGCGCCGTTGCACATGCACACGGCGCCCCGTTGGTAAATCCTGACAGTTACGCGGATAGGCGTCGGATGGAGGGTGATCTAAGACTGATAAAAGAACTCGCAGCATTGTTCATTGAGAAAGAACTCGGTGTTCTGTCCGATAGCTCGTATTGGAAGGGCCTACGCGAGCATCGAGCCCTCGAATCGGAACTCTTGCGGAAGGCAGTTCAAGAAGATGGTCGTGTCGTTTATGTGCCAGAACGAACATCCGCATAACACGTCGGTGAACCGGACGCTCCGCCGCGAAGCGGCTACGCGCCGGTTACCTCTGCGTTGAGGCTGTAGAAAAACGCGGTCAGGGAAATTACTTGTGCATACTGTCCGAAGACGACCGCTCAGAATCGCCCACAATCGACGATCGGAGTGTCGGGAGGGGTCGGGGCACCCCGAATAATGGTGTGCTCCCACCCCGCGGGGAGTTTTTCTACACCTTCGTTCGGCGGACGTAGCCGCGGTGACACGGTCCAGTAGCAGTTTGCGGCACGACGCCCTGATCCTTGCAGGGTAACCGGCGCATGAGGCGCGCGAGAACATCTGGGGGATAGCAGATGCTCGGATCGGTAACTGTCGACTCGCTTTCGGACATCGCGGGCTGGATCGAACAGACGTACCCCGGTCGCTCAACACTCGTTTTTCGCGGGCAGGGAGAGGATCATCCGCTGCTGCCCTCCGTGGCCCGGCTGAGACCGAAACGGGACGACTTGGACCTGCTGTCCACCGAGCAGAAGCTGCTCCGCGCTTTCCGGCGCCGGAGTTTGCCGTTCCTGGAGATGCGGCCGGAGACGACGGGGGACTGGTTGGCCGTCGCGCAGCACCACGGCTTGCCGACGCGATTGCTCGACTGGTCGGTCAACGCGCTGTCGGCCGTCTGGTTCGCGGTCGAAAAGCCAGCGGCGGCCTCTGACAGTCACGGCGTCGTCTCAGAGTCAAACGGGCTCGACTTTTCCACCGGGAAATGAGGCGCGAGCCTAAACCCGAGAACTCGACCCAGGCCCTTCGAACGTTGGGCCATACAAACGATTCAAGGACGGGGTCATGAAACTCCTATTTGACAAGGGAGCGGAGCATGGAGACAGAAATCAAGATATCCCAGCCGGATTCGACGGCGTCCGTGGATCTCTGGAAGTTCTTCGAGGAAAGGGGCAGCAAGTTGAAGGAGTCGATGTTTCAGGTGGTCACCTGGAATCTCGGGTTGGCGAGTGCGGTTTTGGGCTTTGCTGTCACCAAGGGATTTGCCGAAGGGCTGCGAAGCATCGCGAATCCTCTGCTCCTCGTGATCATGGGTTTCATCGGTCTGGCCCTGCTCGTGCACGCCGTGATCGTGGTGCGCGACTACGGCGGGCACATCAACCGCACGTTTGCACGCGCCAACGCAGCGCGCGACGGCGAGTCGTCGCCGCGCAACATCTGGAATGCAGCACAGGGCGCCGAAACGCAGCAGCTACCGCCCGTGTGCTGGCACCTCCTTATCGTCGTCGGCCTTTTCGCGGCGGCCTTTGCGGTGATCGTTGTTGTCGGCATCTGTACGGCGCTGGTCACAAGGTGATCCCCCGCATCGCCCGACCCGGCGCTGGAGGGGCGCGCCAAACGCCGCGCCCCCTCGAGCCGGCACGCCGGGCAGAAAGGAAGGTCCGCCGATGACCGTGTGCTTGCGCAAGCGGTGAAGGCCGGCAGTACGCTGTTGAAGCCGGCGGCAAAGGCCGAGTGGGGTGGGTACTCCGGCTAATTTGCCGACCCCGATGGCCACCCGTGGGAGCTCGCGTGGAACCCCTTCATCGTGCTCGAGTCCGGGCCGCTTCGCTTGCCCGAGTAGTCGCGCTGCCGCGCGGCCTGTCACTCGATCGCGAAAGAGGCAATCGCCATGTCGTGCCCCGTCCCGATGAGGTGTGCTGCCGGGAAATCCCCGGGCTACCCGAGGTGATTGCACGGGGCCGATGAACCGCCGGGCGGTGAGGAGCGGACTTTAGCTGGAACGCCAGCGGTTGACCGACGACCGTAACGACGCCGCGCCGGGTCGGTTATGATACGCAATGCGTCCCTCGCGATTCACCGCCCGATGAAGGTCCTGAACATCCACGAACGCCAGCTCCCCGTCCCGGTGGCGCGCGCCGGCATGCTCGTGGACTCGCTTTCATCCCTGAACGATTCGCTCTGGCCGCGCCGGATCTGGCCAGCCATGACATTCGACCGGCCGCTGGGCGTGGGCGCCGTGGGCGGGCACGGGCCGATCCGGTATGTGGTCGAGAGCTACGCCCCGGGCCGTTCGATCCGGTTCCGCTTCACCGCGCCGAAGGGCTTCGATGGTTGTCACGGCTTCGAGCTTGTCACGGCAGGCACGCGCACCTGCATCCTGCGCCACACGCTGGAGGTGACGGCGTGCGGCCCGGCGCAGTTGTCCTGGCCGCTGGTGTTCCGGCCGCTGCACGATGCACTGATCGAGGACGCGCTCGCCCTGGCCGAGGCGTCGCTGGGCCAGACGCCGACGGTGCGGCGCTGGTCGATGTGGGTGCGGCTGCTGCGCCGGATCATCGCCGGCGGCGGCGCGCGGCCGCAGGTGGTGCCCGACGTCCGCTTCGAAGCGTGAATCGGGGGGGCGCCACCGACCGGTTTGCGCGCCGCACCGCGCCGGACGCTATCGAGCGCGCAGGCGATAGCGGCGCATGAATCTCGCCCTCGTTATCGTCATACTCCTGTCGCTGCTGCTGTCGGCCGAGTCGCTGTGGTTGTTCGCCCTGAGCGCGCACCTGGCGCGCTTCATGGAAACGGTTGCGCCGCTGTTCTGGATCGCCTCGCTCGTCATTCTGTGGGCGGCGTTCTGGCGCAACCGGTCGCAGCCGCCGACGCGCGCGGCAATGCGCGTGTCAGTGGCCGGCGTGGCGCTGGTGGTCGCCGGTGCGCTTCTCGGCGCCGTTGCCATCGCGGTGGCATAAGCGCCACGGCATCCGGGAAGGAACGGCCCCGAAGGCTGCCTGTCCCGTGCCGGGCGGCGCCGGAAACGGTAACATGCGCATGGCACATTCGAGCGCCGCGCGCCGCGGACCGAGCCCATGACACCCTTTCTGGTTATCGTTTCCGTCGTCCTGGCCATCGGCCTGCTGGCGCTCTGGCAGCGACAGATCGCCCTGCGGCGCGAAGCCTACATCCGCAGCTTCGCCCTGCCCCGCGGTTTGTTCGACAGGCTGCGGGCGCGACACCCCGAGCTGACGCTTAAGGATTGCCAGCTCGTTTCCCGCGGGCTGCGGCAGTTTTTTCTTGCTTACCTGAAAAGCGGTCGCCGCTTCGTCTCGATGCCCTCCCAGGTGGCGGACGATCTGTGGCACGAATTCATTCTGTACACCAAGAACTACGAGGCGTTCTGCGGCAAGGCCTTCGGCCGATTCCTGCACCACACGCCCGCGGTCGTGCTCGCCAGCGAACGCCAAAGCAACGCCGGTCTGCGCCGCTGCTGGTGGTACGCCTGTCAGGACGAAAACATCAACCCGCGCGGCGCGACCCGCCTGCCGCTGCTGTTCGCCCTCGATAGCAAGCTGAATATCGCGAACGGATTTCACTACGTCGCCGACTGCGAGTCTGTGCGCCGGCAGGGAACCGACGGCCGCGGTAGCGTGGTGCACTGCGGCGGCGACTTCTCCAGCTCGGCTTACGACGGCGGCACCGACGGCCTGGGCGATGCCGGCGCCGGTGACAGTGGCGGGGACAGTGGAGGAGACGGCGGCGGCGGATGCGGGGGCGGCTGCGGCGGCGGGGGAGACTGAGCCTGCATCTTCGGCCCGGTCGCCGATCCGCTTTTGCGATGCAACATCCTGAACCGCCATGCATTTTGCGCCGGCACGACGCCTCAAGTTTGGCAGTTGCCCGCCGTTAGGTGACCTTACGCCTGCGGGCGCGCAAAATCATTAAGCATAAACAATCCACCAACTGGAGATCGGCGTATGGCGAACGAGGGTGTGTTGCTCGGCAACTTGCTGGAGCTGCGCGAGCCGTGGGCGGTGCGGGAATACCGCTTCGACCTGGCGCGGCAGCGCATGGATGTATGGATCGGGGTCGAAGTCCAGCGCGGCTGGTTCGGCCGACCCAAGCCCCGCATCGAGGAAAGCCCCGAGCAGGTCTGGCGTCACCTCAATTGCAGCAGCTGGCGCACCTTCGTGCATGTCATTGCGCCGCGCGACGCCGATCTTTCGTCGCAGCCTTGGACGGGCGCGCCGGATCTGCCCTTCACCCGCGGCATGGCCAAGTGCATCTTCGCCCTCATGAACGAAGGCTTGGAACTGAGCAGCATCGGCACCCTGCTTGGAATCAATTTCGACGAACTGTGGCGTTTCAAGTTCGCGCTCGACAGTGGCAAGGCGGGCATCCAGGTCCCGCCGGGCGCGCGCAGCGCGCAGGCGGCGAAGCCCGCGGCTGCTGCAACGCCGGCGCCGGCTGCGGCGGCGCAAGCGTCCGAGGACGGCGTGCCCGATGTCACCGATCCCGTCTGGCTACAGCTTGCCTCCGGCGACATCGAGCCGGACATCCGCGTCTTGAGCCTGAAGCTGCTGCTCACCCGTATCCGCTCGCAGATGGAACTCATCGAGGACGATGAGGTGCGCATGCTCAAGCTGCGCGAGCTGCACCGCTACTTCGTGAAGAATGCGCGTATGCTAAGCCACGAACTTGCACAACTTCGCGGGGTTTGACCATGGGCGCCATCATGAACGGAACGCGGCCGATCTCGGCCGGACGCCTGATCAGCGTCGAATCTGCAACCGCCCTGATCCGCACGGGGCTTCATCTCAGCATTGCCGGCGACGAGGCCCTTCTGCGCAAGTTGCCCGCCGGGCACTGGATCGGCGGCACCATCCCTTACTTCATGGGACAGGACGGCGGCGAGACCAACCGCGAGCGCGTGTTCGTGACCGAGATCCCGGCCATCGGCGGCGCACCGAGCGTGCGCTTCTACGACATCACCAATCTCGATCGCGTTTGCGTTGACGCGCCGGACAACGGCTACTCGTTGATCGTCATTCCGGCGTTCTCCGAAGCGCACTCGTTTTTCGCGCGCAATGCCCCCGGCTTCGAGGACATGTTCCTGAAACCGCTGCTGGGCTGGATCTCCGGCATTCACCTGTCGGAGCTGGGCAGCGCCTCGCCCATGGTGGTCAATGGCGAGACGCTCGAATTCGACAGCGGGCGGGCCGTTGTCATGCACGTTCCTCTGCCGCCCGAGCGCTTCGCGCGCATCGACATCATCAACCTGTTCACGCAAGGCACTGGTGAGGCCATCCGCTTCCCGCAGAAAGGATTCAGCGCTACCGAGTGCACCATCGACGGCAACCCCGGCAACCTGGCGGAGTACATGACCGCGAAGAAGATCGACACCCGTCTGCCGCTGGTAGCCAATTACAGCGGTGCGATGATCAACGTGTCGATCAAGGGCGTGGACACCTCGAGCAAGGTGGTGGACTTCTACGCGCCGGTGTTCGACGACATCGAATACCGCTTCGCCGCGCCGGTGGCCGACTACGTGCAGGCATTCAACACCCAGCTGCCGCAGGGCACGGAGAACGTCGCCTTCGCCTGCAACTGCATCCTGAACTTCCTGTACTCGGAGCTGGAAGGCAAAAAGGTGCCGACCATGCTCGGTCCCATGACCTTCGGCGAGATCGCCTACCAGTTGTTGAATCAGACTCTGGTCTACCTGACCATCGAGTAGCCTCCCGGTGCCGGCCGTCGCGGCGGCCGGCACCTCCTCTCGCGCGGACGAATCGTCGGCGACCACGTAGAATTGGCGCTCCGCCATTCGCAGCGTCGCCGCGGCCCATGAACGCCGGCACACCGGACAAGAGCCCCATCGACCTGGGCGCCTATCTCGCGCGTGTCGGCTACGACGGCGCGCTGACGCCCTGCACCGCCGTGCTCGAGGCCCTGCACCTCGCCCACGCCACCCATATTCCATTCGAAAATCTGGACGTCCTGCTGAAGCGGCCGATCCGCCTCGACCTGGACGCTATCCAGGCAAAGCTGGTCGCCGGTGGGCGTGGCGGCTACTGCTTCGAGCACAACCTGCTGTTCGCCGCAGTGCTGCGCGCGCTTGGTTTTTCCGTCACGCAACTGGCGGCGCGCGTGCGCTACCGCACCGAGCGCGTGCTGCCGCGCACCCACATGCTGCTGCTGGCGCGGGCCGACGGTCGCGATTTCGTTGCCGACGTCGGCTTCGGCGGCGAGGGACTGCTCCTGCCCGTGCCGTTCGCCAGCCAGGTCGAGTCGCGGCAATTCGCCTGGACCTATCGCCTCGTCGAGGATGCGGGACAGTGGCTGCTGCAATCCCTGCACGCAGGCGCGTGGCACGATCTCTACGCCTTCACCCTGGAGCCGCAACTGCTCGCCGACTACGAGATGGCCAACCACTACACGTCCACGCACCCGGACTCGCGCTTCGTGCATACGCTTGCCGTGCAACTGCCCGGGCCGGAGGTGCGCCACGTGCTGCGCAATCGCGAGTACAGCGAGGACCGCGGCCGCACCCGGACCAGCCGCGTGCTTGGCGACGATGACGAACTGCTCGAGGTTCTGGCGCAATCGTTCGGCCTGCGCTTCCCGGCCGGCACATCGTTTCCGTTCAGGGAAACCGCGTATTGAGGCGCGTCGCCGGCTGCCGTCGCCTGCCGCGCCGAGTTGCGGGTTCCGCGCGCCCGACGCCTCGATCGAGCCAACCAGGTTGTCAGCGCGGGTAGAAACCCTATGTTTGGTAGGGCCTTGTCGGCGTTCCGTCGTCGCGCCGATGCGCATCCAGGCGCACTGCGCGATCGAAACGCGTAGATTCGCGCCGGCCATGGGCCCGGGCATATAATTGGCATGCCAGCGGTCATGCTGTGCGGCCGCATGCGCTTGCCACACCCGACCCGTGCCATGAAGGACGACGACGCCCAAGTTCCCCTGCACGATGCCACGATCATCGATGGCGGCATCGACGCATTCGCCCGCGGTGACGAAAACGGCGGCGAGGCGGAAGACAGCGCCGTTGTCGGTCCAGCCCGGGCCCACCCGGCGCCGGGGCCGGGCACAGCCGCGCCGGTGCCGCCAGCGGAAGCGAGTATTGCGCACATGCCCGTACTCGCGGCGCGCGCCTTCGAGTGCAGCGGCTTCGGCATGTATGTCGCCGACCTGCGCAATCGCATCGTGCTCGTCAATCGCGCCTTGCTCGCCCTCACCGGCTTCGCCCACGAGGAGATCATCGGCCAGGAGCCCGCCGTGCTCGCAGCCGGGGAACACACGCCGGATTTCTTCCACGATATCCAGGACGCGCTGCGACAGTCGGGGCAATGGGAAGGCGAAATGCGGCACCGCCGCCACGATGGCACCAGCTTTTCGGCGGCGGTCACGATCCGTGCCGTCCGCGATGCCGGCGGCAGGATGCTGAGCAGCGTCACGACGGTGTCGGACATCAGCCCCTACAAGCAGACCGAGGACGAGCTGCGCCGACTCGCACAGCACGACCCGCTGACCGGTCTGGCGAACCGTTCCCTGCTGCTGGATCGGCTCAACCAGGCGATCGCCTCCAGCCGCCGCTCGCACAGCCGACTGGCGGTTCTGTTCCTGGACTTCGACCGCTTCAAGAACATCAACGATTCTCTCGGCCACCCGGTGGGTGACGAGTTGCTGCGCCGCGCGGCGAACCGGCTGAAGGCGTGCGTGCGCAGCGAGGACACAGTGGCGCGTTTGGGCGGCGATGAGTTCGTCGTCGTCCTGCTCAACATCGCCGACGCCAGCAGCGCCGCCCAGGTGGCGCTGAAGATCGGCCATCGCCTGTTCGGTCCCCATCGCATCGAAAAGCATGAACTCACCGTCACCACCAGCATCGGCATCAGCGTGTTCCCCGACGACGGCACCGACGCCAACACGCTCATCCAGCATGCCGATACGGCGCTGTACCGCGCCAAGGAGCACGGTCGCAACCGCTATGTCTTCTACCAGCAGGAGATGACGACCCAGGCCAAGGAGCGGCTGCTGATGGAGCATAGCCTGCGCCATGCGCTGCAATGCGAGGAGTTCGTGCTCCACTACCAGCCGCTGGTGGACATTTCCGACGGACGCATCGTCGGCGCCGAAGCGCTCATCCGCTGGCAGCATCCGCACCTCGGCTTGATCAGCCCGGAGCGTTTCATCCCGATCTCGGAGGAAAGCGGCCTCATCCGGCAGATCGGTCCCTGGGTCCTGCGCACGGTGGGGAACGCAGTGCGCACCTGGCGTGATGCCGGTCTGCCGCGGCTGCGCATCGCCACCAACCTCTCGCCGAAGCAGATCGTTCGCCCCCAGCACACCGATGCCCTGTGTGCTGCCATCGCCGCCGCGGGGCTGCCGCTCGAGGGCATGGATTTCGAGATCGAGATCACCGAGAGCAGCCTGCTCACCGGCGAACAGACCGTGGTCGCCGCCAAGGCGCTGAAGGCGCTCGGCGTGCATCTGGCCATCGACGATTTCGGAACCGGCTACTCGTCCATGGCGGCGCTGAAGGAACTGCCCATCGACTGCCTCAAGATCGATGCCTCGTTCATCCGGCGCGTCCCCACGGACCCGAGCGACACGGCCATCACCACGGCCATCGTCGCCATGGGCAAGGCACTGGGGCTGCGCATCACGGCCGAAGGCGTGGAAACGCGCGAGCAGCTCGAGTTCCTGCGCCGCATCGGCTGCGACGAGGCCCAGGGCATGCTCTTCAGTCCGCCGGTACCGTTCGAAGCGCTGCGCGAGCTCATCCTGGCCCGCCCGAGCCTGCTGCCCCAGTGACACCAGGCCGCACAGGCCCCGGATATGTCACACAAATTTGCAATTTTCGATGCCCATGGACTAAGCAATCCGGACGGCAAGATCGATAATGCCCGCATGGCTATTGTGCCCCATCACGCCAGCACGCTCCCATGGTCCAGGACGACACGCACCTTCCGGCGCTGGATGCCACGATCATAAATGGCGACCTCGCGGCCGATGAGCGTTCCGACGCCACGGAACTCACTGCACCAGCACTGGCAGCACCCGAGCTACGCATCGAAGAGCCGCCGCACGCCCAACTGACGCCGGGTCCCGCCGGCACCACGGCGTCGGCGGCCGGACCGTCCGTCTGCAAAACACCCCATCTGGCGGCGCTCGCGTTCGAGGGCAGCGCTTGCCCGATGTTCCTCACCGACCGCAAGCACCGCATTGTTCTGTTCAATCGCGCTCTACAGGCAGCCACCGGCTACGGCAAGGACGACCTGGTGGGCAGGCAGCCGCCCGTGCTCGCCCTGGATTGGCGCTCGCCCGAGGCGTTTCAGGAGGTCTTGGACGCACTGCAACATTGCGCCTGCTGGGAAGGCGAGGTGCAGATCCTGCGCGCCGACGGGCAGTTCTTTCCGGCACTGGTTTCGCTCGCCGCCATGCGCGACGCCCGCGGCAACGTGCTCAGCTGCGTCGGTACCATGTGGGACGTGAGCGCCCGCCGCAAAGCCGAAGAGCACCTGCAGCGGCTGTCCCAATACGACGCGACGACCGGGCTCGCCAACCGCGCGTTGCTGCAGGACCGTCTCGACCAGGCCATTGCCTCCTGTCGTCGCTCGCATAGTCAGCTCGCGGTGCTATTCCTGGACATCGATCGATTCAAGACGGTCAACGATTCCCTCGGACCGGCAATTGGCGACGAGTTGTTGCGCCGGGCCGCCGAACGGCTCAAGACCTGCATGCGCGACGAGGACACCGTGGCGCGGCTGGGCGGCAACGAGTTCGTGGTTCTGCTGCGCTCGCTTTCCCACGTCAATGCCGCCGCCCAGGTCGCCGTCAAGCTGGGGCAGGCGATCCATGGCCCCTATCGCGCGAGCGGCCGGGAAATCGCGATCACCTCGAGCATCGGGATCAGCGTTTTCCCTGACGACGGCGCCGACGCCCACACCCTGATCGAACACGCGGAAACGGCCATGTATCGGGCCAAGGAATACGGCCGCAACCGTTACGTGTTTTATCAGCGGGACATGACCGTCAACGCCAAGGAACGGCTGATGCTGGAGCAGAGCCTGGTGCACGCGCTGCGCCAGGAGCAGTTCGTGCTGCACTATCAGCCCCAGATCGAAATCGGCAGCGGCGACATTGTCGGCGCCGAGGCGCTGATACGTTGGCGCCATCCGCAGCTGGGCCTGATCTCACCGGATCGGTTTATTCCCCTGGCCGAGGAAACGGGTCTCATCCGGCATATCGGCGCCTGGGTACTGCGCGCGGTGCGCGCGGACATGCAGGCGCTGCGCGCGGCGGGCGCACCGTCATTGCGCGTATCGATGAATCTGTCGCCCAAGCAGGTGCTACGCCCGCAGCATGTCGAGGCGCTGTGCGCAGCGGTGGCCGCGGCGGAGTTTCCCCTGAGTGAGATGCAGCTCGAGATCGAGATCACCGAAAGCAGTCTGCAAACGGGCGAGCACATCCAGGCGGCCCCCAATGCCCTGAAGGCGCTCGGCGTGAAATTGGCTATTGACGATTTCGGCACCGGCTTCTCGTCCATGGTGGCGCTGAAGCAGCTACCCATCGACCGCATCAAGATCGATCGCGCATTCGTCAATCGGCTGCCCGACGACGCCAACAACATCGCCATCACCACCGCCATCATCGCCATGGCCAAAGCGCTCGGCCTGAAAGTCGTCGCCGAGGGGGTGGAGACGGTCGAGCAACTCCGTTTCCTGCACAGTCTGGGCTGCGACGAGGCGCAGGGACATCTCATTAGCCGACCCGTCCCGCGCGAGGTCTTCTGCAACCTCGCCAGCCGCAATACGCATCTCATTCCGCAGGTGTAGGGCTGCCCCGGGCGCAGCCCGGCGTCGCGGCCCTATTGACTCCGCCAGCCATCGGGCAAATCATGTGACGCATGTCCCAGAGCATCGAACTGAAGCTCGCCACGCTCGCCGATGCGACGCTGATGGCGTTCATGTCGCGCGACCTCATCGAAACCGGTCTGGGCTGGGCGTGGACACCTTCCCGGGTAACCAAGAGTATCCGGCGCTCGGACACCGCATCGGTGGTTGCCCGTCTGGGCAGCCAGATGATCGGTTTTGCCGTCGCCCAGTTCGGCGACGAGGAAGCGAACCTGAACCTGCTCGCCGTCCGGCAGGATTGCCAGCGCCTGGGCATCGGACGCAGGCTGGTGGTTTGGCTCGAAGAGTCGGCCCGCGTAGCGGGCGTGTCCGTCGTGCGCCTGCAGGTGCGCGCAGCAAACGTCGCGGCGCAGCGCTTCTACCAGCGGCTGGGCTACCGGGAGTTCGGGCGCATTGAACGCTATTACGCCGGACGCGAGTCGGCGACGTTGATGGCGCACGATCTGTGGGAGCACCCGCACGCAGGCAGCGGCGCCATTTCACCACGTCGTCACAATGGCGCCTCTTCCTCCGGCGGCTTGACTCCGCGGAAGGCGAAGTAGAGCATCACGTCGTAGCCGATCTTCATCGCCGCACCGATGTAGAGCGGGGTAGCCAGCGCCAGGCCCTGCATCAGCCAGCCGGCGAAGGACGGCGCCACCGCCCAGCCGCCCATGCGCACCAGATGCGTCACCCCCGAGGCGAAGGTGCGCTCTTCGGGCCGCACCACCGCCATGACATAGGACTGGCGCGTCGGCACGTCCATTTCCACCAGCCCCTCGCGCAGCAGGAACAGAATCGCCGCGACCCAGAATTCCGGCGCAAAGGCCACGGTCACCAGCAACAGGCTCGACGGGATATGAGTGAACACCATGGTGTTGACCAGCCCGATGCGCGCCGCCAGCCACGCCGCGCCGAGGTGGGACACCGCGTTCATGAGCCGGGCGAGGAAGAACAGCATGCCGATCATCGCTTCGCTGACGCCGAAGCGCTCGAAGAAGAAGTAGGACAGCAGCGCCGTGCCGAGAAAGCCGCCGGCGACGCTGTCTACCGCGAACAGTGCCGAGATGCGCCACAGCACTCTTCTGCTTTGCGGGGCCAGCGGCGGGGCGACGGCCGCGACACTCACCTCCGCCCGGCGCGACAGCCCTGCGTAGAGCAGCGCGCAGACGAGGAACAGTCCGGCATAACCCACGAGCATGGCGCGAATCGAGGCGACCTCGCCGATGTCCGCGATGGCGCGCAGCAGCGCCGGCAGCGCGGCGACCAACCCGCCCAGGGCGTGGCCAATGTCCTGCAGCACGTTGTAGCCGGCAAATACCCGCGTGCGCTGCGCATCGGTGACGGCGGCGGGAAGGATCGCTTGTTCGATGATGAGCGAGGCGCCGCGATCACGCCCCATACCGTTGAGCATGCCGAAGAAGGCCGCCACGACCATTATCCCGAGCCGGTCGACGATCGCCGCCGCCAAGCCGCCCGCGGCGCCGAGCAATGCCAGGACGACCAGGGTGCGCCGGCGGCCGTAGCGGTCAGCGCGCAGGGTCGCAACCAGACCGGCCGCCGCCACGCCCCACAGTCCCGCGCTCAGGACGACGCCGATATCGGCAATGGCGAAATCCAGCCGCGCCAGGTAAATGCCGAGCAGCACGCCAAGCATGCCGGTGGCGAGCGCGCGCAGAAAGGCGGTAGCGTAGAGGATTCGGATATCGGCGGTCATGGCTGCCCCGTCAGGGGCACACGATACCCGGTTCCCTGTCCTCCACCAATCTCAGGGCCCGCGGACGCACGCCGGGCCTGGATCAGTGCTCGTGGCTGTCGCAGCCGACACGCAGCATCGATATGCCGACAGGTTGATAGACGCCGTAGCGCAGCAGGAACTCGCGCTGCGCCGCATAGGCCTCCCGCTCCATGGCAATGGCATCGGGGCAGACAGGCTCTCCGAAGGCGGCGCCGTTTGCCGGCATGGCGCCTTTGCGCGCCAGGTACTGGAGATAGTGCACCATCTCGTGCACCACAACGGACGCCGCCAGCAGGTCGCGGTCCGGATCCATACGCTCGTCCAAGTAGAGCTTGCGGCCGCCGGCGTACCAGCCGTAGACCTTGCACTCTTGGCCGCCGCAGGCGTTGTCGACGAAGAAGGAGTGCGGAACCTTGACGATCTCCGGCGGCTGCGACGGCGCGGGGTAGCCCGATAGCGTCACGGCCCAGGAAAGCAGTACAGCAAGCAGTTCGTTCATCTCTCTCACCCGCGAAGTTGGAAGCCGCCCGGCGCATCGCACGCGACCTGTCGTACTGCCGGCGAATCGCGCCACCTGCTCGGCCCGCTGCAAGAACCAAGCCGGTCATCGTCGCGAGCCGTGACGAATTACGCACTGCCCCCCCGAAACAGTCGACCGATTGTCCAAGGACGAGCCGGTGCGCGCGTTTTCGGGCCGCGCCGCTGGGAATGCGGGTCCGCTCAGGAGCGGTCCCGGGCGGGAAAGGATCGAAGCTGGTGCGGCAAAGCTTGGCGCAGCCCACCGATGGTGCGGAGAACCCCAACGGGCGTCACGCGAGTGTCGTTACGAGCCCCACAGAGCGCACCGGGGAAGGACAGATCGTGCGGCAGATCGGGGCAGCGCTGGGACGTCATCGGCCGCTGTCGCGCTGCATTGCAAGGGCAGCGAGCGCGACGCCCCTCTCAAGACGCACCGAGCGCGCGGCGCATGGTGCCGAAGCGCTTGCGGTACTGCGCGGGCGTCAGGCTGACCTTGGTCCGGAACAGGCGGCTGAAGTATCCGGCATCTTCATAGCCGACCTCATTGGCGATGGCCTCGATCGGCTGGTCGCTGGTCTCCAGCATCTGCTTCGACTCCTCGAGCCGCAAGGTGTGCACGTACTCCAGCGGTGCCATGCCGGTGGCCAGTTGAAAGCGGCGCCTGAAGGTGCGTTCGGGCAGCCCGGACAGACGCACCATGGCTGCCACCGGCGCGGGTTCGTGGTAGTTCTCGGCGATCCATTCCTGGCAGGGGGCAATGACGGCGTCCTCGTTCTGGCGCGTGCGGGCAAGCCGGGCGAAGGGCTGCTGGCCGATGGCGTGCCAGTCGATGAGATGCACCCGCGCCACCTGCATGGCCGCGTCCATGCCGACAAACCGGCCGATCAGGTACAGCGCCAGGTCGAGCCACGACGTGCCGCCGCCGGCCATGACCAGCTGGTGGAGGCGTCCAGCAACCCGAAACGCGCCGAGCCCTATGCCAGGCGGCTGGCTGCGACCATGCCCGGGGCCGGCCATCTGGTGCACATGCCTTTCCATATCCTCTACCGCATCGGCCGGTACAAGGAGGCGCTGGACGCCAACAAGGCGGCGGTGGCCGCAGACGAGGCCTACATCGCGCAGGCGGCGCCGGAAGGCATCTATCCCCAGGCCTACTACCCGCACAACGTGCATTCGCTGATGGTGTCGGCACAGATGGCCGGCGACGGCAAAACCGTGATCAAAGCGGCATACAAGCTCAACCGCATCGTCTCGGACGAGGCGGCACGCAATATCGCCTGGGTGCAGCCGATCAAGGCCGCGCCTTACTTTGCCCACGCCCAGTTCAGCGGTGCCGCCACGGTGCTCGCCATCCCCGATCCGGGCGACAGCCTGCCCTATGTCAAGGCCATGTGGCATTACGCGCGCGGCGTGGCCCACGCCGCCGCGGAAAATGTCGCCGGGGCAAAGGGCGAATCCGAAGCGATAGCAGCAATCGCCCAGCGCACCGACTTCAGCGATCTGGTCACCGGCGGTGTGCCGGCCCCGGACGTGCTGCAGATCGCCGGACTGGTGGTGGATGCGCGCATCGCCCAGGCCGGTGGTGATCTGGCGCTCGCGATCGCGACACTCGAACGCGCGGTGGCGCTGGAGGACAAGTTGCCCTACATGGAACCGCCCTTCTGGTACTACCCGCTGCGCCAGTCACTGGGCGCCGCGCTGCTCCTGGCCGGCCGTCACGACGACGCGGAGCAGGCCTTTCGCGCCAGCCTCGCGCGCACGCCCAACAACGGCTGGGCGCTCTACGGCCTGGCGGAGGTGTACAAGAAGCGCGGCGACAATCGGGCCGCCCGCACGGCCGAGCGGCTGCTGGCGAAGACCTGGGCAGGAACGCGTGACCGACTGGAGCTGGCGCGGCTGTAGTTTTGAGCGGTGCGTGATTCGGGACGCGCCAGGTTTGGCACCGCCCGGCTGCTGGGGAATACCGGCGCGTCAGCCGCGGCGCATCCGCCGCGGAATGCCGGATTCAACTAGAGAAAGCTGTTCACCACAAAGGACACAAAGAACACCAAGGAAACTCAGGTACTTGGAGGGCATGTGGTGCTCACCCGCCGGGTGGAGGCATCCTTCCCGGCAACTATCGAGTTTTCTTCGTGTTCTTGGTGTCCTTGGTGGTGTAAATGAGCTTTTCAGGTTCAACGTTTCGATTGCCTTGCAACTACCAGCTTGATTGATAAGTTTAAAGTTGTACTTTAGAATTATCACTCATGCGCCATGTCACACGGGAACTCGAAGGGCAGCTCACGCGGGCCATGCACGCCTTTCCGGCAGTGGTTCTGACTGGTCCGCGACGGGCCGGCAAGACGTGGCTGCTGCGACACACGTTTCCCGACGCAACCTATTTCCTGCTGGAGGATCCGGACTTGGTGGCACGGTTCCGGGCCGATCCCCAGGGATTCCTGGACGGCGTGAAAACCCCGGCGATCCTGGACGAGGTGCAACACGTGCCGGAGGTGTTTGCATACGTCCGCGCGCGCATCGACCGACGGCCACGGCGCGCCGGGCAGTGGCTGCTTACCGGCTCGCAGGAAGCACCGCTCATGCAGGGCGTCACCGAGTCGATGGCCGGGCGCGCCGCCGTGTTCCAGTTGCCGCCGCTGTCCGCGCGCGAAACCCCGAAGGTCTCACTGCTCCACGGCGGCTATCCCGAGGCCGTGGCACGCCCGGCCGACGCCCGGTTGTGGTTCAGCTCCTATGTTCAGACCTACCTGGAACGGGATGTGCGCGCAGTCACCGCCGTGAAAGATCTCGCCACTTTCCGGCGCTTCCTGGCGTTGCTGGCGAGCCGGCACGGCCAGGTGCTGAACCGCAGCGACCTGGCGGCGCCGCTCGGCGTCAGCGTGCCCACGATTTCGCAATGGCTCGGCGTGCTCGAGACGACGGCGCAAGTCCTGGTCGTGCCACCTTTCTACGACAACCTCGGCAAGCGGCTGATCAAGTCGCCAAAGGTCTACATCGCCGACTCCGGCCTCGCCTGTCATCTGCTCGGCATCGATACCGCCGCCGAGCTGGCCAAATCGCCCTTCCTCGGCGCCCTGTTCGAGGGCTTCATCGCCGCGGAGATCGCAAAGGGCCAGATCAACGGCGGTGGACGGCGTGAGGTCTACTACTTCCGCGACGCCCAGGGACTGGAGGTGGACTTCGTCGTGCCGGGACGCGGCGGCGGTCTGCGCCTGGTGGAATGCAAGGCGACGCGGACGGTGACGCCGGCCCTGGTCGCGCCCATGCAGCGGCTCGCGGCGGCGATAGCGAAGCAGCGTCCTGAGGAAACGGTCGTGGACATGTTCCTGGTCCACGAGGCGCCGAAGACGGGTGCGCGGAGCGAGGCCGTTGTGCCGGGCGTGCGGGCGCTGGCGTGGCGGGAGTTCCTCGGAGTGAAGTAAGGGGTCGTCGCCGGACCGGTAGGGCGCTCATTCTGGAGGTGGCGTCAGGAAATCGCGATCGCGTTACGCCGGCTTTCCGGGAAGTTCACGGCCCTGCTGGTTGCGTGTCAGGCCTGCCACTTACTGCGATCATGATCCATGCATCGCCTTGCCTCAGATAAACCTCTGTCCATTTCCCGCTGACATCCATAGGGTTGCCATCATTCGGAATGACAGTTGCGGTGTACGAGTAGTGAACGACACCGACCCGGCGGTCGTACACCTGAACGCTCAGGGGTTGAAGCGCGTACGTGGCAAGTTGCGGCGACGGACCTGAAACTGAGCGGACGGCGGCCGCGCGGTCGTGAGGAGCCGCAACGCTCATGTCCCAGCCGACATATTGCGGATGAAGGGCGGACGTGATGGTCGTTTCGTCCCGGCACTGCGACAAGGCCCAAAGCTCAGTCACGCGCTGCCAAAGTGCCCGTTGCTCTGGCGACAGATCAGCGACGGAAAATGCGGCGTTCATAGGCGCTTCCCGGAATAGTTGCTTAGAAGGATGCCCCCACCCGGCGGATGAGCATCACTTGCCCTCCGAGTACCTGAGTTTCCTTGGTGTTCTTTGTGTCCTTTGTGGCGAACAGCTTCTTCAAGGATGAAGTGTCGCGTGTCGGAGCGGGCGATCCCGCACTCAACCCGCGATCGCACTCGCCGACTCCGCATATCCCAGCGCCAGACAGGCAAACACGGCGCGCTCCGGCGGCAGGTCGAGGTGCTGGGCGATGCGGCGCGCGGCCTCGCCCAGGTCGGTCAGCACGGCCGTCGCCAGGCCGCGCCCGCGCGCTGCGACGGCGAGCCGCTGCAGGAACATGCCGCAACCGATCCAGTCGGCCGTGCCACACAGCTTGCCGGCGCTGAGCAGAACGTACACCGGTGCGTCGGGGCAATGGCGACCCGGCAAGGATTCGCCGCCATTCACCGCCCGACGCATGGTCTCAGCCGGCAGGACATGGATCTTACACGGCCGCGCGTCGTTGCCGTCGGCGCCGGCGCCGGCGACTGAGATGACCTCCGCCAGAATATCGTGGTCCACGGCGCGCGACAGGAAGCGCGCTCCACCGCGCTCACCGATGATTGCGCGGTCGACCTCCAGGCTCTGCTTGTCGCCCGCGGCGGCCGCGCCGGGCTTCAGGCGCCGCCCGGTGCCGGCCGACCCACGATGCTCGGCAATCGCTGCGACCAGATCCGCCACACCTGTGCCGTCGGTGGCCACGGTGTTGATCACGCGCACCGGAAGCGCAGCGGCACGGCGCAGGCGCAGCATCTCCTGCAACTCGGCCGCCGTGCGCCCGGCCTGCGGTGCATCGCTCTTGTTCACCACCAGCACATCGGCGATCTCGAGGATGCCGGCCTTGATCGCCTGCACATCGTCGCCCAGGCCGGGCGGACAGACGACGATGCAGGTATCGGCCAAGGCTGCGACCGCCACTTCCGACTGCCCAGCACCGACGGTCTCGACAATGATATCGTCGTAGCCGGCGGCATCCAGCAAATCGACGACGCGGGCCGTTGTCCGCGACAGCCCGCCAGGGTTGCCGCGCGCGGACAGCGAGCGGATGAAGACGTTCTCGTGGCCGCCGTATTGGCCCATGCGCAGGCGGTCGCCGAGCAACGCACCGCCGCTCACGGGACTGGACGGATCGACGGCGACGACGCCGATCCGCCTGCCCCGCTGCAGCAGAGCGCCGAGCAGCGCGTTGGCCAGGGTGGACTTGCCCGCCCCGGACGCACCCGTGATGCCGATAACGTGGGCTCGGCCGACATGGGGACGCAACGCCACCCAAATATCTGCCGCCGCCGGCCCGCCGTTGTCGAGCGTTGTCATGGCGCGTCCCAAGGCGCCGCGCTCGCCGGCCAGAATTGCAGACAGCCTCGATTCAAGCGCCGTGTTCATGACCGGGTAAAGGCGGCTCGTGATGCTTGCCCGTGACATAGACCGTGCCGGTGAACCTCGAGACGAGCACGCCATCGCCGTTGCGCACCTCGACGGCGTAGACCGCTAGCCGGCGGCTGCGCGACACTTCCGTCGCCGCGGCTACGAGGCGATCGCCCGCCTGCACGGCCACCTGGTAGGTGATGTGGGCGTCGATCCCGGCGGCCATCACGCCATGGGAGTTGGACGCCATGCCAAATGCCTCGTCGGCGAGCGCGAAAATGACTCCGCCATGACAGGCACCCATGGCATTAAGGTGGCGCTCGTCCACCGTCATGGCTAGGGTGGCGTGCCCCGCGCCGCCTTCTACCAGACTGAATCCCAGTGTGCGCGACAGATTGGTACGCGCGGCGAGCGCGTGCACCCGTTCGGCCGCAGTGTCGTCGCGCCTCATACCGTCGCCAGGGGCTGGCCGAAGCCCAGTTCCTGGCGCAGGCAGGCGCAGATCTCGCCGTGGGTGGCGTCCGCCTCGACCGCCTGCACGACCCGTTCGAACACGTTTTGCTGCGGATCGTGGGCAGCCCGCGCGAGCCCGTCGAGAGCAGCATGCACCTTCTCCCGGGAGCGCCCGCGCTTGTAGGCGGCAAACGATTCGACGTGCGCATGCATGCGCGCGGCATCGGGCCGAACAAGCGGCTTGCGCGCCTCGGCACCCTCCTCGACGCGATAGGCATTGACACCGACCACCGTCTGCGCCCCGGACTCGATGCGCTCCTGGAACCTGTGCGCCGAATCGCCGATCATCTTCTGCACCAACCCCTGCTCCACCGCGCGGTACATGCCGCCGGCGGCTTCGACGATATCCATGACGCGCACGATCTCGCGCTCCATCTCGTCGGTGAGCGTTTCGATGTAGTAGGAGCCGCCGAGCGGATCGATGACGTCCGTGAGACGAGCCTCCTCGCGCAGAATGTTCTGGGTCGCCACGGCAATGCGTGCGCCCTCTTCCGTCGGGCAGGATAGCGCTTCGTCGTAGGCATCGGTGTGCAGCGACTGCAGGCCGCCGAAGATGCCGGCCATGGCCTGCACGGCAACGCGGGCGATGTTGTTCAGCGGCTGCTGGCGCGTCAGATCGACGCCGGAGGTCTGGGCGTGAAACTTGAAGCGCCAGGCGCGCGGATCGCAAGCGCCGAAGCGGCTGCGCGTGATCCGGGCCCAGATGCGGCGACCGGCGCGAAACTTGGCGATTTCCTCGAAGAAGCTGAGCGAGATGTCGAAGAAGAAAGTGAAGCGCGGCAGGAACCGGTCCGGCGCCATGCCCGCGGCGCTGCAATCCTCGGCATACTGGATCGCCGAACTGAGTGTGAATGCCATTGCCTCGGCCGGTGTCGCACCCGCCTGCTGCATGTGCTGACCCACCACGGACAGGGGATTCCACTGCGGCACATGAGCATTGCAGAAGCGGATCTTGTCCAGCAGAACGCGCCGCGCTCCGGGCAGCGCCAGCCGGATGAACATGTGGTTGGCGACATAGTGGGACAGGTAGTCGCTCTGGTTCGAGGTGCCGGTCAGCTGCGCCCAGTCGACGCCGCGCTTCTTTGCCACGACGAGCAGGAAGGCGAACAGCGTGAAAGGCGAAGGATCGTTCATCGCTGCCGACACCGCAGCCAGGTCCACGCCGCGTAGCGCCGTGTCGAGATGCTGCCAGGTGTTCACGACCGCGCCACAGGTGCCGAGCAAGTCGAAGGGTGACTCGTCCATGTCGTAGCCGCGGAACACGGAATTGCAGGGGATGAGCGAGACGGCCGTCGTGCCGTGGGCCAGCAGTTCGGTGAGGCGCGCGTTGTAGTCCTCGGGCGTGCCCAGCCCGATCAGTTGCCGCTGCGTCCACGTGCGTCCGCGGTGCATCGTGGCGTAGATGCCGCGGGTGAAGGGCGGCTGGCCGGGGTAGCCGAGCGCCTCGTCGTAACGCGCGCCGCTCCAGTCGCTGGGCGTATACAGAGGCTTGACCTCGATGCCGGAGCGGTTGCGCACGGCATGCGCGGCACCGATCTGATCGGCATACTCCTGGCGCCAGCGCACCTGGCTGTCCGTTGCATGCGCAGGCGCCGTTCCTGCCCCTGTCGCCTCGACTGCCTGAGCCATGGCTGTCCCCCCTCAAACGCCGGTGCGGACGCCGCGCACTTGCGCGCTGACGCCGCGGATGTACTCGGCGACGTCAGCGAGTGCCGCGCCGGGGTGGAACACGCGCCGCACGCCGGCTTGCATCAGCGCGGCTTCGTCCTCGTCGGGCACGATGCCGCCCACGACCACGGCGACGTCGGAAAGCCCGGCCTGCCGCAGCGCTTCCATGAGTTCAGGCACGATGAGATGATCGGTGGCGAGCGAGGACACGCCGATGACATCCACATCCTCCTCGAGTGCCAGCTTGACCACCGCGGGGATCTGCTGCCACGGCAGCGTGTAGATCACTTCCATGCCGGCATCGCGCAGGTAGGCGGCGATGACGCGGCTGCCCCGGTCGTGTCCATCGAAACCGATCTTGGTGATCAGCACCTTGGGTCGGAACTCCATACGTCGCCTCTCAACGTTCGGCAGCGCAGACCCGACGCCATCGCCCGCGCCGATCGGCAATGCGTCGCCCTGCATGGGTCGTCTGTGTCGCGGCGGTCGCGTCGTGCAGGCGCACACGGTCGGTATCGGCCGGCCACCGCTCAGCGTCGACTTCTCACCCCAGCCTGACACGCAGCAGGCCGACGAAGCGCCTGGCGATGTCACGCGGCGTCTCGCCACCTTCGCGATACCAAGTCTGCGCCCAGTTCAGCGCCCCCAACAGCATCAGCCGCAGGCTGCGCCGGTCCGCTCCCGGCGGCAGGACCAACTCGTCGATCAGGCCGGCAAACATCTTCTCGTACTCATCGCGCAGTGCGATCAGTCGGGCGGCGGCACCGGGCACATCGTCCGGACGCACCCGGATTGCCACTTGCGCGTAGTCGCTTTCCTGCAACAACGCATCGAGATGTGCGCCGCAGGCGGCTTCCAACCTGCGCCACGGTTCGCGCTTGCCGGCGATGGCAGCGCGCACGCCTTCGGAAATGCGCCGCACGCCCTCGGCATACACCGCCACCAGCAAATCCTCCTTGCCGGGGAAGTGGTAGTACAGCGAGCCGGGCAGCATGTTCACGGCCCCGACGATGTCGCGCACCGTGGTTGCCTGATAGCCCTTCTCCCGGAACAGCCGCGCCGCCTCGTCGAGGATCTGGGGCAGGCGGTTGTCGGAGCGCAGCGGTCTAGCCATCACGGACGAGATCAGAAAACGAACACTTGTTTGCTATGCTAATAGCACGCTTGCCGGCGGTCAAGCGGACACGTCCGGTGCCGCGCTCGGGCAAGCCTCGACCGCCACCGCCAGCCCTTCCGATTTTCACATTCAGTCACTATGATTCAAGAGTGCCGTCGCCGAGGCAGTCTCCGGCCGGCCGACAACATGCAAAGGAGCTGCCTCAACCATGTCGCGCAACGTATTGGTGGTGGAAGACAACGAGGACATCGCCCGCCTGGTCAAGCTGCAACTGACCGAGCTGTCCTGCAACGTCAAGGTCGCCTATGACGGAAACGTCGGCCTGGCCGAAGCGGAATCCCGCCCCTACGATCTGATCGTGCTCGATCTGATGTTGCCGGGCGTCGACGGCCTTGAGATCTGCCGCCGCGTGCGCGCCAAGTCGCGCTACACGCCCATCCTCATGCTCACAGCCAAGTCGTCCGAACTGGACCGGGTGCTCGGCCTGGAGATGGGCGCCGACGATTATCTGACCAAGCCCTTCAGCGTCATGGAGTTCGCCGCCCGGGTGAAGGCCATTTTCCGTCGCGTCGAGAGCCTGGCCACCGAACGGTCCGGCGCGGCTAAGGTGATCGAGGCCGGGGAACTGCGCATCGATTCCGAGAAGCGCGCCGTCAGCCTGGAAGGCAAGGCAATCGAGCTGACGGCGAAGGAATTCGATCTGCTGCTGCACTTCGCCGAAAATCCCGGCCGGGTGTTCACCCGCAGCCAACTCCTGGATAAGGTGTGGGGCTACAGCCACAGCGGTTACGAGCACACGGTCAACTCCCACATCAACCGGCTGCGCGCCAAGATCGAGAGTAACCCCAACCAGCCTGAGTACGTCCAGACCGTGTGGGGCGTAGGCTACAAGTTCCGCGACGCGCCGAAGTAGCGCTCGCCTACCCGTCGTGTTCAAGTCCCTCTACGGCAAGCTCGCTCTGGCGCTGATGCTGCTTTTCGGCATCATCGGCGCCGCCATGCTGCTCGCCATGGAGCGCATGCTGGAGGGGCACCGGCTGATCGAGATCGCCACGCAGGTCATCGTGGGCAGCCTCGCCTTCTCTTTGCTTGCAGCGCTGATGATCTTCAACTTCCTGACGCGCCGCCTGCGCGCGCTCATCGCCGCGGTGGATGCCTTCGAGGACAGCAACTTCACCCGGCCGGCGCGCATCGCCACCGCCGACCCCAAAGGCGACGAAATCGAACGCCTCGCCGCTGCCTTCCAGGCCATGTCCACGCGCATCGCCAGTGATCTGAAGCAGATCGAGGACAGCGCCGTGCAGCGGCGCGAACTGCTGGCTAATGTCTCCCACGATCTGCGCACGCCGCTCGCCTCCATGCAAGGCTATCTTGAGACACTGCTGCTCAAACACGGCACGCTGCCGCCGGAGGAGGAGCGCAACTATCTCGAGGTCGCTGCCAAACACAGCGAGCGGCTGGGGCGGCTCGTCACCGACCTGTTCCAGCTCACCAAGCTGGAGGCCAATGAGATCAGGCCGCAACCGGAGACATTCCCGCTTGGCGAGCTGGCCCAGGACATCGTGCAGAAATACCAGTTGGGCGCCGAGAAGCGCGGACTGCAGCTCGAAGCGGCGCTGTCGGCGGATGCGCCGCCGGTGAGCGCCGACATCGGCATGATCGAGCGCGTTCTCGAAAACCTGGTCGAGAACGCCATGCGCCACACGGCGAGCGGCGGCTCGATCCGCGTCGAAGTCGGCGCCGCTACCGATGACAGGCGCGTGCCGGTGCGGGTCAGCGACACCGGCCACGGCATACCGGAGCAGGAACTGGCCAACGTATTCGAGCGCTATTACCGCGTCAATCGCGGCGAGGAAGGCGAAGGCGGCAGCGCCGGCCTGGGTCTCGCCATTACCCGTCGCATCGTCACCTTGCACGGCGGCGACATCCGCGTCGCAAGCGCCGTCGGCAAAGGCACCACGTTCAGCTTCGATCTGCCGGCGGCGGTGTAGCGCCGCCGCGCGGCCGCGACTGGCCCGGCGTCTGGCAAGGCGAGACGTGAAAGGCGGCGTTGGCAGCCGTTGCCGAAGCCAGGCAGGACGGTGTCGGTGGCTTCGTCGGCTAATTCGCAACCATGGGCGACAAGCCGATGTGGTGGGGCGTCGTGGTGAAACCTGTCCGAAACTCCGAGGACGAGCCCGAGTTCCTGCTCGCCCTGTCGCGCGACAGGGTCGCCCGCTGGCAGGCGGTACAGAAGATCCATGCCATGCACCGCTTAACCGATGAGATCACCGAGGGCGCCGCCGAGGATATCGTCGTCTACGACCGCGAGCTGCGCCACGTGCACTGGGACCGCTTCATGGAGGAGCTGACCGGCATGGGCGCCGACGAGGTGCTGGGCAAGGCGGTGCCCGACCTCTTTCACTTCCTGCGCGGTCAGGGCATCGACGTCCTTCGCCGCCGCGCCCTGGCAGGCGAACCGATCACGCTGCCCGACGTGCTGGTGAACATGCCGAAGACCGGTCGCGAGGCGTGGGAATCGAACCGTTATGTGCCGCGTTGCGACGCGGAGGCCCGCATCATCGCCGTCATCGGCATGATCCGCGACGTGACCGAGCGCAGACGCGCCGAGGATGGACCGCGGTGCGCCCTCGCCCAAGTGGATCGTCGACAGTGGCAGCGGCATTTCCGAGGACGCGCTGCCGCACATCTTCGAGCGCTTCTACCAGGCCGACAGGTCGAGAACGGTCGACGCGAGCAGCGCCGGACCGGGAATTGCCATCGTGAAGCGCATTCTGGAGCCTCATCAAAGCGAGATGCGCGTGGCCAGCAGCGCATCGGCGGGCACGACGTTCGCGTTTGCGCTGTCGATACTGGGCTGGGGCGACCCGTCGGCCGGGCTGCATTGAGCGCGCAGCAGGCAAATTGCGATGCAACCGCAACAAGCGCCACGTCACCTGACAGATTGGCTCCCCGGTCAGGGCATCGCTTGGTGCAACGATCACGTTTCCCGGATCGTTTCCAGACGCTGCTTGAGCAACATGCGCTCCACCTCCGCCGCCGCGCGCACCGAGAATATCTTGAAGATCGCCAAATGCGGCAGATCCTGGCGCATGGGTTTGCCGTCCATGCAGGCGAAGTGACCGATGATCTTGCCGGCAGAGTCGAACATAGGCACACCGATGTAGCTGTCACGGTCGTAACGCCGCTCCTCCGGCCACGTGTCGCAGACGCCGGTAGCGACATGAACGATCTCGCCACGTTCAATGACAGCACCGCAGGACGTGCCGCACAGGTCGAACTCGAAGTCGTCCCAGAACTTCCCCCGCGAGTAGTAGGCCAGGGTGCGCACGCGCGTGGGCGGATCGTCCACGCAGTAAGCAATGAGATTGTCGCGCGTGCCGAGAATGTTCGACAGCTTGAGGACCAAGGCACGGAAGAACTCCGTGCCCGACATCGCGACCAACCCTTCCGCTGTTTCGACCAGCGTTTCCTCCATCTGCCTGCGGACGTGCACGTCGTTATCCATGGTGACCAGTCGGTAGGGTCTGCCGCTGGCATGGCGAAGGGCCGCGCCGCGCGAAGACACCCAACGAAACTGGCCGCTTGCGTGGCGCAGGCGGTATTCCGCCTCGAAGTGGGGCGTCGCCCCCTCGAGGTGGCCATGCAAGCGGCGCAGAACCTCATCGCGATCGTCGGGGTGCATGATGTTTTTCCAGTCGTCGATGCAGTCCATGCTGCATTCGATACGGCCTAACATCGCTTTCCAGCGCAGCGAGTACTCGACGCGTCCCGACTTGAGGTCCCACTCCCAGATACCGTCATTGGCCCGCTCCACCGTCAGCAGGTAGCGCTCCTGGAGATCCCGCATATCCCCTTCCAGTCGTTCGCGCCGGGATGTCTCCTCGCCGAGCCGCAGCTCGTACGCCTGCATCCGTTCGCGCAGCTGCTGCAGACCACGAGCGAGCTCGCGCAGCTCGCCGGCGCCGGTATTGGGCATCGGCAACGTCAGCGCGGCGGCCGATCCCGCGTGCGGGTCGAGGCAGGCGAGTTCCTGTGCCGCCAGGTTGAGCCGTCGCAGGGGCCGCAGCACAAACACCTCCAGGTTGGCGGCGGTAACGCAGAGCATCAACGCCGGGACGGCGATCAGCAGCACCCCCGCCGACTCGCGGGCCTCCGCGCCGGCAAGCATGTAAGCTCCCCAGACGACGAACAGCAGGGTAAGGGGGAGCAACAAGGTTGTGCGCAGTCCCATCATTCGTCCTCCTTTCATCGTCACTGGCGACGAGGAAGCGGCGTCCCGCGCGTCATGCGCGTTCGCGCGAAACGCCGTACAACACCGGTTCGGCGGCCTGCTGCCTGGCCGGCACAGCCGGCGCGCCAGCACCGGTGATCAACCGTGTGCCGCTGCGATAGGTGAGATAGGCCCAGAACCAGTCGAACATGACTGACATGCGACTGCGCAGGTCCACCAGGAAAGCCACATGCACCGCGCCCCACAGCCACCACGCCAGCGCACCGGTCAGGCGCAGGAAACCGAAGTCCGCCACCGCCGCCTTGCGGCCTATGGTTGCCAGGCTGCCCAGGTGACGATAGACGAAAGGTGGCAGCGACGCGCCGCCCTCGATACGATTGCGGATAACCCGCGCCACATACTCGCCGCCCTGCTTCGCTGCCGGCGCCAGTCCGGGCACGGGGCCGCCATTCCAGGCGTGCGTCAACGCCGTGTCGCCCACGGCAAACACGTTCGGCAATCCGGGCACCGACAGGTCGGCCCCGACCTTGATTCGTCCGGCGTTGTCAGCCTCGGCGCCGAGCCACTTGGCCGCGGGCGAGGCGACGACACCCGCAGCCCATAGCACTGTACGAGAGGCGATGCGCTGACCGTTGATGGACACGCCGTCGTCATCGATCGTCTCGACCCGGCTATTGAGCAGCACCTCAACGCCCAGCTTCTCCAGCGAGTGCCGCGTGGCGGCGGACAGCGGCTCGGGGAAGGTGGGCAGGATGCGCTCGCCGGCCTGGACGAGGACGATGCGCGCACTGGCAGGATCGAAGCGGCGGAAGTCCTTCTCCATGCCGAACCGGGCCAGCTCGGCGATCGCACCGGCCAGCTCGACGCCGGTCGGCCCGCCACCGACGATAAGAAACGTGAGTAGCGCGCGGCGTTCCGCCAGGTCGTCCGTCGCCTCCGCCCGCTCGAAGGCGCTCAGCAGCCGTCGCCGCACTTCGGTCGCGTCCTCCACCCGCTTGAGCCCCGGCGCGTAGGCGCCCCAATCGTCGCGCCCGAAGTAGCTGTGGGCGGCGCCGGTGGCGAGTACCAGATAGTCGTAGGTGATGCGTGCGTCATCGACCAAGACTTCCTGACGCACCGCATCCACGCCGCGCACTTCTCCCAGCAGCACCCGCGTGTTGAAGTGATCGCGGAACAGTCCGCGCACCGGCGTGGCGATGTCGCCCGGCGACAGGCTGGCGGTGGCGACTTGATAGAGCAGCGGCTGGAACAGATGGTAGTTGTGGCGGTCGATCAGCGTCACCGACACGCGTGTGCGCGCCAGCCGCGCCGCGCACGCGAGGCCGCCGAAGCCGGCGCCGACGATCACCACTCGCGGCAACCCCTGCAGCGAAAAGGCCGGCTTGCCATCGAGCTGGGGAAAACGCGTGCGCAGGCCGCGCGCGGTCAGCGCATCGATGGACATCGCGCCAGGGCCGGCCAACACCAGCAGGCCGAAGGTGCCAAGCCAGCGACCCAGCTCGCCAGCGCTCGCGACGTCCGCGCCGAGCGCCATTCGGCCGATCAGCCACAGGACAATCAGCGCCACGGCGGCGAAGCGGGTTCCCAGTCCGATGGCAAGCAACACCGCCGGTATGACGGCCGCCACGCCACCCAAACCTGCCGCCTCGCGCAACGGCAGCCACGCTGCCAACTGGGCCACGGTTGCGCCGCCGATGCTTGCAATGACAATCGCCGCGGCGAGCCACACACGGAGCAGCAACTGCCAGACCGGCCCGCAATAGCGGCTCGCCGTGGCCAGCGCGTCGATCACGCCGGCAGCGAACGGCAGCGCGCTGTCGGCGACTCCCCGGCGCAGCATGTGATCGAGCGACAACGCGCCGGCGCCCCGCGTGACGAACCAGCCCAGCAGGGCGATCCAGAACAGGTGCTGATCCAGCGCCAGATAATTCGTCTGGATGACGACGGCAAGCGCCAGCAGGCAAGCGGCGGCGGCGCGTGTCGCCAATCCGGCTGCCAGCAGGGTTGAACCCAGAAGCTCGACGGCCACGCCCAGCCAGGCGGCGGCGAAAGGGTCGAGCCAGGCAACGGGATACTCGTTAGCGGCGAGAAACAGTGCGTTGTCCCAGTCGGCGAATTTGAGTACGCCGGAGACGAAGAATACCTGCGCCAGGCCGATGCGAATCGCCAGCTCCAGAAGGGGCGCGAGGGACCGCTGCGCAGTGCGGAAAGCATAAGCGAGGACGCCGACCAGCACTGCGCTCAACGGCTCGGCGGCCGCGTTGCGCTGGTTCGTCGCCTCGATTGTTGGATTCGTCATGGTGCTGCCCTTCCCTGATGAGTATTTCGTCGCACCGCGCGGGCGCCAACGACGGTCGAGCTACAACTCGGTCGCCGCGCGATGCGGCTCGTAGCCGCAATGGATACAACGCCGCTGCGGCGGGTGGTCGAGCTTGGCGCAATGCACCGCGGCCCGGGAGCAAAGGGCGACGTATGCCGACGACGCAGCAAGCATGCCCAGCACAGGCGCCGAAAAGTAGATCCACAAATGCTCCCAGATTCCGCCCGGCGCAGCGGAGGCGAAGCTGCGTGCCGGGTTCATGCTCATGCCGGACAGCGGCGCTTCGAAGGTGATATAGAGCGCCACGAGCACGCCGGCGAACACGCCGGTGAAGCGCGTCAGGCGCTCATGGTTGGACACGGTCAGCACGACCAGCATCAGGCCGAGCGAAATGAGGAATTCGGCCACGAACGCCACGCCTGCACCGCCCTCGCCCGGCAGGGTTGAGACCCAGTTCACTGGCGGCGCGGCGAACGCGTCTCCGAGCACAAAGCGCACCGCCAGCACTCCCAGCGTACCGCCCGCGAACTGGGCGACGATATAGAACATGGCATCGATCGCCGCCACCTTGCCGAGTCGCAGGAACGTAAGCGTCACGGCCGGATTGAGATGCGCTCCCGACTGCTGCCCCCAGGGCGAGTAGATGATGCCCACCGCCGTCAGCCCCATGGCAATGCCAATCAGCGCCCGCCGCAGGTCGGCGTCGGGCAGGAGCGCATGCACTGGCGAGCCGGGGTACTCGAGCAAGGTGGCGAAAACGCCCGCCGATACCATGAAGATGCCCAGGCCCCAGGCTTCCATCAGGTACTCCGGCCAGTGCGCGCGCAACGTGCCGAGCAGGCTGGCGAACCGTGCGACGTTCTGTCCCTGGGCGTACCCGGCCATGGTGGCGTACTCAGATGGACGCGTCGATGGGCGCCAGGGCCACCGCATGGCGCAGCGCGGCGCGATGCACGGCGGACGCGACGTACGCAATGCCGCCGTACATGGGCTCGACCGCGATCTCATCCACGTATTCGGCGAGCACGCTCCAGGGCCGGGCGAATCCCTCGCGCGTCGTGGTAAAGCCGCGCGCCTTGAACCACACCAGCACATTGAGCGGTGCCAGCCACCACGGGAAATGCTTCATGCCTGCCGCGGCCACGTGCGCGTGCGGTTTGGCGTAGCGGAAAATATTGTCGAGCGCCGCGCGTGAGCGGAGCACGTCGTGCGTGTAGCTGAACAGCAACGCGTCCACCTCGGCCGCAATGCGCGCCTGCTCCATGCTCGACTGGATCAGGGTGACATTGTCCCAACCTGCGCGCTGCACCCGCTGGCGGGCCAGCGCCAGCATGTCCGGGCTGATGTCGATGCCGATAATGCGGCCGCGCGGGCCCACTCTCTCCTGAAGCAGCGCGAAGCTCTTGCCAGTGCCGCAGGCCACATCGAGCACCGTGTCGCCCGGCCGCAGCGCGAGCATGTCGATGGCCTGGCAGCGCACCGACTCCATGTAGCGCGTGACTTTGTCATAGCTGGCGGCACACGCGCGGTACTGGGCGACAGCCTCATCATGATCGGTTCGGTTCACTTCTATCTCCCCTGCTTCGTGTCCCCGTGGCGCGGCGCGTCCTGCGTCCGCCGCGCCGCCATCAACCGGATGCCCAGCAGCATGTCGCTCACTCCGAACCCGCCGGTTCCGCTCAGGCACCAGGCGACGACGTTGCAGGACATGTCGGCGAGAAGCCGGACAAGCCGCGTGATTCCTCCCTCTGCCACCGTACGCACCTGCGTCACGCCGCCAGCGTTGTCGCGGTCTGGGCGGCAGGCTGCTGCTCTTTCCAGTACCGGGGAATGTCGCTGCGATACTTGCGCTCCACAAGGTTCGCCACCAAGCCCGTCCAGCCGGTCTGGTGCATCGCGCCGAGACCCAACCCGGTCTCGCCGTGGAAGTACTCGTTGAACAGAAGCAAATCGCGCCACGCTGGGTCGTGCTGGAAGGGGCTCCCCTCTGGCAGCGCCGGTACACGCCCGCTGGCATCGCGGCGGAACATGTCTACCAGCCGCTCGGAGATGAGTTTGGCAACTTGCTCGAGCGTCATCCGCTCGCCTTCGCGGCAGGGCACGGGAATCGTGAAGTGCTCGCCGTAGTAGCGGTGGAACTTCTCGATCGCCTGGATCAACGTGTAATTCGTGGGCATCCAGATCGGTCCGCGCCAATTGGAGTTGCCGCCAAACAGACCCGAGTTCGACTCGCCAGGCACGTACTCGATCACTGCCTGACCGATGCCCGGCAGCGTGCCCAGGTCGCGCCGCTCGGCGTGGACGCGCGAGACACTACGCACGCCATAGGGCGAGAGAAACTGGCGCTCGTCGAGCACGCGCTGCAGCACCGCCTTGAGGCGACTGGGCCCCAGCAACGAGAGCAGATGCTCGCCCCGCTCGTTGGTCTGGATCGGGCAATGGGTCACCTTGTGGCCGTCGAAGTTGCCTTGATAGTGACGCAGGAGCACGGCTCGAAAACGCGGCACGCTGCTCAACAGACGCTCGTCGATCACCTCGGCGGCAAACAGAGGAATCAGCCCGACCCACGAAAAGACGTCGATGTAGTGCGTTTGGCCGTCCGGCGTGACGACGAGGTCCTTGAAGAACTGGTCCTTCTCGTCCCACAGGGACAGTCCGTGATGGCTGTGGCCGGCGATGGAGTTGGCAATGGCCATGAACTGCTCGTAGCACTGGATCGCCACGTCTTCGTAGTCCTGCATCTCGGCCGCGAGCTCGAGAGCCATCACCGTCATGTTGAGGGCGAACATGGCCATCCATCCGGTAGAGTCGGCTTGCTTGAGCGAATAGCCGGGCGGCAGCGGATGGGACCGGTCGTACACCGAGATGTTGTCGAGGCCGAGGAAGCCCCCTTCGAACACGTTGTTGCCATCTGCATCCTTGCGGTTCAGCCACCACGTGTAGTTCATCAGCATCTTGTGGGTGACGCGCGCAAGGAAGTTGAGGTCCGGTTCGCCGCGCTGCACCCGCTCGGCGCGAAAGGCTTTCAACGCCGCCATGGCCAGCACCGGCGGGTTGACGTCGCCGAAGGCCCATTCGTAGGCAGGTATCTGGCCGTTGGGATGCAGATAGTTTTCCTTGAGCAATAGCTCGATCTGGTCCTTGGCGAAATCCACGTCCACCACGGCCAGAGCGGCGCAATGGAAGGCCAGATCCCAGGCAGCAAACCAGGGGTACTCCCACTTGTCGGGCATGGAAATGACATGGGCCGCCTTCATGTGGCGCCAAGTGCGGTTACGCCCCCACTTGCGCGAATCGGGCGGCGGCAAGACGTCGCCGTCGAGCCAGCGCGCCACATCGTAGTGGAAGAACTGCTTCGACCAGATCATTCCCGACAGCGACTGGCGCAGGATGTTATGGTCCTGGGCGCTTGCCTCTGGAATCAATTCGTCATAGAAAACAGTGGCCTCCGATTCACGCCGGGAGAAAATGGTTTCGCGCCGGTCGAAGGGCGCCTCCAGCGCCTGGGCGGCAAGTGTCAGGCCGATCGTGGCGCTCTGGCCCGGGTCGACGGTGAGCACGTGGCAGGCGGCGAACTTGGTGCCAATCCTGGCGGGATTGACCGCCTCCTTCTCGCCATGGATGACATAGCGGTGGAACGCGTCCTTCACATAAGGGCTCGGATTGGGCCCACCCCACAGGCGCCGGGCATTGCTCTCGTTCTCCGTGTACAGAGGCTCGGCCTTGTGCCTGCCATAGAGGAAGTAGTCGCCGAGCGCGTCGTGGCGCGCGCGCACCGCCCACATGGCGCCCTTGGGCGCGTCGATCTCATGCAGTTCGGGTTTTCTGCCCGCCTCGCCCCACGACCAGGTATTTCGGAACCACAGCGTCGGCAACACGTGCAGCGTCGCCGGCTCCGGGCCGCGGTTGGTGACGATGATTCGGATGTGGATTTCCTCTGCGCTTGCCTTCGCATAGCGCACTTCCACGTCCCAGTAGCGGCCGTCGTTCAAGACGCCCGTATCGAGCAGGGAAAAAGGCGGCTCCTGGCGCGACCGGCGCGCATTCTCGTGCACCAGGCGGGCGTAGGGATACTCAGCCTGGGGGTATTTGTACAGGTACCGCATCCAGGCGTGGGAGGGCGTGGCGTCGAGATAGAAGTAGTATTCCTTGACGTCCTCACCGTGATTGCCCTGATTGCCGGTGAGTCCGAAGGCGCGTTCCTTGAGGATTGGGTCGCGCCCGTTCCACAAGGCAAGGGCGAAGCACAGGCGCTGTTGTTCGTCGCAGATGCCGCCCATGCCATCTTCATTCCAGCGGTAGGCCCGGCTGCGCGCTTGGTCGTGGTCGAAGTACTCCCAGGCCGTGCCGCCGCCGCTGTAATCCTCGCGCACGGTGCCCCAGGCACGCTCCGCGAGATACGGTCCCCAAAGGCGCCAGTTCTCCTTGCCCTGGCGTTGGGCTTCGAGGCGCTGGCGTTCGGCATTCAATGTTTGTTTCATCGCTTGCTCCAAAGGTGGTTGTAGGGTGCGCATGCGCACCATTCAATAAACAGATGCAACGTGCTAAGTGGCGGTAGTGGGGGCAGGGTGCGTTTGCGCACCATTCAAATGACGACACACGGCGCGCCGCCCTGATGCGCATGCGCACCCTACGAAACTGCTCGTCTGCGATCGAGTTCGCCCTGCGCCTGCCGCTTTGCCCGTTCCAGCCGCCACCACGCTTCGAGCGTGCACGCGACGGACCATGCCTGGCTCGGGGCACCGCGAGGCGTGTGGGGCGGCGCGCCGTCGAAGATCTCGCTGACGGTGCCGAGCCCGGCGTCGAGCAGGTGATCACGCAAGGGTTCCAATCGTGCCTGGGCAGCCGCCGCATCGCCCCACACGCGCTGTTCAGCGAGGGCAAAGTGGCCGAGCAACCATGCCCAGACAGGGCCCTGGTGATAGCCGCCGTCGCGCTCCCATACGCCGCCGGCATAGTGCGGACGGAATTCGGCATGCCCGGTGCCCAGCGAGCGCAGGCCGTAGGACGTCAGCAACTCGCGGCCGACGAGCCGCAGCACGGCGACCTGATCCTCCGCAGCCAGAGGCGAGTGGGGCAGACTGATGGCGAAGAGCTGGTTCGGCCGCAGGGTCGCATCGGCGCCATTGGGACCGTCCAGCACATCGAGCAGCCCGCCGTTGGCGGGATTGACGAAGCGCTGAAATCCTTCGCGCGCGCGCGCCGCCAGCGCGCGGTATTGGTCGGAAGGCTGCTTCAGAACGTCGGCGAATCCAGCCATCACCGACAGGGCGTTGAACCACAGCGCGTTGATCTCCACCGGCTTGCCAATGCGCGGCGTCACCACCCAATCGCCGACCTTGGCGTCCATCCATGTGATTTGCACCCCCGGCTCGCCAGCGGTCAGCAGACCGTCCGCCTCATCGACGCGAATGCCATAACGCGTGCCCCGGACATGCCAATCGATGATGTCGGCGAGCACCGGGAATACCTCTGCAAGGGCGCTGCGATCGCCGGTGGTGTCGAAGTAGGCGCGCCAGGCCTCGATGTACCACAGTGCCGCATCGACCGTGTTGTACTCTGGCGTCTCGCCGCTGCCGGGAAAGACATTGGGCAGCATGCCCCGGTCCACGAAGCGGGCGAAGGTACGCAGGATGCGCGCCGCGGTGTCGAAGCGGCCGGTGGCCAGCGCCAGTCCCGGCAGGGCGATCATGGTGTCGCGCCCCCAATCGCCGAACCACGGGTAGCCGGCGATTACCGACTCGCCGTCGGGCACGGTGTCCAGCGGCCGGGCAAAGACGAAGCTGTCGGCCGCCAGCACCAGTTGGTCGACCCAATCCGGCGCCGAGAACATTTCCGGCAGTTGCACTTTCACCCGCTTGAGCTGGCCCGTGTCGCGGGCGACGAAACGCCGCAGGGCTTCGTGGAGATAGATCGAGGCCGACGGATCGAGACTCGCCACCAGACCTACCCACTCGCCGTCATCGAGATCGAGGAGCGCCTCGCCGACGCACAGGTGGTTGTCCCAGTCGGGCAGCCCGCGGCCGCGTTCGACGGGAAGATCGAAGTTCTCGAACCAGTCGTGACGCGCTTGCATCACACCGCCGCGGGACTTCAGGTAGAGCGTGAACCAGTTGGCATGACGCACGCGCAGTTCGGTGTCATCGCCCTCGATGACCGGGTTGAAGTCCCAGGGACGGGCGCTGACATGGTGATCGCGGGCATTGATCAGCAGATTGATGCGAAGCTGCAGGGGCCGCTGCGGGTCGTCCGCCCCGCGGAGCACGCGAAAGGCGACGTAGGTAGTGTTGGCGCCGTGTTCCATCCAGATGCGCTGCTCGATGGTGACATCGCCGATGGCGAAGCGCCACACCGGCATGCGCCCTTCGAGCCGGAACGACTCGATGTGTACATATCCCTCCGGCGACACGGCGCCATCGCGCCAGCGGTTGGCAAATAGCGGGTACTCCCGCTCGCCGTCGATCAGCGTTGCATCCGCCTTGGCAAACACCAGACAGCGGCCCAGCGGCGGGTTGACGGGCGCAATCAACAGTCCGTGGTAACGCCGCGTCAGCGTCCCGGCGATGGTGCCGGCGGCATATGCGCCGAGCCCGTTCGCCAGCCACCACTCGCGGCGTTCGGCCTGGGCCAGGTCGCCGCAGATGTCGCGGCCGAAGCGGACTAGCTGTGGCATACCGGTTGCTGTTGTCATCGTTCCCTCAGCACGGAAGTCGCTGCCATTCGATAATCGACGCCGCTGGCTGCCAGGCGTCACTCGTGATGCGTGGTCATGGTCGCGTTGCGCGCCCGTTCACCCGCTGCGCCGCCCTGCCCGCCCAGGTGGCTCGCCAGTCGCAGGCCCCAGGCATAGATGGACAGCGCGGGGTTGGCTCGGCTGGAACGTGGCAGCACGCTGCCGTCGGCCACGAACAGGTTTTCGATTCCATGCACCCGCCCGCGGGCATCCACCACGGAGGTGTCCGGATCGTTGCCGGCAACCAGCGTACCGCACGCATGCGCCGTCCCGGCCACCGGGACCGATTTGATCAGGGGCAGGTAGCCGAGACTGAGCAACCCGCGCGCCAGCGTGTTGCGCAACCGCCGGTGCTCGGCGAGCGCCGCCGGCAGGCGCCGTGCGTCGTAGTCGATCTGCGGCCGACCGGTGCCGTTGGCGCGCGCGAGGATGCGGTTGTCCGGATGCGATCCGTCCTCGGTCTGCAGGAAGAATCCGTAGACACGGCTGCCGACGTAGTCCGACAGCCAGGCAGGGAAATAGCCCGGTGCCTCGGTGGCGAACAACTCGCCGTCCGTGTAGCCGAGCGGCTGCACGCTGCTGTGGGGCAGTTCATCGTGCAGGAGCAGCGTCGTCTTGCGCAGGACGTCGCTCTTCGCCCGGGGCGAGAACGCCAGCATCGCCGTTAACAGGTGGAACTTGTAGTTGCGTCCGATGGCGCGATAGGCGGGCAGTACCGCTAACCCGTTCTGCTCGAAGTAGTCCTGCAATAGCCGCGGGCTGTGCAGCGCGCCGCCGGACAGCACCACGACATCGGCATCGTAGCGCGTGCCGTCGTCGCATTGCACGCCGGTGACGCGACGCGCATTGCGCGCGGAGGGCAGCAAGGCAGCGACGTTCTTGCCGGTAAGCACCTGAAGGTTGGGTTTTCCGAGCACCCGCTCCACGAGCCGCTCGCCGTCGGCCTTGAGGCCGCGCACGCTGGCGAATCCATCGAAGTGCTTTGCCTCCTCCGGATAGGAAAGTATGTCGCCCGCCAACGCCATGGGCAGCGGCCGGCGCTGCCAGCCGCCGTCGCGCCGGCGCAGTCCGGTGACGATCTGCTGCAGATCGGGCTCGATCTCGAAATGGCGCACGCCAAAAAGCCTTTCTGCCTCCTCGTAGAAGGGTGCCAACTCGTCGTAGCCGAAGGGCCACGGCAGGCACTGGTGGTCGGGCTCGGCGTCGAACTCGTGGGGCGCGAAGCGCAGCAGCGCCGCCCCGTACCACTTGGTCTTGCCGCCCAGGTTCGAGCGCTCCTGCGGCACGATGACCCGACCGGCCGCGTCCAGCCACGGCGCATCGTCCACGAACAGTTTGCGCCCGAACACCTTTTCGACATCGAGCGTGCTGCCGTCCTTGGGCAGCGCCTGGCCCTTCTCCAGCAGCAGAACGCGCTTGCCGGTCTGAGTCAGATGAAACGCGGTCGCCGAGCCGCCGGCGCCGGAACCGATGATGATGATGTCGTAGCTCATGCAATGCTCCACAATCGCGCTCAAGGCTGCACCAGCAGTACAGCATGGCCATCGGGATCCCTGACCATGAGCGCCTTGCCGTAACCGGTGCCGCGCGCGGTCACCACCCGTGGGGAGATGAAACCCACGCCCCTGCCTGTAAGCTCCGCGGTCACCCGCTCCAGGTCGTCTACCTCGACCACGGTTCGGGCATGCAGAACGTCGCTGGGGCGCACATCCGGGGGAAGGGCACGCCCCCCCCCTGGCGTCAGGTAGTGGAGGAACTCCAGCCCCGGCCCCTCGCCGCGCTCGGGCCGTAGTCCCGTCACGCGCACGACAGCGCCGAAGGCGTTGTCGAGCTGCTCCTGCGTCGCACCGGAATTCAGACTCGCACCTGCAACCGCGAACCCCAGCAGGTCGCGATAGAAGGTAAAGCTGCGCTCGGTGTCGGACACCGTGATGGCCGTGTGGTCGATGCCGAGAAACAGCGGACCATCACGGCGCTGCCACTTGGCGCGGCCCTTGTCGGGGGGAAACCAGAGCAGCTCCAGCGGGTGCCCGTCCGGGTCGCGGAACTTGAAGGCCCGGATACCGGCCGCTGCAGCGTTGCTCGCCGGAATTGTCTGCGGCGCGCTGGAGATGGCCTGAAAGGGCGTGCGGCTGAGGTGTGCGTGCGCCTTGTCCATGTCGGCAACGACGATGGCGAAGTGCTGGAACCAAAGGTCGTTGGAGCGGCTGTCCGGCGGCAGCGGTTGCCCGGCGGGGCTGAGGAACTGCTCCAGCTCGATAGTCTCGTCGCCGAGTCGCAGCGTCGCGCTGCGCACTCGGGTACCGAACACGCCCGTAAGGGTGTCGTGCTCGGCATCCGCGATCACCCGCTCCGCCACTTTTCGAAACCCGAGTGCCCCCTCGTAAAAAGACACCGCCCGGTCCAGGTCGCCAACGGTTAGAGCGACCGCGCGAATCTCCAGCGCCCGGGCGAAGGCGGAGGCGGCGACCAGCCACAGCAGCGTGCCGGCAAACAGTGCAAAGGCGCGCAAGCGGCATCCGGCCATGTCAGCATGCTCCCGGCAACGCGCGCTGCCGCCGGGCCTCGCGCCATGCCTGCATTGCGGGCCCTCGCCCGGTCGAACCGGATGGGCGGTGCACGACATCGGGCTCATCGGGTCCGCCCTGGAAATCGTCCAGGGCAAGAATCTCGATATGCTCGAACTCGGTGCATTCCAAGACGTCGTACAACTCCATCGTCGTGTCCCCTGGTTATTCGCCGCGCTATTGCGTCGGCGTCACGGTGCCCAGTTTCGGGGACAGAAATCACGGCTTTGTCACGGCGTCCTCAAAGCTTCGTCACGTGCTGGGCGCCCCGTCCCGGTGCATCTTGACCGCCACATAGGGAATGAGCACCGTTACGGGGCGAACTGCCGATGCAACTCCCGGCCGATGCCCATGGGTTAACCCAACGTCTCTGTTGACGACCGTCACCGGCGGCGGCAGCATCCTGCAAAGGGAAGCTAGAGGTTGGTTGTTCCTTTCGGCATATGACACGGTCGTTGATATGGCGCAATCGTTGAAGCCCAACGTATATTCCATGCCCCAAAAAGGCCCGGGCACACGCAAGCTTGCCGTCAGAAAGGGCGGCGCCAACAAGGACAAGCCGGTTGCCCAGTCGCGCATCCTGATCATCGAAGAAGACCAAGGTACCGCCGATTTGCTGATAGCCGAGCTCGCCAAGGCCGGCTACCAGCCGCAACGCGCGCTTTCCGAAAAACAGGCGCTGCGTAGCGCCTCGGAGGTGCGACCCGACCTGGCGCTGGTGGATATCGACCTGCCCGACCTGGGCGGCATCGGCCTCGCCAGGCGCCTGAACGACGAACTTGACGTGCCATTCGTTTTTCTCGGCCACCACTCCGACAGCGCCACGCTAAAGGAAGCCGCCGAGTGCGGCGCTCTGGGATACCTCGTCAAACCCCTGCAGGTCCCGCAGTTGCTGCCTTGCATCGTCGCCGCCTTCGCCAAGGCAAAGGAAATCCGCCAGTTGCGGGAACGCGCGACCAATCTGACCGTCGCGCTCGAGCAGGGCCGCGAGACCAGCATCGCCATCGGCCTGTTGATGGAACGCCATCATGTGGACCGGGATATGGCTTTCGAGGCCCTGCGCGACGAGGCGCGGGCACGCCGCTGCAACGTCCATGAGCTGGCGGGCGATGTGTTGGCGGCAGACGAGCTGCTGAACCGGTTTTCGCGACGATTCCGCCCCGACGCCAAATAGGCCACCGGCCCCCTTCCCGCTAGCGGCACCCGCGTGCCGGCGTCGCCGTCAATGTGAAATTTCGTAAAGTTTCTCGCGTTGTCACCGATATCCCATTCGGAAGTACCCATGCCCGGCGGCTTCGCCCCGCAGGCATTTCTCCGGAGACCGCAACGCCGTCTCCGCCTGATCGGCAGCAGCATCCGTCACACCGCCCAAGCGCCGCGGTGATTCAAGAATAACGTCGGGCCGAGATTCCGCCCGGTTACCGGTAGTCGCACCCGTCTCCCCCGCGCAGACCCCGCGTCGCCCGGGCGGGACATGCGCACGCCATGACTTGAGCACAGGTACGCTCGCGTGGAGCAAACATGAACATCGAAGGTCAGAATTCAGTCAGCGGCCCGGAACAGGGAGTCAAGGCCATGCTGCCGGCGGCCGCCGTGCGTCTGTCGGCCATTGCCGGTGCAGCGCTCATCGTCCTCGCCGGGTCGGCAACCGCACCTGCCGCCGTCGGGGCGCTGATGTGGCTGCTCGGCAACGAGGCCACACTGTGGTGGCAAGCGCGGGCGCGGCGCTCGCAAGCGGATGCAGCAGTGCAGCGCGCCCGGCACGAGGCAGCGGAGGCATTCGCATCGTCCAGGGCCGCGCAAGCGCCCACCGGCCTCGAGGAACTGTGCCTCGGTGCATTGCCGATCTGGTCGCGCGAGGTGGAAAGCATCCGTGCCCAGACGGAGGAAGCCGTTACTCAACTCACCGTCCGCTTCTCGAACATGGCGGAGAAGTTGGTGCACGCCATCCAGGCCTCCGAGCAGGCAACCGGCGACTCCGGCGGGCGACCGGACAATGGTCCTCTGGCCGTCATCGAGCGCTGTGAAGCACAGCTGACCACCCTGGTGGACTCCCTCAAAGCAGCACAGAGCAGCAAGAACGCGACCATTGGCGAGGTGACCGGACTGACCGGCTACACCGAGGACTTGCGCAGCATGGCCTCCCAGGTCGGGGCGATCGCCGAGCAAACCAATCTGCTGGCCTTGAACGCCGCCATCGAGGCTGCCCGTGCAGGAGAGGTGGGACGTGGCTTCGCAGTGGTGGCCGACGAGGTGCGCAAACTCGCCACGGCCGCCGGCGAAACGGGCAAGAAGATGCGCGAGAAGGTGGAGATCATCAACAGCGCCATCGGCACGGCCTCACGCATCTCGCTGAGTTCGGCGGAGCACGACAACAAGGCAATCGACCAGGCGGAGCGCACAGTGCACGCCGTGATCGGCGCCTTCCGCGGCGTGGCAGAGGGCCTCGCGGCCTCCTCCGGCGAACTACGCCAGACCAGCTCGGAGATCAACGGCGACATATCCGAGGTGCTCATCACCCTGCAGGTCCAGGATCGCATGGGGCAGGTGCTGGATCTGGTTCGCAGCCATCTCGAAGCGTTGCGCGAAGAGCTGACCCGACTGCACGCACGCCCGGGCAGCGGCAAGCTCGACGCCCGGTGCTGGATCGGAAAACTCACCGAGGCCTACGCCGCCACCGGACCCAAGCGCATAAGCCGCGGCATCGCCGCGGCCTGCACGAAGACTTCGGAGGTAACGCTCTTCTGACCTCCGCAGGCGGCGCGTCAGCCGCCCTCGCGGAACTCCGGATAAAGCGTCATACCGCCATCCACATACAGCGTCGCGCCGGTGACGTAGTCGGAGTGGTCGGAGGCGAGCCAGACCGCGGCGCGGGCGATGTCGCGCGTCTCGCCGACACGGTAGTAGGGAATCAGCTTGAGCAGAGCCGCTTCCGCCTCCGCCGTGTTCCACGCCGACGTGTTGATCGGCGTCTTGATTGCCCCCGGGGAGATGGCGTTGATGCGGATCTTCGAGCCGGCGTACTCCTGGGCCAGCGTCTTCATCAGCAACGACACGCCGCCCTTGCTTGCCGCATAGTTGGCGTGGCCTGCCCAGGGAATCACGTCGTGCACCGATGACATGCAGATGATCTTGCCGGCCGAGCAGGACAGTTCCGGCTGGACGCCGCGGCGCAGGAATTCGCGGATCGCCTCCCGCGCGCAAAGAAACTGCCCGGTAAGATTGACGTCGATGACGAACTGCCACTGCGCGAGCGTCATTTCGTGGAACGGTGCATCCTTCTGCAGGCCGGCGTTGTTCACCAGGATGTCGATCGAGCCGAATTCGTCGAACATGCGCCGGAACATCGCCTGCACCTGCTCCTCCTTGGCGACATCCGCCTTGATGGCAAGCGCCGAGCCGCCCGCCTCTCGGATATCGGCGACGACCTTCTCGGCACGCTCTTCGCCGCTGACATAGTTCACGACGACGGTCGCGCCGGCCTCGGCAAGCCCGCGAGCGATCGCCTCGCCGATGCCGGAATTGCCCCCCGTCACCATGGCACGCTGGCCATCCAGGCGCGTTTGAGTGATGCTGATCTGATGCATGCGCGCCTCGCAGGGGGCGCAGCTTTCCTTGGGTGCGTTCATGGTCATGTCTCAGCCGACGAAGTGGCGGCGCAATAGATGATCGACGGACAGCTTGCCCGGGCCGTGCAGCACGGTAACCAGCAGGAACAGGCCCCAGTACTGGTGGTCCTTCAGCCCAACTTCCGAAAGATCGGGAAAGGAAATGACGGCGACGATGTTCACTGCGAACAGCGCCAACGCCGCGAGGCGGCCGCCGAGTCCGAGGACGAGAAACACCGGCAGGATCAGCTCGGCTGCCGTGCCGAGGTAGGCGGCGACCACCGGCGGCAGCACGGGCACGACGTAGATCCCATCCTCGAACAGGGACAACGTCGCACTCCAGCTCGTGATCTTGGCCATGCCCGAGCTGAAGAACACACTGCCGACAAGCAGCCGGATACCCAGGTCGAGTAACGGCGTGAGCCACCCCGCGCCGCGCAGCAGGGCTTTCACCGCCGCAACGGTTCTGTTCACCAGGCCGCCGCCTTCGTCGACGCCGCCCGTACGATTCGCTGCAAGATCCATCTCGTCCTCCTGATACGATTGTTCGGTCGCGCAGCCCGCCCGGGGACAAGCGACCCCAGGGCAGGCATTGCTCATGCAGCCACTACTTGCCGCCTGCGCCGCCAGGCTTGGCGTGGGGAGACGTGGTCACGACACCGCCGGCGATCTTGTCGCAGGTACCCTTCGGGACCAGGATCCACGCTTCCTTGTGGTTGTCCACCTTGATGCTGCCGGAGCAGGAGGTCGTGCTGGTGCCGCAGTCGTTCTTGCCTGCCTTGGCGATACCCGCGCACTTTTCGTTGTCGGCCTTCTGAGCCAGGACGCTGCTGCTGCCGGCGGCCAGACCCAGCGCCAGCAGACCTGCGATGGCACCGCGCACGAGTTGATCGGTATTGCTCATGGTTGCTCTCCTTTCACGATGGTTGGCGAAACTGCAGACAGGTTCATGCCCTGTCTGCCCGACAGTATGAAAAGCGGAGATCACATGCCATTCCCCCGAAGATCACTTTTTCATCACGGTGACTGCCCCGGCGCAACGGCCGCCGCGCAATCGCGCGCGTCGCCGACAATGTGCGTTGTCGCGTAGTAACATGAGGGCCGTACTCGGATGCAACGGAGGAATTCATGTTCAAAGCCATTGTCATCGCCGTCGTGGTTCTGATTGCCGCCGTTCTCGTCTTCGCCGCGACACGTCCCGATTCGTTCCGCATCGAACGCACGATCGGCATCAAGGCGCCGCCGGAGAAAGTGTTCGGGTTCATCGACGACTTCCGCCAGTGGCCGGCGTGGTCGCCCTGGGAGAACAAGGATCCGGCGATGAAGCGCACGCTCGGCCAGGTGGCGCGCGGCAAGGGTGCCGTCTACGAATGGGACGGCGACAAGAACGTCGGCCAGGGGCGCATGGAGATCACCGAATCCTCACCGCCGTCGCGCGTCGCCATCAAGCTCGATTTCATCAAGCCCTTCGAAGCCCACAATGCGGTCGAGTTCACGCTTCGCTCCGAGGGCGACACAACCCGCGTCACGTGGGCGATGCAGGGCCCGAGTCCCTATCTGTCGAAGCTCATGGGGCTGTTCTTCAGCATGGATCGCATGGTCGGCGGCGATTTTGAAACCGGGCTCGCCAACCTGAGAACGGCCGCCGAGCGGTAGGCCGTCACGGCTTGGTTACGCTGGTGCCAGAGCGGGCTGCGGGTACTGCGGCCTTGTGCCCATCAGGCGCCGCAGGGAGCGCGTCGTTGCGTTAATGATGGCGCGCGCCTGCGCTGCGAAGTGCTCCACCTGCAAGCTGCGCGGCTCGCCGCACAGGCACCAGCGGCAGAAGTGCTCGCAATTGTTGCTGAACAGGCGATAGCGGTTTTCGCCCAGACGCGAACGCGCGCGGCGCACCACTTCCTGGGGTGCGAACCGCGGGCAGATGCAGGGCTCGATGCGGAAACCGCGGCCGCGAGCGAAGCACTCCAGAGATACCTCCTCGACCGGCCCGCGATGCACCCCGCGGCACAGCCCGGCGTAATGCACCACCCTGCCGCCGCCGACATAGATGCCGTGATGGCTGTAACCCCGGCGCGGCGTCACCAGGTGTGCTCCGATCGGCAGTTCGTCGTCCATGGCTTGCTCCCGTTTCCCCAGTGCCACGATCGCAGTTTCCGACACATGGGTCACGGAGGTGTCACGGGAGGTTCATGGTACTTTCACTTCCGGGCTGCACTTCTGGCCTGCATCGAGCGATGCAGCATGACACCGGGTGGACCGCACATGCATGCCAATGCACAATGAGTCGATCCAGCCGCACACGGCTTGTACGCGCCCGCCACCATGAACCACACCATCGTTGCCATAACCGACCAGCACTTCGCCAGCCTCCACCGCGCCCTCGACATCGTGGCGCGCGAGAAGAGGTACCTGTCGTTCCTCCAGGCGCCGCCGTTCGAGGAGGCGGTCGCCTTCTACCGGCGCAGTATCGACAACGATCTCTGTCACTTCGTCGCCCTCCAGGACGATGTCGTGATCGGCTGGTGCGATGTGTTGCCGACCCACGGTGAGGCGCGGGCGCATGTCGGCATACTGGGCATCGGTCTGGTGCCGGATGCGCGCGGCAAGGGTCTCGGCGCGAAGCTCATGGAAGCGGCCATCGCCAAGGCCTGGGCCAAGGGACTCACGCGCATCGAACTAGCGGTGCGCGCCGATAACCTGCGGGCGAAGGCGCTCTACGAGCGCATGGGGTTTCAGGTGGAAGGTCTGCAACGCCGCGCCATGCTCGTCGATGGCCGGTACCACGATGCCATAGCCATGGCACTGCTGCGTTGAATTGACGACTGCATTGCCCTTGCCCGCCTGGCACCACTACGGTGTGTCCGCTCTATCAGGCTGCTGACTGCTACTGCGGAGTTCAGGCGCCGCGCACCCGCACGCCTGGATGGCGTCCCGTATCAGTAGCGCGCGCCGCGCGTCCCCGTGCGCAGCCGATAGAGCGCCTTGTCGGCGGTGATGAACAACGTCCCGCCATCTTCGCCCCAGGCAAGGTTGCCCGTTGGCACGCCGAGCAGAACGCTGCCCAGATGCGTGCCATCGGCGGCGAAGACATGTACACCGTTCGGCCCGGCGCCCCAAAGGTTGCCGTGGCGGTCCACCTTCAGCCCGTCGGGTGCGCCGCTGCCAGGGGTGACCCAGGGCTTGGCGTCGACGAGGACCCGGCCGCGACCGAGCGTGCCGTCGTCCCGCACGTCATAGGCCAGCCAGGCCGGGCGCTGCGGATCCACGTCGGTGAGGTAGAGGGTGCGTTCGTCGGGGGAGAAGGCGATGCCGTTGGGCGCCTTGATGTCGGCGACGAGCAGCTCCGGCTCGCCGCCCGGCTTGAGCCGGTAGACACCCTGATGGGGCAGTTCCTTGGCCGGGTCGTCGAAGGTGTGCGGCAGCCCGAAGGGCGGATCGGTAAAGTAGAGATCGCCGTTGGACTTGAACACGACATCGTTGGGGCTGTTCAGGCGTTTGCCGTGATAGTGGGAGGCGAGGGTCGTCTTGCTGCCGTCGGCTTCCAGCCGCGCAATGCGGCGATCGCCGTGTTCGGCCAGCACCAGCCGTCCCTGGGCATCGAAGGTCAGGCCGTTGGCGCCCGGCTCGCGCCCCGTAAAGGGTGTGGTGCCCGTGTAACCGCTCGGTTTGAGAAACTCGCTGACACCTTCGCCCAGCTTCCACCTCAGGACGGCATTGTTCGGAATATCGGTGAACAGCAGGTAACCGCCGCGCCGGTCCCATGCCGGTCCTTCGACCCAGGTGAAGCCATCGGCGAGTTTCTCCACCTTGACCTCCGGCGGCACCAGCGCGTCGAAGCGGAGATCGAGCCGCACGATGCTGCCAGGTGTCACATCGGCCGCGGCCGCCATCGCCGTGAACAACAACACCAGCACCGCCTGGACAAAGGCGCCCCGGAACAGTGGGGAACATGCCCGCGTCCTCATTTGCCAACCGCGCACTTCAGGGCCTCACGCCGGGGATATTCAGCCGCATCCGATACAGCCCGCTCTGCGCCGTCAGGTACAGCGTCTTGCCGTCGTCGTCGCCCCATGCCATGTTGTGCGGGTGGCGCGGCGCGATGACGGTGCCGAGATGCTTGCCGGCAGGCGAGAGGATCCACAAGCCGCCCGGACCCGACACGTACAGGTTGCCCTGCACGTCCACCTTGATGCCGTCGATGGCGTCCTCGCCCGGCGCGGCGGTCATGTCGAAGAACACCTCACCCTTGCCCAGCTTGCCGTCGGCATGCACCGGATAGCGCATGACGACCTTGTTCTTCTCGTCCCAGTTGCCGACGTAGAGATGCTTCTCGTCGGGCGAGAAGGCGATGCCGTTCGGCCCCGAGAGATCGCGCGCGAGCAGTTCCACCTCTCCGTGCTTCACCCGATACACGCCGTTGTAGGGCGTTTCTTTGCGCGGATCGTCGCCGAACCTCGGCAGGCCGAAGGGCGGGTCGGTGAAATAGAGCGTACCGTCCGACTTGTATACCAGATCGTTGGGGCTGTTCAGGCGCTTGCCTTCATGGCGCTCCGCAACGACCGTCGTCTTGCCGTCGGGCTCGATGCGGCTGACGCGGCGATTACCATGCTCGTTGACGGTGAGCCGGCCCTGTTTGTCGAGGGTCAGACCGTTGGAGCCTGGCTGCTTGTACTCGGCAATGTCCGCACCCTCATAGCCGCTCGGATTCCTGAACACCGACAGCCCTTCTTTCTCGCTCCACTTGTAAATGGTATTGGCATTGGGGTCGGAGAACAGCAGGTGCCCACCGGGATTTGCCGAGCTCACCCACACCGGCCCTTCGGTGAACTGGAAGCCTTCGGCCAGCTTGAAGATCTTCGGGTTGCGCGGCACGATGGCATCGACGGCCGGGTCCCTGCGCACGACTTCCACGTTCACTTCGTGCGGCGGCACGGCGAGCGGCCCCTTCGCGCCGTCGAAGAACTCGAGCTTGGCGTAGCGCAGGTAGATGTAGTTGGTCGGCGATACTGAGATCGGCCCGTTGATGCCGAATACGGCAAGCTGGATTTTCTGTCCCGGTTTCAGATTGCGTCCGACGACGACGCGGTTCGGCGCGTTCCACCCTCTCACCACCGAGCCGCCGCTCTGGCCCGCAGCCCGCGGCAGCTCACCGTCCACCCAGATCTCGGCGTAGTCGTCCACGGACGTTTCGAACACCGCGGTCGATCCCGCGGGATCGAAGCCGCCAATGCGCCCGGGCACGGTGATGGCGATGCGATACCAGTTGAACGCCAGCCGGCCGTTGGTGCGGCGCCGGTCAAGGGCGGCGGGGTCGACGACCTCCCAGGCGGAATCGTCGAAGTTCGTTCCGCCCGCCTTGGGCGCGTAGTCGTAGGTTCTGACGGCACGATCCCCGGGCTGGCCATCGGCGCCGGCGGCGTAGAACTCGGTCTGGACGATGTGCGTGTCACTGTAGCGCCACTCGCCCTTGACGAGTTGCACGCCCTCGTTGGTGGCCAGATCGATGCTCGCCCGCGGCGCGCCGCTGGGGACTAGCTCGGGCAATTGCGCATTGACACCGGCAACTGCGGCATACAGGGCCATGGCAATTCCGGAACGCTTGATGAGCTGCATGGTGGTTCTCCTGCGAGCGTTCCCGGCTTAATTGGAGATCGGCTTGACGACGAAGTACAGGAAGGGATTGCTCGCTTCCTTGAACCAGTGGGGCGTACCGGGCGGAATGACCACGACATCACCTCTGGCCAGCTGACGGGCGTCGCCGCCCTCGACGGTGGGCGCCCGCGTCTCTCCAGGCGCGATGATCTTCGGCTCGACCAGTCTTCCGCCGGTGACCAGCGTCGCCGTCCCCTCCAACACGTAGATGACGTCGGTCTCGTGGTCGTGCACTTCGACCAACCCGGGCTTCTCGCGCCGGCTGGCGTGCACCTTGTAGCCGTCCACCTCAAGCAGCGGCTCGCCCTTGGCGAAGGCGGCGGCTACCCGCTGACCGTCGAGGTAGGTCACCGGGGCCGTGCGTTGCCGGACCGCGTCGGCGACCGCCAGTGCCTTGGCGCCGGCCAGCGCCAGTTCCTCGTCCTGTTGTGCACTGGCGGCGCCGGAAACACCCACTGCGCCCACCACGTGACCGTCGATCGTGAGCGGCACGCCGCCCTGCAGGGGCGTGAAGAACGAATCCGACAGTGCCACCATCGACGTACGGCCGTTCTTGATGACGTCCTCGAACGCTTTCGTGGGGCGTTTGAACAGGGCCGACGTGCGCGCCTTGCCGATGGAAATGCTGGCGCCGGCGGCGAAGGTGTTGTCGAGGCGCTCCACGGCCACGGTGTTGCCGCCGTCATCGACCACGGCGATGACTCCGCCCGGCGCGTTGACCCGCTTCGCTTCGGCCACTGCGGCGGCGATGACCTTCTTGGCGCCGTCCAGCGTCAGGGCTTTCTTGTCGACTACCTGCGCGTGCGCCGCGGCGGCACCGAGCGCCAGTACCATTGCCATGCCCAGTCGTATAACCCGTTTCATCGATGTGCTCCTTGAAGAATGGAATCGAGGCCGACAGCCGCCACACGGCCGGTCGGCCGTTCGCGTCAGTTGCCGCCCTTGCCGCCAGGTCCGGCGTAGGGCGACGTGGTCACGTAGGCACCGGCGATCTTCTCGCACGTGCCCTTTGGTACCTCGATCCACGCCTCTGGATGTCGATCCTGTTTGACTGAACCGTGGCAACTCGTGGTGCTGGTGCCGCAATCGTTCTTCTCGGCTTTAACGATGCCGGCACACTTCTCCGCCTGTTTCTGCGCCGCCATCGTGGTATCGGCTGCGGCGGAGACGCCCAGCGCAATCAGGCTGGCAATGGCTCCACGGACAACCTGGCTTGACATGCTCATGGTATTGCTCCTTTCACGACGATGGATCGGCGACGGGGTTTCGTCCCATTGCGATGAAGTATGCGAAATCGGTCTGGAGTTTCCGTCACGCGGAGGGAGCATTTTTGTCACGCGCGCCAATGCCGAAGTCCACGAGCACGCAATTGACAATGTGATGACGCAGGAACTGGCCGAGATCGAACTCGCGGTCGACCGCTACCGCCGAGGCGGCCGCGGCACCGACTGCCAGCCCCTCGCTTAGTGCGCGTAACATGGCGCAGTGGCCGGTGCTCAATGGTTCCACAGCAATGCCCTTCGCATCGCGGCGCAGGAGCAGGCACACGCCGCCGGTGCCCAGGTCCACTGCCGGCTCCTCCTGGTACTCGGGCTGATTCACCGCCCAGATGCGATGCACCGGGTAGTCCGACACAAGCAGACGGCACGCCGGATGCAGGTCAAAGTGAAGCGCCTCGTAGTCGCCTTCCGCCACTGCCGCGAGCCTCTCAATGGCCAGTGGCGCATGGTCGGCGCTGTGGAACGACTCGTGCCACAGCCACTCCAGCCGCGCCACGTCGGCCAGATAGACCAACGCGCGGGCCGGCGCAAAGCCCGCCAGGAAGTCGCCGAACTGCCCGCCGTAGCAGTGCACGTCGTTGCTGACGGACGGGTAGTCCCTGATGTACGCGTGCGCGGCAAGGCGAAAGAACGCCTCCCCTACCAGCCGCTCCACGACCGGGTACACCGCACGCAGCGCTTCGCGGTAGTTATGGAAGATGTTGTTGCGGTAGATGTCGAAGCGGTCCTCCGGCGCCATACCGTTGGCGCGGACGAGCGCGAGGACAGGTCCGTCCTCGGCGCTGAAGATGCCATCACGAAATGAGGCCTGGAACTCACGCAGCGAGGGCATGACTCGCTCCCAGGTAGCGCTCGGCCGTGGCCGCTTCCTCCAGCAACACCGAAAGCGCAGGGATGTCGGTATCCCACTCGATCAGCGTCGGCGCGGCGCCGAAGCGCGCCAGCGCGTTGCGATAGAGCGTCCACACGGGCTCGGCCACGCGCTTGCCGTGGGTATCGATCAGAATGCCCTCAAGGCTGTCGAACCCTGCCAGATGGACCTCCTGCACCGCCTCCGCCGGAATGCTGCGCAGATAGCGCAGGGCGCTGAATCCGTGATTGACCGCGGCGACGTAGACATTGTTCACGTCGAGCAGCAGGCCACAGCCGGTCCGGGCTGCCACCGCGGCAACGAATTCCCACTCGTCTATTACCGAGTGGGAGTACTGCAGGTAGCTGGAGACGTTCTCGATCAGGATCTGGCGCCCGAGGAAGTCCTGCGCCTCGTCCACGTGGCGGCACACCACCTGCAGCGCCTCCTCGGTGTAGGGTAGCGGCAGCAGGTCATTCAAACAGCGGCCACCGATGCTGCTCCAGCACAAGTGCTCGGAGACCAGGCCGGGCTCGAAGCGCGCGATCAGGCGCTTGAGCTTGCGCAGGTGCTCGTGATCGAGGGCATCCACGGAGCCCAACGACATGCCCACGCCGTGTAGGCTGAGGGGATAGTGCTGGCGCAGACGCTCCAGGTACCAGAGAGGCTGGCCACCGTCGCCGAAGTAGTTTTCGCTGTGCACCTCCAGCCAGCCGATGTCTGGCAGGGTAGCAAGGATGTCGCGGTAATGAGGCGCGCGCAGGCCGATGCCGGCCCGCGGCGGTATGCCATGCGCGCAGAGCTTGGACTGAACCTTCTCAGCCATGGAGCTGTCTCCGGGGGAACGCGGTTGCGGTGGTGCGGCTCAGGCCAGCTCGGCGAGACCGAAGTCCACGCCGATCATGCCATTGCGCTCAATCAGGCGCGTGACTTCGCCGTCGTCGCCGGCAAAGTCCTCGCACTCCTCAAAGTCGAGGGGATCGCCGAGGCCGTCCGGGAATCCGAGCGGGTGTCGGTTACGGGTGTTCGGGGCTTGGTAACCCACGGTCGTTTGGGCCATGACGGTCTCCTTTTCGGCATCCGGGGCCGTCCGCCGGGCGGGATCGCTTCCGGCTCGCACCTCACGCGTGTCGGAGTTCAGTCTGGTGGCCGAAGGTCACGAGAAAATCACGAAAGGGTCAAAGTTTGGCTGTTCGGCCCGGGACAAGTACCGCGCCGCGCCGGGCGACGAAAAGAAAGTGCCCGGCCGGTCGCGAGCCTGACAGCTCGCGCCGCAGCCGGGCAGGAGGGAGGAGTCTTTCCGTGCTACGTGTTCGGTTCAGGCCGGGTCTTCGCGGTCCAGCACGCCGCCGACCATGCCGCTCAGCTCGATCATGCGCTGGACCTCGCCGGCCTCGCTGTCTTCGTCGGCCAAGGACGCAAACCATGTGCGCAATAGGGCTGGCAGGATGCTCATTTTCTTGTCTCCGGGGACTACGCTCGCAGCATATGCCTTGCAGGCTATGATTTCCATGATCTTTACGGCTTAGGCAAAATGATGTACGTCATCCGCCTACAACGGCGGGCCGGCCGAACAGAAACCCCTGGAACAGGTCGAAGCCCAGCTTCATGCAGCGCAGCGCTGTCTGCCGGTCTTCCACCTTCTCGGCCAGCAGTCGCGCCGGGTAGAGCTTCAACCGCCCTACCAGATCGACCAGCGCCTCATGGTCGAGTTCCAGAATGTCGATCTTGACGATGTCGGCGACCTCTAGCAGCGGCTCGTAGCGCTCGTCGTAGCGGCAGAAATCGTCCAGCGCCAGACGAAACCCGCGGGCCTTCAACTGCCGGCAGCGGCCCACGACCCGATCGTCGATTGCCACCGTCTCCAGCAGCTCCAGCACCACCTGGTCCCGGGGCAGCAACTCGATGGCGCGGCCCATCAGAGTCTCTGCGTCCACATTGACGAAACCACGGCAGGGTCCGAGCACCGTGCGAATGCCCACGCGCCGGAAGGCGGCGTCCATCAGCCTCGCCGTCGCCACCGCACCGTCGCTCACACCGGCCTGCAGGCATTCGGCGGATTCGCGGTAAAGCAGCTCGTAGGCGACGACGTTGTGCCGGCGGTCTAGGATCGGCTGTCGTCCCACGAAGATCTCGGCGGCGCGCATGGCCGGCTCCCCCGCTCACTGGTGCATGCCGTGCGGATCGCCGCACGCCAGGACTTCCAGATTGCCCGCCCGGGTGTCGCAGCCGGCGCAGCGCAGCTCGCGCTTGACGGACACGGTCCAGGTCCAGCCGCCGCAGCGGCCGCAAGCCCAGATCTGGCGCTGCTGGGCCGAATCCACGGCCTGCTGCCGGCGCTTGCGGTAGGCATCGAGCTCGATAATCCGGTCCATGGTCGCCCTCCTCGATCTGTGCTGCGACAATTGCAGTATCCGTTCAATGAGTCACGGCTTTGTCACGGAGAGTTCACGCTTTCGTAGCGAATACGCGGACCAGTGCCTGGGTGGATGCAGCAGGGCTGCGGGGGCCGTCTGGCCCCAAGCAAGAGCGCCCCAGAGCGCGCAAACCATACGGGGGACGGCTCCACCGCCGCACCCTCGCTCCATCCAGCCTTGGCCGCATCTCCCGTTCGTCGCAGCAGCATGGAAACGGACAGCCGGTGGCGGATTCCGACGCCACTTCGCATCGATCTTGCTTATTCCGGGTAAGATTACGGCGAGGTCATCCATCATGAAAATCAAACTACCCAAATTCTCCAAGCGCATTTACGTCGCGTACCTCATCTTCGCCATCGCCGCCGTCGTCGCCGTGGTCGGATTCGTGGTTTTGATCCAGCGCCAGCAGGATATTGCCTTCAAGGCCCAGGTCTATACCCTGGAGCGCACCACCGAGGCCCTCGCGACGCACATCGCCGCTATCGTGCGCGCGGCACTGGGTGCCGCGCCGGACAAGCAGGCCGTGGCAGCGGTGCAGGATCTGATAGACAGCTACCAGGTGCTGGGGGACGTGTTCAACGTGCGGGTCAGCCGGGCCGATAACTCCGTCGTTGCGGCCGTTCGGCGCAAGAACCTGGAGAAGCCGGAGGGGCTGGCTATCATGCATGCGGCGTTCCAGGGCAAGCGCGGCGCCTCCTATGAAACGGTAGACGGGGTGCGCAATTTTTGTGTCGCCGTGCCCATTCAACTGGGCGGCCAGAACTGGGGCGCGGTGGTGCTCTATCGCAACCTGGAGCCGACCTATAACACGGTGCGCACGGCGAACCGGCGCATCGTCTGGGTGACATCGCTTACTTTCATCGCCCTGATCGCCTCCATAGGCGGCCTGCTGTGGCTAGCCACGATCGAGGTGCGGCGCGCCCGCGAGGCAGAAGCCAAGCAGTCGCGCCTGGCCTTGATGGGAACCATGGCTACGAGCGTTGCCCATGAAATCCGCAATCCGCTGAATTCGCTCAACCTGTCCATCGAGTACATGAAACGCCGCGCACGGGGCGGCGGTGCGAAGCAGGAAGGAGCCGCCGATCTCGCCGACGACCTCGCATCCATGCAGCATGAGGTGCACCGGCTCGAGCAGGTGGTGCGCGATTTCTCGGATCTGTCACGCGAGCCGCGCATCGAGCCGCAACGCGTGTCCCTGCGCAGTGCCATCGAGCATGTGCTGAAGCTTTTCCAGCCCATGGCGCAGCAGCAGGGGATCCGCCTCGAATCGCAGTTGCGCGACGGCGACGCGCTGGTGGACGTGGACCTGCAACGCATGGAACAGGTCCTGATAAATCTGGTGAAGAACGCGATCGAGGCTACGCCCGCCAAGGGTACCGTCGGCGTCCGCACGGCAAAGCAGGACGCGCACCTGCTGATCGATGTTTCCGACACCGGCAAGGGTATCGCGCCCCACGAGCAGGCACTCATTTTCGAGCCGTTTCACTCCACGCGCAGCCACGGGCTGGGTCTCGGCCTGTTTCTGAGCAAGCGATTGGTCGAGGCGCACCGCGGCGCGCTGACCATGACCTCTCTGCCGGGCTCGGGCACCACCTTCCGAATCTCGCTCCCTGCGGCCGCAGGCTAGGATCTCCGGCATGGGCGAGCGGGTAGTGCGCATTGCCATCGTCGAGGACGATGCCACCCAGGCCAGGCAACTGAAGAAGATCCTCGATCTGGAAGGCTTCCGCGCCTCAACCCACGACAATCCGATCGCCGCGCTGGCCGCCTGGGAGCAGGAGTTTCCCGATCTCGTGCTGTCGGACCTGCGCATGCCGGGCATGGACGGCATCGCACTCGCCGAGCGCATGGGCAAGGACCATCCGGGCGTGCCCGTGATTCTCATGACCGCCTTTGGCTCGGTGGACACGGCCAAGCAAGCGCTCAAGCACGGCGCCTTCGACTATCTGCTCAAGCCACTCGACGTCGACGAACTGCTGCTGACCATCCGCAAGGCGCTGCAGGCCAATCAGCTGCAACAGGAGAACACGGCGCTCAAACGGCAGCTCAAGCACCAGTACCAATTCGACCGCGCCATCGGCAACGCACCCGCCTGGCTGCGGGTGATGGAGACCGTCTCGGCAGTCGCCGACAGCGAAGCGGCCGTGCTCATCCTGGGCGAGAGCGGCACCGGCAAGGAACTGGTCGCGGAAGCGATTCACGCCCACAGCGCGCGTGCCGCCGGCCCGCTGGTGAAGGTGCACTGCGCCGCGCTGCCGGAGAGTCTGCTCGAGTCCGAGCTGTTCGGCCACGAAAAGGGGGCATTCACCGGCGCCGCCGCCGCGCGCAAAGGGCGCTTCGAGGAAGCCCATGGCGGTACGCTGTTTCTCGACGAGGTAGGCGAGATCGCACTGCCCGTCCAGGTGAAGCTGCTGCGCGTGCTGCAGCAGAAGACCTTCGAGCGGCTTGGCTCGAACAGTACCATTAAGGCCGATTTCCGCCTCATCGCCGCCACCAATCGCGACCTGCAGGCGGAGGTCAAGTCGGGGAACTTCCGCGAGGACCTGTACTACCGTCTCAACGTCATTCCCATACCGCTGCCGCCGCTGCGTGCGCGCGAGGACGACATTCCTGTATTGGCGCAGCATTTCCTGGCCAAGTTCAGGACGTTGAACCGCAAGGATGTCGTCGACATCTCGCCGGTGGCGATGGAACGGCTCAGACGCTATCCCTTCCCCGGCAACGTGCGCGAGCTGGAGAATCTCATCGAACGCTGTGTCGTGCTCTGCCGCACCGCGCAGATTGAATTGACCGATCTGCCCGAGTACGTGCGTGATATGCCCGGCGGGACTGACGCCGCGGCGTCGGACCCGCTGACGAGGCTATGGCGCGGCGAGCTTGGCCTGGATGCGATCGAGCGTTGCATTATTGAAGAGGCCATGCAGCGCGCCCGCAATGTCCAGACCGAGGCCGCGCGACTGCTCGGCATCAGCCGCCGCACGCTCCAGTACCGGCTAGAAAAACACGGGCTGCTCAAGTCCGACTAGCTTCGCCCTGCCCGGGCTCGTGCAGGCGCCGTCGCCATCGCGCCCCATTTCGTGCACACGATCCCCGTCTCGCCCCTGATTGCGTGACGCTCGTCACGTTTTGCGCCTGGCATGCAATCTGCTGAAAGGCTGTCGTCGCCAATCCCGAGCGCATGGTGACAACCCAATCAACCCGCAACAGGAGAGAGACATGAACGCAGCAAACATCGCACGCCTCGCCATAGGCGCCACCGTCGCCCTCGCCGCTCTGCACCCTGCCCTGGCAGATGAAGCGCCGGCGAAGTTCCAGAACGGCGTCATGGTGGATGGCAAAGGCATGACCCTGTACACATTCGACAAGGATGTCGCCGGCAGCGGCAAGAGCGTCTGCAACGGCCAGTGCGCCGCGGTGTGGCCGCCGCTGGCTGCCCCTGCCGGAGCCAAGCTCGTCGGCGACTTGAGCGTTGTCACGCGCGACGACGGCTCGCAGCAGATCGCCCACAAGGGCCGCCCGCTGTATCTGTATCTGCCCGACCAGAAACCGGGTGACACGACTGGCGACGGCTCCGGCGGCGTGTGGCATGTGGTCAGTGCCACTGGATCGGCCGCTCCAAGCAAGCCCGCCGCGGCCGCCGGCGGCTACAGCAGCAACTACTGATCCGCGACCGGCGGGCAGGAAACGCACGTCTGCCCGCCGTGCATACGCACGTACGTGCCGAGTCTCCGCTCGGCGCGCCTCGACCTCTCCCGCCGAGCGCCTGCTCGCCGTACTTCATCCTCCACCCTGCCCATTCACCCGGGTTGAAGCGCGGCACGATCTGGCCGACAATGGGCCGCCGTGCAGGGTAGTCGGGTTGGCGCATCCGTATTCGATCGCCCGTGCTCGAAGACGCACGGCGCACTGACCGAGCCGCTGCGGCCTCGTCCGCCGCCACACGAAAGCATACCGAGGAGGGAACAGGTGAGTCTGCGCGTCAAAGCGATACTGCCCGTGGCGCTGGTCGCGCTGTCGATCCTGGCATACCTGCTCTGGATCGCATCGCCGGAGCCAACGGCATCGCAGGAACCGGCGCGTCTGATTCCCGTCGTCGGCGCCGGGTTGGTGCTGCTCCTTGTGGCCGCGGCCGCGACCTTCGAGTTCCTCGTGGCACGGCCATTGGCGAGACTCGGCGCTTCTGTGCGTGGGCTGTTGGATCGCTCGCCCGATGTCGGCGCAGGCGAGCACGGCAGCGACGAGATCGGGCAGCTCACCGCCACGACCGAAGCGCTGAAGCTGCAACTGGCGACACAGCGGTCGGATTTGCAGAAATCGGCCGAGCAGCGCCAGCAACTCGAGGCGGCGCTGCGACTGAGCGAAGAGCGCTACACCCTGGCCGTGCGCAGCGCCAACGACGGCATGTGGGAGTGGAACCTGCAAACGGATCAGATGTACTTCTCGCCTCGCTGGAAGAGCATGCTCGGATTAAGCGAGGACGACATCGGCAGCCATCGGGACGACTGGCGCCGGCGGGTGGCGGGCGACGACCTTTCCGAAGTCGAGGCGGCATTTGGGGCACACCTGGAAGGACGGACCGAACGCTTCGAGTACCAGTACAGGCTTGTGCACAAGAACGGCGAGCCACGCTGGATACTTTCCCGCGGCGCGGCGCTGCGCCATGCCAGCGGCAAACCCTATCGCATGGTCGGTCTGGATACCGATATCACGGCCCTCCGGCGTATCGAAACCATCCTGCACGAGATCGCGCGGGGGACTGCCGGCGATTGTGGCGATGCGTTTTTCCGCGCGATGGTGCGCCATTTCGCCCGCGCCCTGAATCTGCCCTGCGCCTTCATTACCGAGTGTGCGGACTATCCGACCTCGCGATTGCGCACGCTGGCGTTCTGGAGCGACGGCAGCTTTCACGACAATTTCGAGTACGACCTGCCGGGCACACCATGCGAGGCCGTCGTGAAGGGCGGATCGACTTGCTTCCACCCCAGAAACGTGGGTGTCGAATTCCCGGTGGAGGCCGGCTACGAGGGCTACGTCGGCGTGCCGATCATCGGCAGCGACAGGCGCGTCATAGGCCATCTGGCCTTTCTCGACCGCAAACCGATGGGCGAGGACGTGCTCGTCGATGCCATCTTCCGCATCTTCACCGCTCGTGCCGCAGCCGAGATCGAACGCAAGCAGTTGCAGGCACGCGTCATCGGCATGGTCCAGGCATTCTCCGGCATCCGGGGTGAGGAATGCTTCCAGGCACTGGCGAAGGGTTTTTCCGAACTGATGAACGTGCGCGAGGCAATCGTCACCGAGTGCATTGACAAACCCCACAAGCGTCTGCATGTCCTGGCGTGGTGGCGTGACGGCCGAAGCGAACCGCAAGTGGCGTACGATCTGGAGGGCTCGACCTGCGAAGAAACTATCAATGACGGACGGATCTGCTTCTACCCGTCCGGGGTGGGCGAGCGTTTCCCGCCCGCCAGACCCTTCGATCGCGAATCCTACATCGGGGTGCCCTGCCTGGATTCGGCGGGCAAGGTCATCGGACACGTTGCCTGCTTCGACAACAAGGCACTGTCCCGGGAACTGCCGGAGGAGGCCATCCTGCGCCTGTTCGCCGATCGTGCCGCCGTGGAAATCGAACGCCAGCGCCTGGCGCAAGCGGATCAGCTTGGGGTCGCGCGACGCGCCTCGTAACCGCTACTTCGGCGCCGGCGCCCGTTCGAGGCCGGACATCCGTGCACCAGGCCCCAGACTGCGCGTCTTGAACCAGCCGGTATTCATCTCCAACGCATAGCGGGCGGGCCGCTTGGCGCAGTGGTTGTCCTCGGAGTGCGGCTGCATGTCGGCAACGTTGATGATGGCGCCCCGATCGTCCAAGAACGCGACGCTAAGCGGAATGAAGGTGTTGCGCATCCACATGCAATGCGTTGCTGCATCGGGGAACACGAACAGCATGCCGCGATTGGGTGCCAGGCTGCGGCGAAACATCAGCCCCTCAGCGCGCGTATCGGCGCTGGCGGCCACCTCTGCCTCGACGCGATGTATGCCGAACGACAGCTCGATTGCAGCAGCGCCTGTCTGCGCTGCGGCGGTGGTACACACGAGACAGCCGAAGATACAGGTTGCTAAGCGCATACGTTCATCCATGCGGTGCGCACTGCCGCGACATTCGAGACGATGGAGTGGCAAGCCTGGGGTTGCCCGCAACGCGGGCGCCAGGGACCGCAAGACTAGCACGGGGTACCTCGCGCGTCATGCCTGCACTGGAAACGAAAAAGGGCGGGAGTCATCCCGCCCTCTGCTGCATTTCCCGCGACCGAAATGCTCTGGCGCGCAGCGCGTGTGTTATTGCCCGACCGCGACGCCCTTCGTGGGTACGGTCGCAAGAGTCCTACCGGTCTTTTTCGTTGCAAGACTCTTTCTGCTCGTCCTAGGGGCAGCCGCGCCGCCCTCCTCCTCGTCGGCCGCGACCGCCACGGCCCCGCCGGGCTCTGCCACGCCCCCACCAGCACCGGGATAGGCAGGCACGGGAACGTAACCGCCACCCTGAAACATGATCGCCTGGGCCGCGCCTGCCGGCTGGGCGGCAGCGCCGCCGGCGGTCGGGGCAGCCGGCGCGGTAGGCACGGCTGCTGCCGCCCCGGTGTTTGCCGCTCCTCCCGTCGGAACCCCCAGACCGTGGCCGAGGACGGGCGACGCCACGCAGAAGCTGGCAATCAGTGAAAACAGTGCTTTGTTCATCTCGAATTCCTTTGCCGTCATGACGATCTAATTGAAGAATCTCTCCGGCCCCTTCCATGCCGCCGATGCTACCGCCTCGGGCTGGTCCGCAAGAGCCGGCGATATGTCATTTTCGCTCCTCCAGAGCGAGTTGTCTGCCGCCGCTAGGTATTAAGCCTAATAGCGTAAGAGCCCGCCGACCAAGGCAATATTGCCGCTTCCTATCCCGGCGTAGCGCCGCAACGCGGTCCCGAACGTCCTCGGCGCCGGTTCAGTCGGTGATCACCTGAAACAATCGACGGTTGCCGCCGGTGAGGCGGCAGATGCGGCACAGGCCAGTGTCGCCGTCCGGTTCTGTCGCTTCGGTGGCCACTTGCCGGTACTCGACGCCGCAGCCCCGGCAGCGCCGGCTGAGCAACTCCAGCCGCACCCGGGCCACCCTTGAGCAACGGTTCAGGACCATCGCGCCGTTCTCGCAGACGTCCCGGCATAGCCCGCAGCCGGTACAGAACTCGGCCCGGACGCGGTAGGCGAGCCCATCGTCCGTCCGCTCCTCCGCCAGCGCCCCGGTGGGGCAGATGCGCACGCACGCGTCGCAGGCGATACACCGCCGTTCATCGAATTCCGGCGCCCAGAGAAAGATCGCTTCGGCCGAACCGCCCGGCAGTTCGGGCGTAGGCAATGGAGACTGCGCGCGGCTCATGTCGGCCTCGCCGACGACACATTGCAGCGCTTCGGCGATTCCTGTGCGCAGGAAGCGGCGGCGTTCCGGCCGCACAGCCATGGTCTCGAGGGTCGCGTCGCGTGCCCGGCGCCATTGCGCGAGCGTATCGTAGCGCACATCGAGGGACGGCAAGCCACGCGAGCCAACCACATCGTTCGCCGCGGCGACGTTCGATTCCAGGCGATGCGTACCATCGCGCGGGCATTCGGCGCAATCTCTACGGACGACATGCAGACGGCGCACGCCGCGTCCGTACGCGTCCAGCAGCGCACGCTCGCCGACACCATGCAGACAGGGTATGACGCCAATCTCGCCGAAGGGCGCCACGCGCTGACACGCGGCAAAAGCGGCGGTCTCGCCTGCGACGACAAGACCGTAGATCGGCGCAAGGGCACGCTGCGGGCACGCCGCCGCGCAAATACCGCAACCGTCGCAGCGTCGGGCATCGATGCCGAGCGAATCCTCCTCGACGACCCACGCCTGCGCCGGACAGGCGTCGGCACAGCGCCGGCAGCTCGCCGCTGGCGCCAGACTGTGCACGCAGCGTGCTGCGTCCACCTCCGGCGGGGGCAAGGCTTTCAAGCCGCCGCTGCGGCTCAACCAGGCGAGCAGGTTCTTGGTGCGCCGGGATGCCATGCCGCGTGAGAATGCACTCGTCGCGTCGTGCGCGCGAACTTACCAGCTAGGCCCGCTTCCGGGCAGGAAGGCGATGGGCGCTGGCACCGGCTGGCGCTTCGATCGGCAGCGTTCCTCCACCTCCTCGCGTGTCGGCCGTGGCTCGTCCAGCACGCTCGCAAGCAGATCGCGCACCTGCTCGCAGTAGGCAGCTGTGAGCATTGCGAGGGCGGCATAGAACGCCGTGTCGCAGCGAGCCGCGACCCGCGCTGCAAAGTCGCCGAACCAGCGCAGCAGGTGCTCATCCATGAGGGCGGCCAGCCCGCGCAGGTCCTGTTGTGATGCCGCTTGACGCAGCAAGTGTGCGAAGAACTGCAGTTGCAGGAGGAAGTGATCATCGGCACGGTGACGCCAGTCGGCCGCCGTCAGACCGTGGGCGGCGTACAGGGCGCGCAGCTCGAACATGGCTTCCTGGTATTTGAGGTGATCGTCGCTCAACCACACGGACTCGTAGGGCGAGGCGCCCAGAGCGGCATTGAGATAAATGCCGGCGAAATCCGCTGCCAGCTCGTCGATCAGCGCCTCGTCGGGTGATTCAGGCAACTCGCCGAAGGCGGCACGCATCATCGCCCAAGCCTCGCGGGCGGTGCCGGTGGCAGGCAGCAAGCCGAGGTTGTCGGGGAAACCGAACTCGCGCAGCGTGGACAATACGCCAACATCGAGCTCCCGGTCGTGAAGGGTGGCCAGACTGTCCAGATCCTCGGCGATCGCCTCGGCGAGAACCGGATCGATGGCAGCGGCATTCATCACGCACCCTCCTCAATTCTGCCCTTGCCGTGGGCGATGAACGCGATGGAAGGCCTGGTGAGGGCGGGATTGGCCATGTTCTTCACGCAGGTCACCGGTTTGTCATTGGCACCGATGACAGGCGTCTGATAAGTGCCGGCAAGCAGTTGGTCGATGGGGCCGATGTCGAGCACGCGCATCATGCAGGCAGACACGCAATAGGGTTTGCGGCCGGCGTCGAGTTCATCGACACACATATTGCACTTCTTCACCGTCCTGTCGGTCGGATCGTATTGCGGCGCGCCATAGGGACAAGCGGCTTCGCAGCGCCGACAGCCGATGCACAGGGTGGAGTCGATATCGACGACGCCGTCCTTCTGGCGCTTCCAGATGGCACCGGTCGGGCAGGTCGGCAGACAGGCCGGCTCGGCGCAGTGATTGCAGGACATATTTACCTTGTAGGCAAACACGTCCGGGAAGCTTCCGCCTTCCACGTACATGACGCGGCGGAAGCGCGGGCCCGGCGGCAGGCCGTTTTTGTCCTTGCAGGCGATCTCGCAGGCGCGACAACCGATGCAGTCCACGTTGTGGTGGATGAAGCCGAGCTGCATGTCCGGCACGACCGGGACATAGGTCGTCGCCTTCTTCTTCTTGATCGCCTGCTTGATCTGCTCGCGATTGTGCTCGTCCGCCTTGGCCATGGGATGTCCGTCGATAAGTTCGGTCGGCGCCGATCAATAGTCGCGCCGGAAAACATGGGAGCGCGCCGTCGCCAGCATGTCCCAGCCGGGTTTGTGCGCGAGCTGTGTCTTGCGCACATTCACGAGCACCGTGTTGTAGGCGAATGCGCCGGCCGGGCTCGGCGCGTCGAGGGTAAGGAAATCGGGATTGCCGGCACGATCGATGCCCTGATCGTCCAGATCCATCCACGCCCCTTCGTGCAGTACCGCCACGCCAGGCAGGCAGCGCTCGGTGACATAGGCCGGCACGACGCACCGGCCGCGCTCGTTCCATACCTCCACGATGTCGCCAGTGGCGATGCCCAGCCGGGCGGCGTCGGCGGCGTTCAGCGTCACTTCCTGCTGGTAGGTCTCGCGCAGCCAGCCGATGTTGTGGAAGATGGAATGCGTGCGCCAGCGCGGGTGCGGGCTGACCAGGTGAAAGGGGAACTCCTTGGTCTTCGGGCTGTTGAGCGACTCGAAGGGTTCAATCCACTTGGGGATGGCCGGAATCGGATAGCCGTACTGGGTTTTGGTCCAGTCCGTGATCTTGGCCAAGGTGGTGGAGAAGATCTCGATCTTGCCGGAAGGCGTGGGAAACGGCTCGCCGTCTTCGATCTGCTCCTGAAAGGCAACCCAGGGACTCTCCAGCTCGAACTTGTAGACGCCGCGCCGCTTGAACTCCTCCCAGCTCATCTCCACTTCCTGGTGCTTCATCACCCGGTTCTCCCACCAGGCCTTGAGGTAGGCCTCGTCCACGGCGTCCGGATCGTCGAAGTAAGCGCGGGTGGCGCGGGGATTGTAGCGGCGGCCGAAGTCCTTGAGAGTGGGGTCGAGCTTCTCCAGCCGATAGGCCAACTCGGTGAACACCTGAAAGTCGGTCTTCGATTCCCCGAGCGGCTCGATCACCTTGGGCCTGTGTATGTAGTAGTGGCCCTTGTACCAGGGCAGCGCCACATCCTGACGCTCAAAGTGCGTGGCGATGGGCAGCAACACGTCGGCCCACAGCCCCGAGGGCGTGATGGTCGAGTCGGCGCACACGACGAGTTCCAGCTTCTGTATGGCCTCGATCTGCTTGTTGATATGCGTGAGCTGGTTGAACCAGTCCGAGCCATGCCACCAAATCGCCTTGATGTTCGGGATGAGTCCGTCGAGCTGGTCGTTGCGCGGCCAGCAGCCGATTTCCTCGCGCTTGACGTTGGGATAGTTGAGCACGCAGTGCGCCCAGCGGTCGCTCTTGATCGAAGCGAACCAGACATTGGCAAACTCATCGTAGGGATAGGCAACGCTCTCCGGATGCCAGGCCTTGCCCACGCCCTCGGCGCAACCGCCGAGCACGCCGATGTTGCCGGTCATCGCCTGCAGGGCGGCGGCCATGCGGTTGTACTGCTCGCCGTAGGCGTTGCGCCCTGGCGCCCAGCTCGCCTTGAGCGCGGCCGGCTTGGTCGTGGCATACATCTGTGCGAGCTTGCGGATGTCCTCGGCCTTGACACCACAGATCGCTTCGGCCCACTCGGGCGTCTTGGGCGTGTTGTCGTACTTGCCGAGGATGTAGTCCTTGAAGTTCTCCTGGTCCTTCGCCCAGTCGGGCATGGTGCCCGCGTCCATGCCCAGGCAAAAGCGGTCGATAAACTTCTGGTCCTGGAGCTCGTTGGTGAAGACGTGGTGTGCCATGCCGGCAAGCATGGCGGCATCGGTGTTGGGCCGGATCGGTATCCACCAGGCATCGTAGGCGGCCGCTGAGTCGGTGTATTGCGGATCGACGACCACGAACTTGCAGCCCCGCTGCTTGGCCAGGCGCATGTAGTAGAAGGTGTTGCCGCCGTGGAAGGTGTAGGCGGGATTCCACCCCCACATGACGATCAGCTTGCAATGGGCGAAGGCATCGTCCTCGTTGCCGTCCTCGATGGTACCGAAGGTCATGCGCGAGGAGAACGTCGTGCCCTGGTAGGAGGGCACCGACCAGGAGTTGGTGCGGCAGCCGAACATGCCGAGGAAGCGCGCCAGCAACCCTTCGATCTGATCGGACTTGTGCAACACGCCGTAAGAGGTGCCGGCATAGGCCTGGTCCAGGATGGCGGTGGGACCGTACTTCTGCTTTAGCTCCACCATTTTTCCGGCGATGTGATCCAGTGCCTGATCCCAGGACACGCGCTTGAACTTGCCCTCGCCGCGCACGCCCGCGCGCATCATGGGATAAAGCAGCCGCTCGGGCGAATAGATGCGCGCGCGGTAGGAGCGCCCGCGCAGGCAGGCGCGCAGTTGCGGCACGGCCTCGGTGTCCATGCCGTAGTGCCCGTCTGCCTGGTAACTGCCGTCGTCCGTGGACAGGCGCACGATGACGTCGCCCTTCTTGTGTGCCACCAGCATATGGCGCGCACCGCAGTTGTGGTCGCAACTGGTGACCACGGTGGTGAGTTGGTCATCGCGCGGATAGGGTTCGTAGGCGAAGGCACGCGCCTCCTTGCGCGCCGCCAGCGTCACCAGGCCGCCCGCGGCCGCTGTGGCAGACACGCCGGCAACGCATTTCATGAAGCTGCGCCGCGCGGGATTGAGCAGGGCCGCGATGGCGTCGCCGGCTATCTTGTCAGAGGGATTCATAGGGGTGGCAGGGTTGCGGTTCAGGGCGGCTCAGCGCTCGGCAGTCGGGCCCGCGGTCGCGGTACGGAAGCGCGCCTCTGACGCGACGGGCCGACCCTTGGCCCAGTCGGGAACCTGCTCCGGCATCCCGGGCCAGGCATGGCGCGAGTACGGATAGGCGATGCGATACCAGGCGCGGCCACCGTGGCAGCCGTAGCAGGCATCGGAACCGCTCTTGCCCGTCTCCTCGATGGCCGACGCGTTCAGATACGTCACCTGATGCCGCACGGTGCGGATGGCGGCGTGGCAGACCAGACAGTCGTTCTGAAATGCCTCTTTTGTCTCCTCCCACGGCCCGGGCAGACCCATGTTCTGCCAGCTCATTTGGCCGTGGCATTTCAGGCATGTAGCCTCGGGATCGACCTGCTTGCGCAGCGTGAAGCCGGCACCAGTGCTGCTCGGCGGGTTAGGCGCTTCCTCACGCGGATCGTGCCCCTGGTGGCAGGTATTGCACCGAAGATTCATCAGGCGCCTGGCAAGCGGCGTCACGAGATGCCGACGATGAAAAGTGTCCTGCTCGCCATCGTAGGTGCCCAGCAGCTGGTACCAGGCTTTGACCGCCTGTGCATTCTGGCCTGCGGGCGAGCGGCCGCGCACCTTGTCCGAGAGCACCTCCTGATGGCAAGCAAGGCATTGCTCGTCGCGTGCGGTGTCGATGGCCGGTTTGAAATGCAGCGGACTGTAGGCGGCACGCAGGTAGTCGGGGCGTGCCGGGGGCGCGTCGGCCAGCGCCTGCCCCGCCATCATGCGCGGCGCACGGGAAGCCTGATGCGCGACGAGCACACCGCACGCCAGGGCGCCGGCGATCATGATCATCACGAAGAGGGCGAGTGTGCCGTTCTTCATCGCCGCGTCCGCACGCTCGGCGCTCCTGTCATCGCCGTTCGTCGTTCCGGAGTCCGTGCGGCCGATGGTGCCAGCCGCGCAGGTCGTATCGATCCGTCATTCCGGGCAGCATGAACGGCGTATACCAGCCACCCTGGTCGTCGACGAAGCGCAGTCCGGTCGTCGGCTCACCTATGCCATACACCGCCCGCTCGCGCCAGCCCGGCGGGCGTGCTGCTGCCGTGAGCGTCGGGACCGCGGCCGGACGCCGCGACGGATCTAGTCCGGCGACAAATTCCGGCGGTGCCGTGTCGCTGCCGGCACCGACCGGAGATGCAGTTGCCGCAGTCAGCATGAGAAACGTGAGAAACACTGCCCGGTGCGCGGGCAAGGTCGTCGTCTTGAGTCGGCGTGACATCGCGGCGGGGGCATCTAAGAAGGAGAGACTGTTTCTAAATGATCGCAGCGGCGATTTTATTGATTTCCGTCAACCTTCAAAGATCATCGGCTCCGGCCTCGCGCCACTGCCCAGGCGGCAGTTCGTCGATGGTCCACGGTCCGACGCCGTGCCGAATAAGGCGCAGCGTCGGATGCCCGACCTTGGCAGTCATGCGTCGCACCTGTCGGTTCTTGCCTTCGCGCAATTTGATCATGATCCAACTTGTCGGGATGTGGCGGCGCACGCGGATGGGCGGAACACGCGGCCACAGTCCTTGCGGCTCGGGCATTGCCCGTGCGATGCACGGGCGGGTGACGAACTCGCCCAGATCCAGCCCGCGTTCGAGGGCGTCGAGCGACGACACCGCCGGCACGCCCTCCACCTGCGCCCAGTAGGTTTTGGCGAGCTTGTGCGCCGGATCGGCAATGCGCTGCTGCAAGCGTCCGTCGCCGGTGAGCACGAGCAGGCCCTCGCTGTCGGCGTCGAGACGCCCGGCCGGGTAGATGTCGGCCATCGGCAGGAAGTCCTTGAGCGTCGCGCGCCCCGGCGCCGGCCGGAATTGGGTCAATACGCCATAAGGTTTGTTGAACAGGATAACCCAGGCCATGCCCGGATCAGGCCGCGGGTGAGACCGCAACCGGGACCGCCTCTGCACCATGCCGAAGTGTCTGCCCGGCTTCGGGCTGCGCATACATTCGGCAGAAGCGCATGGCCTCGGGATACGGAAAGAAGTCCTCCAGGTGTCCGGCGCTGATCCTCTTCTGGGTCTCTCGCCAGAACGCCGGCGAGAGCAGGTCGCGGTGGTATTTCATGAAGGCGGTGCGCACCTTGGGCGAACCAAGCAGGAAGGTTGCGAATTCCTCGGGGAAGACGTCGTTCTTTGCCACGGGGTACCAGACCTCGCCGGACATCTCCAGTTCCGGCGTGGGCGCATCCGGGATCTTGCGGAAATTGCAGTCGGTCAGGTATTCGATCTCGTCATAGTCGTAGAATACGACCCGGCCGAAGCGTGCCACGCCAAAGTTCTTCCATAGCATGTCGCCGGGAAAGATATTGGCCACCGCAAGCTCGCGTATGGCGTTACCGTACTCGAGGACCGCCTGGTCCGCCTGCTCGGGGGTGGCGGCGTCGAGAAAGATGTTCAGCGGTTCCATGCGCCGCTCGATATATAGGTGCTTGATCACCAGGGTGTTGCTTTCTTCCTCCAGCACGGACGGAGCAAGCCGGCGCAGTTCTTCCAGCAGTTCCTGGCTAAAGCGCGCCTTGGGCAGGGCCACATCCGAGAACTCCAGAGTGTCGGCCATGCGCCCAACGCGGTCGTGCCGTTTCACCAGAGCGTACTTCGCCTTCACCGTGGCGCGGTCTACTTCTTTCGGTGGCGGGATGACATCCTTGATCACCTTGAACACGTACGGATACGAAGGCATGGTAAACACGAGCATCACCATGCCGCGGATACCGGGCGCGATCATGAAGTTGTCGCGCGAGTGCCGCAGATGGTGCAGCAGATCGCGATAAAACATGGTCTTTCCCTGCTTACCCAGGCCGAGCATGGTGTAAAGCTCGGCCCTCGGCTTGCCCGGCATGACGGAGCGCAAAAACTGCACATAAGCCGACGGCACGTCCATGTCCACCATGAAATAGGCGCGACTGAGGCTGAACAGGACGAAGATGCGCTCGGTGTCGAGCAGGATCGTGTCGAGGTACAGACGCCCGTCGCCGTCGTGCAGCACGGGCACCGCGAAGGGGTATTCATTGTTGCCGTTCACCGCCTTGCCGATGACATATGCCGCTTTGTTGCGATAAAACGCCGAGTGCAATACCTGGATCTGGCAGTTGGCCTGGGGGCGCGGCCATTCGCCGAGGTATTGCTCGACCGTCGTCAGGGCGTAGGCAATATCGCGGTCCAGGTCGGCAAACGGACATTGCCAATCGAAGTCGTTGAAGATCTGGCGGATCGCCTGGCGCATGCCCACCTGATTGGGGTAGTAGCTGCGATAGGTCGGCGGATCCGCCTCGATGAATTCGGTCGAGATCACCGGCCGCCAGAATATGAAGTCGTTATGAAAGTACCGCCGCGACATGATCCGGCAAAAAACGGAATTGAAGAACGTCTCCGCCAGCTCGGGCTGCTTGTGGTTGGTGAGCAGACCTATGTAGAGCAGTTTCACCTGTTGCCATGTGTTGTCGTCAAGCGCGCCGGCATTGAATTCCCGTTGCAACCGCTCCACGGCCTCCTCAACGCGATCATCGTAGAAATGGATGCGTTCAGTCACCGCGCGCTGGACTTGCACCCAGTCGCCGGCCTCGAAGCGAAACTTCGCCTGGCTGCTGGATTCGCGAAACAGCCGATAGTGCTTGTTGAACCCGTCGATCATGGCCTGCGCGATCGACTGGGCGACGGGATTCTGACCGGTTGGAATTTCCATTTGGTAGCCTGCGAGGCAAGCGGTTGCAATGCGCCTATTGTAAACCCGGAACGCCTCGCCGATGCCCCGGGGCGCGCTGGCACATCCTTGGCAAATCACAGATAATGTCGCGCGTTGCACAGCCGACTGATAGCACAGCGAGGGAGAAGGAATGAGCGCAAGTTCTTTAATCAAGGTGCCTCAAGACGGGAAGAAGATCGTGCCCGGACAGGCGATTCCGGACAACCCGATCATTCCCTTCATCGAGGGCGATGGTATCGGCGTGGACATCACGCCGGTGATGAAGGATGTGGTCGATGCCGCGGTCAAGAAAGCCTACAAAGGTGGGCGCCAGATTCAGTGGATGGAGATCTACGCCGGCGAGAAATCCACGCGCCTCTACGGGGGTGATGTCTGGCTGTCGGACGAGACGCTGCAGGCGGCAAGGGAATTCGTCGTCTCGATCAAGGGACCGATGACCACGCCGGTGGGCGGCGGCATCCGCTCGCTCAACGTGGCGATGCGCCAGGAACTCGACCTCTACGTCTGCCTGCGCCCCGTGCGCTACTTCAAAGGGGTGCCCAGCCCCCTGAAGGACCCGACCAAAACCGACATGGTCATTTTTCGCGAGAATACGGAGGACATCTACGCCGGCATCGAGTGGGCGGCGGAAACCGACGGCGCGCGCAAGGTCATCAAGTTCCTGCAGGAGGAGATGGGCGTCAAGAAAATCCGCTTCCCGGCTACCTCGGGCATCGGCATCAAGCCGGTATCCCGCGAGGGCTCTGAGCGGCTGATCCGCAAAGCTATCCAGTACGCCATCGACAACAACCGCAAATCGGTGACCTTTGTGCACAAGGGCAACATCATGAAATTCACCGAGGGAGCGTTCCGCGACTACGGCTACGCGCTGGCCCAACACGAATTCGGCGCGAAGCTGCTCGACGGTGGTCCGTGGTGCACCCTGAAGAACCCGAAGTCCGGCAAGGACATCATTATCAAGGATGCCATCGCCGATGCCTTCTTGCAGCAGATCCTCTTGCGGCCGGCCGAGTACGACGTGATCGCGACGCTCAACCTGAACGGTGATTACATTTCCGATGCGCTGGCCGCCCAGGTCGGCGGCATTGGCATCGCGCCCGGCGCCAATATTTCCGACAATGTCGCGGTATTCGAGGCAACCCATGGCACGGCGCCGAAGTACGCCGGCCAGGACAAGGTCAATCCCGGCTCCCTGATCCTGTCGGCGGAAATGATGCTCCGTCACATGGGCTGGGTGGAGGCTGCCGACCTGATCATCAATTCCATGGAAGCGGCGATTATCGACAAGGTGGTGACCTACGACTTCGCCCGCCTGATGGATGGCGCAAAGGAGGTCTCCTGTTCCGAGTTCGGCCGCGCCATGATCGAGCGCATGTAGCCGCTTCACTACGACAGTGACGAAGGCCCCCGCATGGGGGCCTTTCGTTTTGTCGCAGTTGCCCTTCCTCGCCGCCGCGCCGTACCTGCCGCGGCTAACGCCGCGCCCTTGTCAGGGCAGCGCCTTCAGACGCAAAAAAGCCCGGCCGAATAGTCGGTCGGGCTGTCGTAACCTGTGCCGGGGAAGCGATGGCGGCCTTAGAGGCTGCGCCCGCTCCACGCTCGGAACATCAAGCTGTCTGGATATTCGAAGCCTGCTTGCCTTTTGGGCCCTGCGTTACTTCGAAGGAGACCTTCTGTCCCTCTTTCAGCGACTTGAATCCGCTCATGTTGATGGCGGAGAAGTGCGCGAAAAGATCCTCGCTGCCGTCATCCGGCGTAATGAATCCATACCCCTTTGCGTCGTTGAACCACTTAACGGTGCCTGTTGCCATAAAACGATTTCCTCACGTTGAACACACATCCCGGACGAACCGGCTCATTCATGTTTGGACTTCAAGATCGCAACCACCAGAGGTACGACGCGGGATTCAAAATTGAAGCGCAGCGGCCAACGGTACTGCAAAGAACTTGAATCAAACACACCCGCCTTTTACGCTACTTTTTTCGGGCCCGTCAAGCGGTTGGCAAGGTTTTTCCATGTTGCATCACAGCATTTTGTTGCATTCCCGCGAAACGCCGCCACGTATTCCGTGGGCCGCAGTGCGTACTTGTTCCTTCGCATCGATGTCTCGATCAGGGGATATTTTTCGGCGGTTTTGCGTGCTTGCAGATTCGATGATTCGGATTAGAATTTGTGCATGGCTACGCGCAGGCAAACCGACTCTGTGCTCGAAGCGGAGCGGAGCAAAGTCAAGCCGCCGCCGCTTTACAAAGTGTTGCTGCTGAATGACGATTACACGCCTATGGACTTCGTCGTCGTCGTGCTGCAGAGATTTTTTTCCATGAGCCGCGAACAAGCAACGCGGATCATGCTCAAAGTGCATAGGGAAGGTGCCGGACTCTGCGGGGTGTATCCGAAGGATGTCGCGGCGAGCAAGGTCGAGCAAGTCAGCGCGTTTGCGCGCCAGCACCAGCATCCGCTGGCGTGCGTGATGGAGGAAAGTTGAAATGATTGCGCAGGAACTGGAAGTCAGCCTTCATATGGCGTTCGTGGAGGCGCGCCAGAAGCGGCACGAGTTCATCACCGTCGAACATCTGCTGCTGGCGCTGCTCGACAACCCGTCCGCCGCCGAGGTGCTGCGTGCCTGCGCCGCCAACGTCGATGAACTGCGCAAGGAACTGGCTGCCTTCATCAACGAACACACGCCTACGGTTGCCGGCACCGATGAGATCGATACCCAGCCGACACTGGGATTCCAGCGCGTGATCCAGCGCGCCATCCTGCATGTACAGTCGTCCGGCAAGAAGGAAGTCACCGGTGCCAACGTGCTGGTTGCGATCTTCGGCGAGAAGGACTCCCACGCTGTCTATTTCCTGCAGCGCCAAGGCATCACGCGGCTCGACGTCGTCAATTTCATATCTCACGGCATTACCAAGGCACCCCAGCAGAGCAATGGCGGGCGTGCCGATCCCGAACACAGTGAGCAGGAGCAGGAAGGCCAGGCTTCCGGCGGCGCCCTGGAAAGCTTCACCCAGAACCTGAACGCCCAGGCGCTCATGGGCAAGATCGATCCACTCATCGGTCGCGAACGCGAACTGGAGCGCGTGATCCAGACCCTGTGCCGGCGGCGCAAGAATAACCCGCTGCTGGTCGGCGAGGCCGGCGTCGGCAAAACGGCGATTGCCGAAGGGCTCGCCCGCCGCATCGTCGAAGGCCGCGTGCCCGACATACTCGCCCACGCTCAGATCTACGCCCTGGACATGGGTGCGCTGTTGGCCGGCACCAAGTATCGCGGCGATTTCGAGCAGCGCTTGAAGGCTGTGCTGAAGCAATTGCTGGAGAATCAGAACGCGATCCTGTTTATCGACGAGATTCACACGCTGATCGGAGCCGGCGCGGCCTCCGGCGGTACGCTGGATGCTTCGAATCTCCTCAAGCCTGCGCTGTCGACCGGCCAGCTCAAGTGCATTGGCGCCACCACCTACGGCGAATATCGCGGCGTGTTCGAAAAGGACCACGCCCTGTCGCGGCGCTTCCAGAAGATCGATGTTACCGAGCCTTCGGTCGAAGAAACCGTATCCATCCTGCGCGGGCTGAAGTCGCGCTTCGAGCAGCACCACGGAGTGAAGTACTCGACCACCGCGCTGACCAGCGCCGCAGAGCTGTCGGCCCGCTACATCAACGACCGCCACCTGCCGGACAAGGCCATCGATGTCATCGACGAGGCCGGCGCCGCGCAACGCATCCTGCCGAAATCGAAGCAAAAGAAGGTCATCGGCAAGACCGAGGTCGAGGAAATCGTCGCCAAGATCGCCCGCATTCCGTCGCAGCATGTCTCCTCGGACGACCGTAGCGCGTTGAAGAACCTCGATCGCGACCTGAAAGCCGTCGTTTTCGGTCAGGACAAGGCCATCGACGCTCTCACGGGCGCCATCAAGATGTCGCGCAGCGGTCTGGGCAATCCCCAGAAACCCATCGGCTGCTTCCTGTTCTCCGGGCCTACCGGCGTCGGCAAGACCGAAGTCGCGCGGCAGCTCGCCTACTGCATGGGCATCGAGCTGGTACGCTTCGATATGTCCGAGTACATGGAGCGTCACGCCGTTTCGCGCCTGATTGGCGCACCGCCCGGGTATGTCGGCTTCGACCAGGGCGGGCTGCTGACGGAGGCGATCACGAAGAAACCCCACGCCGTGCTGTTGCTCGACGAGATCGAAAAGGCCCACCCGGACATCTACAACATCCTGTTGCAGGTGATGGACCACGGCACGCTGACTGACAATAACGGGCGCCAAGCGGACTTCCGCAACGTGATCATCATCATGACCACCAACGCCGGCGCGGAAACGCTCCAGAAGACCAGCATCGGTTTCAGCTCGCCCAAGCAGGCGGGCGACGAAATGGTGGAAATCAAGCGCATGTTCTCGCCGGAGTTCCGCAACCGGCTCGACGCCATTATTTCCTTCAGCTCGCTCGACCACGAGATCATCCTGCGTGTCGTCGACAAGTTCCTGATGCAACTGGAGGCGCAATTGCACGACAAGAAGGTCGAAGCCGTGTTTACGGACAAGCTCAAGGACTGGCTTGCCCAGCAGGGTTTTGATCCCATGATGGGCGCCCGGCCCATGGCCCGGCTGATTCAGGATACGATCCGCAGTGCGCTTGCCGACGAGTTGCTGTTCGGTCGGCTTGCCAATGGCGGCAAGGTCATCATCGACCTCGATGACAACCGGCAGGTCAAACTGCAGTTCGACGAGGTGGTCGAAACGGCCGTGTAGTCGCGCACCCGTCGCATAGAACCCGGCGGCCGCGGCCGCCTTTTTTTTGGCTGCTCTCTCGTGGGGGAGGAAGATATGTCAGTAGCAACCGCCGACCTGCTCGATAAAAACGAGGACAAGGTGCGTACCGGGCAGGTTCGTATCGTCGCACCGATGTTCCGCTCCTTTGGACAACGGAGCAGCTTTGCCGGGCCGATTACGACCCTGAAACTGTTCGAGGACAACTCCCTGGTACGCAAAGCTCTGGAGTCCCCGGGCAACGGGCGCGTCCTGGTCATCGACGGCGGTGGCAGTCAGCGCTGTGCGCTGGTCGGCGATCAACTGGCGCAAATGGGCGTGAAGAATGGCTGGGCCGGGATCGTCGTCTACGGCTGCATTCGGGATTCGCGGCCCATCGCGGAGATGGATATCGGCGTCCTAGCGCTCGCTACGCACCCGCTCAAGAGTATAAAGAGGGGCATCGGCGAGTCGGACGTCCCCGTGAGCTTCGGCGGCGTTTCATTTGTGCCGGGGCAATACCTATACGCGGACGAAGATGGCGTGATCGTCGCCGACACGGCCCTAACCGGATAATGGGGCCGACCGCTATCTCTCCTCATGAATCTGATGTCTTATATAAGATATTGTTTCGCAGGGCCCGTTTTCGTTTCACATCGTAAAATTTGCAGTGCATCGTATTGAATTAAAATAGAAACAATTTTCCAGGCAAGGTATGCAAGGCCCTTGTTGCTCTGCAAAAAACTCCCTATACTTTGTTTCGTGAGGATCGCGAACCGGCCAACCGCCGAGTTCGCACCCGTTACGAGCCGAGATCAATCCCTTCGGCCGCATTAGGTCTGCCGGACCGGATCTCTGGCGGTCAGAAAAAAGGGGGCGTAACGTGGCGCGCCGGCAGGGCGGCCGTTTTTCTCCGGCCCGGTTGCCGCCACGCGGCAACCTCGTAATGTCATAGTGTCAAATCGAACGTTCGCTGATGGATAAATGAGGAATCGACATGTCTCGCGAAGCTGAAATCGCCAAACTGAAGAAGGACTGGGCAGAAAACCCCCGCTGGAAGGGCATCAAGCGCGGTTATTCCGCCGAAGATGTCGTCCGCCTGCGCGGCTCCGTCGTAACGGAACAGACGCTCGCGCGCCGCGGTGCCGAGAAGCTCTGGGACCTGGTGAACAACACGCCTTACGTCAACTGCCTCGGCGCGCTCACTGGCGGTCAGGCGATGCAGCAGGTGAAGGCAGGTGTGAAGGCCATTTACCTGTCCGGCTGGCAGGTCGCCGCCGACAACAACAGCTACATGGCCATGTATCCGGACCAGTCGCTGTATCCGGTGGATTCGGTGCCAAAGGTGGTGGAGCGCATCAATAACTCATTCAAGCGCGCCGACGAGATCCAGTGTTCCCGCAACATCGAGCCGGGCCACAAGGACTTCATCGACTACTTCGCGCCTATCGTGGCGGATGCCGAAGCCGGTTTTGGCGGCGTGCTCAATGCCTTCGAGCTGATGAAAGCCATGATTCGCGCCGGTGCCGCCGGTGTGCACTTCGAGGATCAGCTCGCCTCGGTCAAGAAGTGCGGCCACATGGGCGGCAAGGTGCTGGTGCCGTCCCAGGAAGCGGTGCAGAAGCTGATCGCCGCGCGTCTGGCCGCCGACACCATGGGCGTGCCGACTATCATCCTCGCCCGCACCGACGCCGAGGCCGCCGACCTCCTGACCTCCGACGTCGATACCAATGACAAACCCTTCATCACCGGTGAGCGCACCGTCGAGGGCTTCTTCAAGACCAAGCCCGGCCTCGAGCAAGCCATCAGCCGCGGGCTGGCCTACGCACCCTATGCCGACATGGTGTGGTGTGAGACCGGCAAGCCTGATCTCGACTTTGCCAAGAAGTTCGCCGAGGCAATTCGCGCCAAGTTCCCTGGCAAGCTGCTCGCCTACAACTGCTCGCCATCCTTCAACTGGAAGAAGAACCTGGACGATGCCACCATCGCCAAGTTCCAGCGCGAGCTGGGCGCCATGGGCTACAAGTATCAATTCATTACGCTCGCCGGCATCCACTCCATGTGGTACAACATGTTCGACTTGGCCCAGGACTATGCCCAGCGAGGCATGTCGGCCTACGTCGAGAAGGTGCAGGAACCCGAGTTCGCCGCCCGCGACCGCGGCTACACATTCGTCTCGCACCAGCAGGAAGTGGGCACCGGATACTTCGACGACGTCACCACCGTCATTCAGGGTGGTGTCTCCTCGGTGACCGCGCTCACCGGCTCCACCGAGGAGGAGCAGTTCCACTGATCCGGAACCGAACGGGAAGAAACGCCACGCCCTGCGCGTGGCGTTTTTCTTTCTGCGGCCGCCTGCGTCTTGCCCTTACCGCGTCGAGCTGCCTGCGGCCGGAGCCGACTCGACGAAAAGAGCCACCGCTTGGCTGTAGCCGTCGAGTCGTTGGCTGGCGCGGCGCTTCTGTGCCGGGGTCGCCGACTGCAGGAGGTCCACGACCAGTTGCCTGTAGGCGCGCAACCATGCCGCCGATTGCACCTGGTACTGGGCCGGGCGTCCCGCCTCCCACTCGGTGGCCCAACGCTTGACCGCAGCGACGGTAACGTCCAATTCCTGCGACCGCTCGATATGACGATTGAGGATCGCCACCAGCTCGCGCTGGCGTCGTTCGTTCTCGGCCAGCACGGCACGGTAGTCTACGGGGATCTGCGCCACACGCGCCCGCAGCCAGCGTTCTTGCTCGGGTGTGAGGGAACCGAGCCAATCTTCGACATTGCCGCGCACGCGCTCGAAGCGCGCCTCACGCACCCGCTGCGCCGTGGCGTCGACGTACTTGTCGGCGAACTCGGCGTTGCGCTTGGCGTAGAGCCGCTCCAGATGCGCGACCTGCTCCGGACGCAGACCGGCGAGGGCGGGCGCGGCCGTCTCGATGACACGCGACACCGTGGCGCGATATTCCCGCTGAACCTCGTCGATCGCCCAGTCGACGTCCGCTGCTGTTATCTGCCCGTCCAGCCTGTCGCGGGCATCGTTTAGCACGCGCACCACGCCAGGAAGCCGCGTGCGTCGGTGCCATTCGTGGGCCTCCTCCAGCGCCCGCCTGAGCGACCAGAACTGCTCGCCGTCCAATGACAACCACGTGTCGGCACGGTGGGCGAGCAGAAACGGCGCGTTCGAGTAGCCGATCGACACCACGCTGCAGCCGGTGAGCAGTGCAACCGCGCCACAGACGAGCAGCATCCATGTTCGCACGCGCAACGTGTCGCTCCAAATGAGTGAGTTATTGCACGCGGTCACGCCGGCCGCGCCACCTCGCGCAGCGCCCCGCTCCAGTAGCCGGGCTTGCCATAGGTGTGCTTGAGCAGGTCGATGAACAGTCGCACCCGCAAGGGCAGTTGCTTGCGCTGGGGAAAGACGGCGTAGATGCCCACCGGTGGCGCGCTGAAGTGATCGAGTACCGCCACCAGCCTGCCTGAGCGCAGATCTTCGCCGACCTCCCACTCGGATCGCCAGGCCAGCCCTTTGCCAGCCAGGGCCCATTCGTGGAGCACGGCGCCGTCGTTGCATTCGAGCCGGCCCGCAACCTTGATTGTGGTGGAAACGCCATCCACGGCAAAGGTCCAACCACGCTGCTGTCCGAGGGAAAGGCATTCGTGCCGGGAAAGGTCATCGAGAAATTCGGGCATGCCCCGGCGGGCCAGGTAGTCGGGGCTGGCAACGACCATGCGCTTCATGTCGCCGAGCTTGAGGCTCGCCAGGCTCGAATCGGCGAGTTCGCCAATGCGCACGGCGCAGTCGATGTTCTCGTTGACCAGGTCGACAAGGCGATCGGTCAGGTCGAGGTTCAGCGTCACCTCGGCGTGCCGGTCCAGATAGTCCATCACCAGTGGTGCCACGTGCCGCCGTCCGAAACCCGCCGGCGCCGACACCTTGATGTGGCCGCTCGCCTTCACCCCGCCCAAAGAAACGGAGGCTTCCGCATTGGCGAGGTCATTCAGAATGCGCTGGCAGTCCTCAAGAAACGCACTACCCTCAAAAGTGAGGGAGAGCCGCCGCGTCGTTCGCACCAGCAGCTTCACACCGAGCCGCTCTTCCAGGGCGTCAAGCCGGCGCCCTATCATTGCCGGGGTGACACTCTCGGCACGGGCAGCCGCCGATAGACTGCCGCGGGAGGCGGCGCTGACAAAGGCAGCGATTTGTTTCATGTGATCCATCTTTTACCCACGGTAAAAGATTATTTGAGCCAATCATATCTTTTTTTTCTCTTTGTTCGACAATAGACTGCAACTGTGTCATCCGTATCGACCCATTCCATGCACGACATCAAGGCGATCGCCTTCGACGCCTATGGCACGTTGTTCGACGTCCATTCCGTGGCGGCAATGGCGGAGCAGATGTTCCCGGGCAATGGACCGCAATTGTCCCTCCTCTGGCGCGCCAAGCAGATTGAATACACCCAGGTCCGCACGCTGTCCGGCCGCTACAAGCCGTTCTGGGACGTCACCCAAGACGGCTTGCGCTTCGCCCTGAACAAGCTCGGCCTGCCTGCCTCGGACGCAAACGTCGCCCGGCTGATGAGCCAGTACACCTGTCTGGCCGCTTTCCCCGAGAACCTGGCCGCCCTACGCGAGCTGAAGGCGATGGGGCGGCCGCTGGCGATTCTGTCCAATGGCACGCCGGATATGCTTGAGATCGCCGTCAAAAGCGCTGGCATGACCGGCCTGTTCGACCATTTGCTTTCGGTGGACGCGGTGAAGAAGTACAAGACCGCCGCCGAGGCGTATCAACTCGGCCCGGCGGCCTTCGGCCTGCCGGTGCGCGATATCCTGTTCGTTTCCGCCAATGGTTGGGACGCCTGCGGCGCCACATGGTTCGGCTACACCACGTTCTGGATCAACCGCACCGGCCAGCCCGCCGAAGAGTTGGACGTTGCCCCGACCGTCAGCGGCGCCAAGCTGACCGACGTCGTCGATTTCGTGCGTCAGGCGCAGATCTGACGCCCACCATCCTTTTACATAGAGGGAGCACGACCATGAGCCAATCACTTCCTGCCGGCATCGAGATCAACGCCCCGGTCACGCCAGAGTTTGCCCAGGTTCTGACGCCGGAAGCGCTCGCCCTGGTGGCCAAGCTGCACCGCGCTTTCGAGACGCGGCGCCGCGACCTGCTGGCCAAGCGCGCCGAGCGCCAGGCGCGCATCGATCGGGGTGAAATGCCCGACTTCCTGCCCGAGACCCGCCATGTACGCGATGGCAAATGGACCATCGCGCCGATCCCGAAGGATCTGGAATGCCGCCGCGTCGAGATCACCGGCCCCGTCGAGCGCAAGATGATCATCAATGCGCTCAACTCCGGCGCCGACGCCTACATGACGGACTTCGAGGATTCCAACACGCCCAACTGGATGAACCAAATCCAGGGCCAGATCAACGTCAAGGAGGCAATTCGCCGCACGATCGGCTTCGAGCAGGGCGGCAAACAGTACAGGCTGAATGACAAGGTGGCAACACTGCTGGTGCGCCCGCGCGGCTGGCACCTGGACGAGAAGCATGTGACCATCGATGGCCAACGCGTCTCCGGCGGCGTGTTCGACTTCGCCCTGTTCATGTTCCACAACGCCAAGGAACTGATCGCGCGCGGCTCCGGCCCCTACTTCTACCTGCCGAAGATGGAGTCGCACCTAGAGGCGCGCCTGTGGAACGACATCTTCGTCATGACCCAGGCAGAGCTGGGCATCCCCGAGGGCACCATCAAGGCGACCGTGCTGGTGGAAACCATCCTGGCCGCGTTCGAGATGGACGAGATCCTCTACGAGCTGCGCCGCCATTCCGCGGGGCTGAACGCCGGGCGCTGGGACTACATCTTCTCCTGCATCAAGAAATTCCGCGTCAATACCGACTTCTGCCTCGCCAACCGCGGCGCCATCACCATGACCGTGCCATTCATGCGCGCCTACGCATTGCTGTTGCTGAAAACCTGCCACAAGCGCAACGCCCCGGCCATCGGCGGCATGAGCGCGCTCATCCCCATCAAGAACGATCCCGAGGCGAACGAGAAAGCCATGGCCGGCATCCGCGGCGACAAGAAGCGTGACGCCACCGACGGCTACGACGGCGGCTGGGTGGCGCACCCGGGGCTGGTGGGTCCGGCGATGGAGGAGTTCGTATCCGTACTGGGCAACCGCGCCAACCAGATCGACAAGAAGCGCGACGACGTCCAGGTCGAGGCGAAGAATCTGCTCGACTTCCAGCCGGAGCAGCCGATTACCGAGACGGGGCTGCGCAACAACATTTCCGTTGGCATCCAATACCTCGGCTCGTGGCTCGGTGGCAATGGTTGCGTGCCTATCTTCAATCTCATGGAGGACGCCGCGACCGCGGAGATCTCCCGCTCCCAGGTCTGGCAATGGATCCGCTCGCCCAAGGGCAAGCTGGACGACGGCCGCAAGGTGACCAAGGAGTTGGTGCGCGAGCTGATCCCGCAGGAGATGGAGAAGATCAAGGCGCTTGTGGGCGAGGCCGCGTACAACGCCACCTATATCCAGGCGTCGAAGATCTTCGAGGATATGTCCACCTCGGAGAATTTCACCGAATTTCTGACGCTGCCGCTTTACGAGCGTCTCGACTGATCACACGCCGGACGCAGCGCGACGAGCGGCGCCTCCGGGCGCCGCTTTTTTGCTCTGAATCCGCTGAGGACGCAGATTGCAGATGTGCGCGGATCGAATCAGGATTTCGTCGGAACGCGCGCCATCGCCTTCCTGGTTATGAACTGCAACGGCTGATCTAATTCATCTGCGCCGACCTGCGCAGCCTGCGGATACTCGCTTTTCCAGCGTGACCCGAGCGCAGCCCGCCGCTCACGCCAGTTTCGAAATCATCTCCTGGGTCACGAGCGTCACACCGCCCTCCGAGCGATAGAAGCGCCGCGCGTCATCGGCAGGATCCTCGCCGATCACCATTCCCGAAGGAATCTTGCAGCCGCGATCGACGACGACGCGCGTCAGACGCGCATGACGATGCACTTCCACGTCCGGCAGCAGAACGGCACCTTCGACCTTGCAGTAAGAGTGGACGTGGCAACCCGAGAAAAGCAATGAGTTGGAGATGGTCGACCCGGATATGACGCAGCCGCCCGAGACCATGGACTGCACGGCACCGCCGCGCCGGCCATCCTCGTTCAGGACGAACTTGGCCGGCGGCAGTTGCAGCTGCCAAGTCCAGATCGGCCAGTTCTTGTCGTACAGGTTGAGCGCCGGCTCAGTGGCGGTGAGATCGATATTGGCTTCCCAATATGCGTCGATGGTACCGACATCGCGCCAGTAGGGTTCCTTCTCCGTACCGCTTATGACACAACTCTCGCTGAACGGGTGGGCTACGGCGCAACCCAGCGCCACCGTGCGGGGAATGATGTCCTTGCCGAAATCGTGGCTCGAATCCACCTGGGCCATGTTGCGCTCCAACTCGCGGTACAGGTAAGCCGCGTTGAAGACGTAGATTCCCATGCTCGCGAGAGCCCGATCCGGCCTGCCGGGCATGGCAGGCGGACTGGCAGGCTTTTCGATGAAGTCGGTAATGCGCCACGTCGCGTCCACCGCCATTACGCCGAAGGCGCTCGCCTGCGCCAGCGGCACCTCAATGCAAGCCACCGTGCACTCTGCACCCTTGTCCACGTGGTAGGCGAGCATGCGAGAGTAATCCATCTTGTATATGTGATCACCGGCAAGCACGATGATGTACTCGGGCTCGTTCGCCTGGATGATGTCTAGGTTCTGGTACACCGCGTCGGCAGTACCGCGATACCAAGACTCCTCGCTGACACGCTGCTGCGCGGGCAGCAGATCCACGAACTCGTTCATCTCCGACTTGAGAAAGGCCCAGCCGTGCTGCAAATGGCGCAGCAGGCTATGGGACTTGTACTGGGTGACGACACCCATGCGGCGAATGCCCGAGTTCATGCAATTGGACAACGCGAAATCAACGATGCGGAACTTGCCGCCGAAATACACCGCGGGCTTTGCGCGCCGGTCGGTGAGGTTCTTCAGACGGCTGCCGCGTCCGCCGGCCAACACTAAAGCAACGGCCCGCTTCGGCAGTTGCAGGCGCGCGATGGTTTCGGGTGTCACGGATTATTCTTCGTTATCTCAGTCCGGGCGGCTGCCCTTGCGGCAGCCGGTGCGATCGATCATGTTATGACATCAGGTTTACGGCGCCCGGTTCGACCGGAGATCTCGGCGATCTGATCGGCGGCGCGGATCAAGCCCGCAAGCGCCTCCTGCGGCTCCAAGTCGTGCTGCGTCGGGTCGGGCTCGAACCGCTCCAGGTAGACGCGCAGCGTCGCGCCCTCGGTGCCGGTTCCGGACAGGCGCAGCACTATCCGGGCGCCGTCGGAAAACGCCACGCGCACGCCCTGCTTCGTGCTCACCGAACCGTCCACCGGGTCGGTGTAGGAGAAATCATCGGCCGTGGCAACGCTTGCCTCCCCGAACTGCCGGCCCGGCAGCCGAGAAAGCGACTCGCGCAGATTATCCATCAGGCCCTCGGCCACGGCGGTGTCGAGCCCTTCGTAGTCGTGGCGCGAATAGTAGTTGCGCCCGAAGCGCCGCCAGTGTCCGCGCACGATGGCTGCCACCGACTCGCCGCGCGCAGCCAGCAGGTTGAGCCAGAACAGCACGGCCCACAGCCCGTCCTTCTCGCGCACATGGTCGGAACCGGTGCCGTAGCTCTCTTCGCCGCACAGCGTCACCTTGCCGGCGTCAAGTAGATTGCCGAAGAACTTCCAGCCGGTCGGCGTTTCGAAAAAGTTGATGCCAAGCGCCTCGGCCACTCGATCGGCAGCGCGGCTGGTGGGCATGGAACGAGCCACACCCGCGATTCCTTTGGCATAACCCGGAACCAATTGCGCATTCGCCGCCAGCACGGCCAGGCTGTCGCTGGGCGTGACGAGGAAACGCCGGCCGACGATCATGTTGCGGTCGCCATCCCCATCCGACGCGGCGCCGAAGTCCGGCGCGTTGGACGCGAACATGGCGTGCACCAGCTCTTCGGCATGAACCGGGTTTGGATCGGGATGACCACGGCCGAAGTCGGGCAGGGGCGCCGCGTGCATTGCCGTGCCGGCCGGCGCGCCGAGCATGTCTTCCAGTATCGTCTTGGCATAGGGACCGGTGACGGCATGCATGGCGTCGAAGATCATGCGGAACTGCCCGGAGCGCAGCAGGGCGCGAACGCGATCGAAATCGAACAACGCCTGCATCAGCTGCGCGTAGTCCGCCACCGAATCGATCACTTCCACCGCCATATCGCCGACCTTGGTCGGTCCGACCCGCCCGAGGTCAATGTCAGGGGACTCGATGATCTTGTAGGCGTTGATATCGCGGCTGCGACGATAGATGGCTTCGGTTATCTTCTCCGGCGCCGGACCGCCGTTGCCGATGTTGTATTTGATACCGAAGTCGCCTTCGGGTCCGCCGGGATTGTGACTCGCGGAGAGGATGATGCCGCCGAAAGCGTTGTGCTTGCGGATGACGCAACTGGCCGCAGGCGTCGACAGTATGCCGTTGCAGCCAACCAGGACGCGTCCGAAGCCATTGGCGGCGGCCAGGCGCAGGATGACCTGGATCGCCTCTGCGTTGTAGTAGCGTCCGTCGCCGCCGAGTACCAGGGTCTTGCCGGCATATCCCTCGAGCACGTCGAAGACAGACTGGACGAAGCACTCGACATAGCCGGGCTGGCGGAAAACGTCCACCCGTTTGCGCAGTCCCGAGGTTCCGGGTCGTTGGCCCTCGAAGGGCTTGGTCTGAACGGTGATGACTTTCATTATATGTTCCTCCCCGTTTGCACCGCACCATTATGCCCCAAGGACGCGCGCACCGACCATGCCCGGCGGTACAAGACGGCGGAGAAATGTGTGGTCAGCGTGCGGCGAAACGACGAAGGCCGGTTACGCTCCCCTTACCCGCCCGAACAGACTACGATGCCGGATGCGGCCTGGCGCGTGGGCAATCAGGGTGGAAAACACCAGCATCGCCCAAAACAGCCAGGCGCGCTGCGCCGGATCGAAAGCGAACCAGGCGACCAGCAACAGTTTTGCGAACATGGCGGCGCCAGCCATCTGCCGAACGTAGGCAGGATTGGACCAGAAATCCAAGGCGAACATGGCGACGCCGGAGCCGACGAGCAGCACGAGGAACATATCCTGGCTCGGCAATGGCGCCGAATGCAGCAGGCCCGAGCCGACGCCGACGATGCCCGTGAGGTGAAGGATCCGGAAAAACGACAGAATCAGGCGGCGTCCCGGGAACTGGCGGTAGGACTTGGCCGCGGAGGCGGCCGACTTGGGATCTGACATGCTCGACGGCGGGGCATTCGGACCGCGCAATGGTAGGGGATTTTCGTCAAGACGTGTAACCCGCGCCGGTCAAGAAAGCGTGGGCCCGCAGGGGTGCTAATCCGAACACAAAAAAATGTGATCGGTCATCGGCGAGCCAACGCATGCTCGTTGCGAATAGAATTTGAGGTCCGAAGCAATCCCGGCAGCCGTGAAGCTCGCCCCGCGACGGGGCGAAACAACGGGCTCTGCGAGTTGTCGTTCCGGAGACAAGATGACGCGAATACAGTCTGCTCTGGCCGCCATCGCCGCGCTTGGCGCGGCGCTCGTGGCACATGCGCAAACCGAGATCAAGGGCGATCCGGCAAAAGCGCAGCTCATCATAGCGAAGACGTGCGTGGCCTGCCACGGTCCCGACGGCAACAGTCCGATTGCAACCAATCCCAAACTCGCCGGACTTCAAGCGGGCTACATCGTCAAGCAGCTATCGGACTTCAAGAAAGGCGCGCGCACGAGCGACGTCATGGCGCCAATGGTCGCAGATTTGACGCCCGAGGACATCAACAACCTCGCCGTGTTCTATGCCGGCAACAAGATGTCGCCCGGCGCGGTGAAGGAGCAATCCCTGCTCGCACCAGGCAAGAGAGTCTATCTCGAAGGCAATCCGGACACGGGCGTGCCCTCCTGCTCGGGCTGCCACTATCCCGACGGTTCGGGCACATCGCGCTTTCCGCGGCTTGCCGGGCAGCATTCCGAATACATACTGACCCAGCTCAAGTTATTCGCCGCAGGCAAGCGGGAAAACGACAGGGGTCTGGTCATGCAGTCGCTTGCCCTGCGTATGACCGAAAAGGAGATGTTGGCCGTCTCCGAGTACATTGCCAGCATGTCCGAGCCTGGCCGATAATCCGATCGACGACGCACGCCATGAAACGCATACTCATCGTTTTCTTGCTTTTGTTCCTGGCCGGCACCCGGGCATCGGCAGAATTGCCGGCACAACCGAAGGGACCAGGTATCGAATCGAAGGACTATGTTTGGAACAGGCCGGGCGGCGAGAAAGCGGAAGCCTTGAAGCTCAAGGGTGACGTCTCCCGCGGCCGGATTGCCTACGAAATCTGCCAGGGCTGCCACAAGCCGAGCGGCTCCGGCCTGCCGGACGGCACTTACCCGCAATTGGCCGGCCAACACGCAACCGTGCTTATCAAGCAGATGGTCGACATCCGCGCCGGCAGCCGCGACAACCCAAAGATGCACCCTTTCGCCAGCGAGAAAGCCGTCTCCGTCCAAGAGATCGCCGACATTGCGACCTATCTGCAGGGATTGCCCATCCCCGAGGACAACGGCAAGGGCAGCGGCGAGCACCTTGCCAGGGGCAAGGAGCTTTACGGCAAGGACTGCCGCGTTTGTCACGGCGACAGCGGCGAGGGCGATCGCCTCAAGTTCTATCCGATCGTGGCCGGACAGCATTATCGCTACCTGTTGCGGGAGGCGCGCGACATTCGCGACGGGGTTCGGCGCAACGCCAATCCGAAGATGGTGAAGGTGGTCAAGAACTACACGGACGCCGATCTGGAGGCGGTGAGCGACTACATGTCGCGCCTCGTGCTCAGCGCCGGGAAGCCAGCCAGGAAGAAATAAAACTGCGCCACGGGAACCAATTTCCTTATGCAAGGATAAGCACAATCGACTACGCCCGAACCGGATGGCGCTGATAGAGTTGCGGGCGCCCATGCGCGCGGCGAGGTTATTTGTCGGTTAGAGGAACGCGCAACCCGCTGCCCAGTGCGGTGCCCATTCATGCAGGGAAGTCCATTCAACAAGAGAGGAGAAGTGCATGACAAAACCACACCGCAACACTTCTATGCTGTTGGCCACCGTGTTTGCCGTCGGCTGGTCGGCGAGCGTGACGGCACAGGAGGATTTGAAGGCACGCAGTTGGGCAGCCAGCTGCGCCGCCTGCCACGGCACTGACGGGCGCAGCGAGAGTGAACAGCCGCCCTTGGCCGGCAAATCCAAGGACGACCTGGTCAAGATGCTGAAGGAATTCAAGACGGATCAGCGCAAGACCGCAACGGTCATGCATCAGCACGCCAAGGGCTACACCGACGAGCAACTCGAGCGCATCGCCGAGTACTTCTCGAAGCAGAAGAAGTAAGCCCCGCCCATTCACGTCTTTGAGGAGGAAAAGAACATGTCGCTGGATAGACGGCAATTCGTCAAGCTGCTCGGCGCTGGTGCGGCCATCGGCGCCACCGCGTCCCTGACCGGATGTGCGACGCCCGGAGCGGAGAAAGCTTCCGGCCGCGTCGTCGTGATCGGCGGCGGCTTCGGCGGTGCCACCGCTGCCAAGTACATCCGCAAGTGGGCGCCCGGAATCGAGGTTGTTCTGATCGAGCGCAATCCCGAATTCATATCGTGCCCGTTCAGCAACCGTGTCCTGGCCGGCGCCATGACCATCAAGGAGTTGACGGTCCCCTACGACAGGCTGGCCAGCAACCGGGGCGTCACCATCGTCAAGGATGAGGCCACCGCCATCGACCCGGCCAAGCGCGAAGTCAGGCTAGCGCGCGGCAATCCGATCACCTACGATCGGCTGATCATGGCACCCGGGATCGACTTCATGTACGAAACCATACCGGGCCTAAACAACGCAGCCGCGCAGGAGCAAATCCTGCACGCGTGGAAGGCGGGCGCGCAGACGGTGGCGCTGCGCAAGCAGCTCGAAGCCATGCCCGACGGCGGCGTGGTGGCCGTCCACATCCCTAAGGCGCCTTACCGCTGTCCGCCTGGCCCCTACGAGCGGGCCTGCCAGATCGCCTTCTATCTCAAGAACAGCAAGCCCAAGTCGAAGGTCCTGATTCTCGACGCCAACGAAGACATCGTTTCCAAGAAGGGCCTGTTCACCAAGGCCTGGGACGAGCTGTACAAGGGCATGATCGAGTACCGCCCCAACAGCGAATTGCAGGACGTGGATGCGCAAACGAAGACCGCCAAGCTGGTGTTCGGCGACGTCAAGGCCGATGTACTGAACGTGATTCCACCCCAGCGCGCCGGCAACATCGCCAAGCAGGCCGGTTTGATCACCGCCAACGACCGCTGGTGCGGCATTGACTACCTGAGCTTCGAGTCCGTTGCGCAGAAGAACATCCACGTACTCGGCGATGCCATCCTGGCGGCGCCGGCCATGCCCAAGTCGGGGCACATGGCGAACCAGCATGGCAAGATCGTCGCCGACGCCGTGATCGCGCTGCTCGCCGGCCGCCCGCTCAATGACGAACCGATGATCGCCAACACCTGCTACAGCTGGGTTTCCGACAAGGAAGTGGTACACGTGGCCTCAGTGCACAAGTATGACAAGGAGAAGAAGACCCTGGTTGCGGTACCGGGTTCCGGCGGCTTGTCCGCGGCGCGCAACGTCAAGGAAGGGATGTTTGCGCTCGGCTGGGCCGAGAACATCTGGGCCGACATGCTGACCTGACATTTTCGGATTCCGGCGCACGTGCGGGGCGGCTTAGCCGCCCCGTCGTCGTTCTGGCGCTCGGCCGCTACTTGTGGCCGGTGCTGCCGAAGCCGCCGGCGCCGCGTTCACTCTCGTCGAAGCGATCCACGACATTGAAGGCAACCTGCAGGACCGGGACGACCACCAGTTGCGCCAGCCGGTCGAGGGGCTGAAGCGTGAACGCCTCGCGGCCGCGATTCCAGGTCGAGACGAAAATCTGGCCCTGGTAGTCGGAATCGATTAGCCCGACCAGATTGCCGAGCACGATGCCGTGCTTGTGGCCCAGGCCCGAGCGCGGCAGGATCAGCGCCGCCAGCCCCGGGTCGGCCAGATGGATGGCCATGCCCGTCGGCACGAGATGGGTTTCCCCCGGGTGGATTGTCAGGGGCGCCTCCACGCAGGCGCGCAGGTCCAAGCCCGCCGCGCCTGCGCTGGCGTAGTGCGGCGGCGTATCCCGCAGGCGCGGGTCGAGGATGCGGAGATCGATACGATGCATGGCGCGCGGCTCCTCCCTGGGGGCTTCAGGACAACATCCTGGCGATATGCTCGACGATCTTCTTCGCCACGTCGCGCTTCGGCGCCAGAGGCAGCGGATAGCGGCCGTTGTCGTCGAACAGGGTCACGGCGTTCTCGTCGGTGCCCAGGCCGTCGCGCACCAGGTTGCCGACCAGCAGCGGGATTTTCTTCGCCCGCCGTTTCGCCTCCGCGTACTCGTCGAGGTTCTCGCTCTCGGCGGCGAAGCCGACGCAGAACGGCGGCGGCGACAGCGCCGCCACCTCGGCCAGGATGTCGGGATTGGGTTCCAGCGTCAGGGTGATCGCCTGCTTGCCCTTCTTGATCTTCTGCCCGGCCGTCGCCGCCGGGCGGTAGTCGGCGACCGCGGCGACGGCGATGAAGATCCCGCGCTTGGGCAAAGCGGCCAAGACGGCATCTCGCATTTCGCGCGCACTGACAACGCTGATGCGCCGCACGCCCCGCGGCGCCGGCAGTGATACCGGGCCGCTCACCAGTGTCACTTCGGCACCGGCCTCGGCGGCCGCGCGCGCCAGAGCGTAGCCCATCTTTCCCGAACTGGCGTTGGTCAGCCCGCGCACCGGGTCCAGCGCCTCGAAGGTCGGGCCGGCGGTAACCAGCACCCGATGCCCGGCGAGCAGCTTGGGCTGGAAGTGACCGACGATGTCTTCGAACAGCTCCTCCGCCTCCAGCATCCGTCCCATGCCCACCTCGCCACAGGCTTGATCGCCCGCCGCCGGGCCGAGCACCGTGATACCGTCGGCCGCCAACTGGGCGACGTTGCGCTGCGTGGCGGGGTTCTCCCACATCTGCCGATTCATCGCCGGCGCGACCAGCAGCGGGCAGTTGCGGATAGCACCGTCGACGCTGGCCCGGGGCCGCGCCAGACACAGTGTGGACAGCAAATCATCTGCCCTGCCATGGACGAGCTTGGCGAGGAAATCGGCACTCGCCGGCGCCACGATAATGGCATCGGCGCCGCGGGTCAGACTGATATGCGCCATGTTGTCCGCCATGCGCGCGTCCCACATGTCGCTCCACACCGGATTGCCGGACAGCGCCTGGAAGGTGACCGGCGTGACGAAGCGCGCGCCCGCCTCGCTCATCACCACATGCACGGAAGCGCCGTCCTTTACCATCAGCCGCGTCAGCTCCGCAGCCTTGTAGGCCGCGATGCCGCCGGTGATGCCAAGCACGATCCGTTTGCCGCCCAGGTCCGCCATGGCTTCGCTCAAGTCGTTGCAGGAAATGCCGATTCTACTGGATCGACACTAGTACGGGCGGACGTCCATGACCATCACTGACTGGCCGGTAGAAGAACGGCCGCGCGAGAAACTGTTGCGCCAGGGGGCGGGCGCCCTGTCCGACGCGGAGTTGCTCGCCATTTTTCTGCGCATCGGCGTCAAAGGAAAGAGCGCCGTCGATCTGGCGCGCGAGTTGCTCGCCCGCTTCGGCAGCCTGAACGGGCTGTTCGCCGCGCCAGCGCAGGAGTTCATCGCCATCGCCGGACTGGGCAGCGCCAAGTACGCGCAGTTGCACGCCGTGCTGGAGCTGGCGCGGCGTACGCTGCGCGAAGAACTTGCCGCCGGCATCACTCTGTCCTCACCCGGCGCGGTGCGCGACTATCTGCGCCTGTCGCTGGGCGGACGGCCCCACGAAGTTTTCGCCGTGCTCCTGCTCGACGCCCAGAACCGACTCATCTGCGCCGAGGACCTGTTCCGTGGAACCTTGACGCAGACCAGCGTCTATCCGCGCGAGGTCGTCAAGCTCGCCCTGCAGCACAACGCCGCCGCGGCCATATTCGCCCACAACCATCCATCGGGCCTCGCCGAGCCGAGCGCCGCCGACGAGCTTCTGACACGCAGCCTGAAACAGGCCCTGGCACTGGTCGACGTTCGGGTGCTGGACCATTTCATCGTCGCCGGGACGATGCCACCGCTATCCCTTGCCGAGCGCGGCCTGCTATGACGGGGGCCGGCCACGTGTCCTGGCTTGAGCGTCGGAACGAAACTCGTGTATACTGGCGCGCTTTGCTGAATCCGGAGTAATTGACATGGCTCGCGTCTGCGAAATCACCGGCAAGACCCCCATGACCGGCAACAACGTGTCCCACGCCAATAACAAGACCAAGCGCCGCTTCCTGCCCAACCTGCAGAGCCGCCGCTTCTGGGTCGAGAGCGAGAACCGGTGGGTGCGCCTGCGTGTATCCAATGCCGGACTGCGCACCATCGACAAGAAAGGCATTGACGCCGTTCTGGCCGAGCTGCGCGCGCGCGGCGCCAACATCTAGATTCTCTGCACCAAGCAGATCAGGAGTCCGACATGCGAGACAAGATCAAGCTGGAATCGACAGCCGGCACCGGGCACTTCTACACGACGACCAAGAACAAGCGCACCATGCCGGAAAAAATGGAGATCAAGAAGTACGATCCCAAGGCGCGCAAGCATGTGCTGTACAAGGAAACCAAGCTAAAGTAACGATTGCCGACGACGCGCAACGAACAAAAAACCCGCCGCTGGCGGGTTTTTTGTTGGCTGCAACGGCAATGGGCGGGTCTGAGTTGCTCCGGCAGGCGCTCAGAGCGCGTAGCGCCGCAATCCCAATGCAAACTCCTGCAATTGCGCAATGCCGCTGGCCTCGGCGCGCTGGCACCAGTCCTGCAGTTGTTTGAGCAGCTGCTCACGGGAGGCGGTCGAACGCGCCCACAAGGCAGTGAGCTCCTTGCGCATCGCATAGACCGTGGACAGGCGAGTGCTCTGCCTGAGTGCCGCGTCTAGCTCAGCCCGCTCCTTCGCCGGCAGCTTGTCAGCGTCACGCGCAAGCCAACGCTTGAGCGCTTTGAACCGCCGCAGGTCGAGGGGTTGCGCGTGGGACGCCTTTAGCTTGTCCACCTCCTCGCGGTAGATCTGCTTCAGCGACTTCATGTAGCGCGCCATGATGTCGTAGCGATAGGTAATCACCGCCTGCAGGGTGTCGAGGTCGACGGCGGGGCGCATGGCCGAGAAGCGTGGTTTGGGCGCGATCTTCTTGACGCGAGCGAGGCGTAGCAGTTTCAGGATGCGGATGTAAAGCCAGCCGATATCGAACTCATACCACTTGTTCGACAGCTTGGCCGACGTAGCGTAGGCGTGGTGATTGTTGTGCAGTTCCTCGCCACCGATGAGGATGCCCCAGGGGACGATGTTCGTGCTGGCGTCGGCACAGTCGAAGTTGCGATAGCCCCAAAAATGGCCGATGCCGTTGATGACACCGGCGGCCCAGAAGGGGATCCACACCATCTGCACGCCCCAGATCAGAACGCCTGGAATCAATCCGAACAGGGTCGTATCGATGGCCAGCATGACGACGATGCCGATCTTGTGCAGCGGCGTATAAATGCGCCGCTCCAGCCAATCGTCCGGCGTGCCGTGACCATAGCGATCGATCGTGTCCCGGTTGTGGGACTCCTTGACGTAGAGAAACACGCCGCCCCACAGGACACGATTGATGCCCAGCATTTGCGGGCTGTGCGGATCGTCCCGTGTCTCGCATTTGGCATGGTGCTTGCGATGGATTGCCGCCCACTCCTTGGTGATCATGCCCGTCGTCAGCCACAGCCAGAAGCGAAAGAAATGGCTCGGCAAAGGATGCAGATCTAGGGCGCGATGGGCCTGGCAACGATGCAGGTAAATGGTAACGCCGGCAATGGTGATGTGCGTGAGCACCAGGGCAACCAGGAGGTATCCCCACCACGGGAGATCGAAAACAGCGGAGAACATGAAGTAGCGAATCCTTAGGTCAAGACAAATGCGGCGATTCTACGCTGATTGCCCGGCGCGTCAATGCGCCTTGTCGGAATCCCGCGCCGTTACTGGCTTTTCGCGTTGCTGGGCGGATTTATGAGACGAACATCGCGCTGCGGGAAAGGTATTTCGATTCCTTCTTCGCGGAAGCGGCGCAGGATTTCCCGATTGATCTCCGAGCGGATGCCGAGCGTGCCCTCCTGGGGATCGGCAATCCACAATCCCAGCTCCAGATTGATGCCATTGTCACCGAACGAAACCATGGCGGCCACGGGCGACGGGTCTTTCAACACACGCGGCTGGCACTCGCCCGCCTCGACCATGATCTGCATCGCCCGCTCGGCGTCACTGCCGTATCCCACCTGCACCGCAACGGCAATACGCACCTTCGGGTCGGTATAGGACTCGTTCTGCACCACAGACGAGACGAGCACCTCGTTGGGGACGATGGACTCGACACCGGTCAATGCCCGAAGTACGGTGTAGCGGGTAGTAATCTGGGTCACTTGGCCGCGATGATTGTCCACGGCAATCATGTTGCCGATGCGAATCGAACGGTCGAGCAGGATGATGAAGCCGCTGACGTAGTTGCTGGCGATCTTCTGCAGGCCGAAGCCAAGGCCCACGCCCAGGGCACCGCCGAACACCGAAAGCGTCGTCAGGTCGATGCCCACCAGGGGCAGGCTGACGAGGATGGCGAGCAGCGACAGCAGCGCTTTGGCGAGCCGTGAGAACACCACCCGAAGATTGGAGTCCAGCCCCTCGGCGCGCATCAGGCGTGACTCGATGATACCGCTGATCCACATGGCACCGACCAGCGTCACCAGCACGGTCGCCACGCCCTGCAGTACGACCCACAGACTGAGCTTCTGCTTGCCAACCGGCAAGGTCACCTGCTCGAGCCAGTCGATGAGATCGGGCAGCACGCCGGCAATGTGCAGGGCGACGACACCCCAGACGGCAAGGGCAAACAGACGCTCGAACGCCGCCAGCGTGCCCGACGGAGCGAAGGCTTGGCGCAGGGAATAGACGACCATGCGTATCGCCGCCAGCGATAGCAGCAATGGCACTGCAAGGTTGAGCAGATTGACGTGGTGCCACTGGCGCAGCACGGCGCGCGCGACCAAAACCAGTACCAGTGCGACGAGCGGAAATACGATGCGGCGCACGCCGCCGCGGCCGAAGCGCAGCGCGGCGCTGCGGTACTGTTCCAGCGGCACTGCGTGGTGCCGCCGGACCAGCCGCGCGATGCCCCAGGCAAGCGCCAGGCACAGACCGAGTGCGCCGACCTCCCACAGCACGTCCGGCTGCTGCAAGTCCCGCCACAGCTCCGCCAGCAGGCTTTCGATCTGGGTGTCGCGCATCGTTCAGTTCGTCTGCATCCGGCTGTCTTCGTAGGGCATGGCTTCCGCGCGATGGCGCAGCCAGTTGTTGTAGTAGGCGCGTGCCAGCGCGGGATTTCCGCGCAGCACCAGGACGTTCTCGGCGTTCTTCGCCCGCGCGGAATAAGTGAAATTGTACGAGCCAGTCACGACCGCGCAGGCGGCATCGTTCGGATCGGCGATGATGATCTTGTTGTGCGCGGCGCTGTAACGCACCTCAAGCGCCACCGGAATGCCCGCCGCGGCAAGGGCAGGGATCTGCGTCGTATCGCCGCGACTGTTCATGTCCCGGTCCGCCAACACCTCCACGCGCAGACCGCGTCGCCATGCCTCCACCAGCGCCTTGGAGACGTTGCGACTTGTGAACAGAAACGCCTGCACGTAGATCTCTTTTCGCGCTTCGCGGACCACTCGCAACACTGCACCTTCGGCATCGTCCCATGGTGCGAAAGCGACTTCGACCGTGCCGGTAGCCTTGCTGACGGGGCTCGCGCCCGACACGCCGGGATCGAACGCCCAGGCACGCCCGGTCGCCAGGACGGCAAGGCAACAACCCGTCGCCATCATCCGCAATCGCGACGCGCGACCGATCATGCCACCCGATCCAGTACCACGGCATAGAAGCCATCGGTGTCGTGCTGATGCGGAGTAAGGCGAAAGACCTCGCCGCACTCGAGCTCGATGCGCTGCTTCTTCAGCACGTCGGCTGCCGATGCCAGCTTGAACTGAGGATGTGCGTCGAGAAAACCGATGACGATCTCCTCGTTCTCCTCGGGCAGGATGCTGCAGGTGGCGTAGACCAGCCGTCCCTTTGGCTTGACCAGACGCGCCGCCCCGGCGAGGATGCTCGCCTGCTTGCGCGCCAGTTCCGCCACGCCTTCCGCCGTCTGGCGCCACTTCAGATCCGGATTCCGGCGCAGGGTGCCCAGACCGCTGCAAGGCGCGTCCACCAGGACGCGGTCGATCTTCTCGGTCAGGCGCTTGACCCGCACGTCATTCTCGCTGTTGATGCAGATCGGATGGACATTGGACAACCCGGAGCGTGCCACCCGCGCGCGCAGCCGCGACAATCGCTTTTCGGCAACGTCGAAGGCGTAAAGCCGGCCGGTGGACCGCATCAACGCGCCGAGAAGCAGTGTCTTGCCACCCGCCCCGGCGCAGAAGTCCACCACCATCTCGCCGCGCTTGGGTGCCAGAAGGTAGGCAAGCAGCTGACTGCCTTCGTCCTGCACCTCGATCGCGCCGGTGAGATAGAGCGGGTTGCGCTGCAGCGCCGGCTTGCCCTTCAGACGGATGGCAAGCGGCGAGTAGGGACAGGCCCGTCCCTCGATGCCGTCGGCATTGAGTTTGAGCAGCACCTCCTCGCGTGTGGCCTTGAGCGGATTGACGCGCACGTCGAGCGGCGCCCCCTGGTTGAGGCCCCGTGCAAGCTCGAGCAATTCCTCGGCGTTCATCCGCTGCAGCAGGCGTTCGGCGAGCCAGTCAGGCAGGTCCGCCCGCTCGGCCAAGGACAGGGACTCCGCCGGCTCGGCTTTCTGCTCCGCCAGCCAGGCGGCTTCTTCGCTGCTCACCGCCGGAGCCAACTGGCGCTGACTCAACCCCTGCAGGTGCAGCAAGGCCGCCAGCGCGAGGCGCCGCGGCACCGGATCCGACCCGACGCGTCGTTCCAGGCAGCGCCGGCGACGCAGCACCGCATAGACCGTTTCGGCGACAAAGCCACGGTCCCGCTGCCCCATGACGCGCTGCGCGCGGAAGAACTGGGACAGCACGGCGTCGGCCGGATGCTCGAAGTGCATCACTTCCGTCAGCGCCGCCACGGCGGCATCGATCAGTTTTGCTGAAATTCGCATTCTTCTTCTACGGACGTGGGCATGGCCGCGCCCTGCGTGCCCTTAATGGCTGAACGGCAATTGAGACCGGGGCGCCGCGACCTCGGCGAGCCTGACCCCGGCAAACTGGATTTCGGCGGCAATCATGTCGGCACTGTCGCCCTTGCGGTCGGTAAAGCGAATCCGCACCGGCAGATTTTGATAGTCCAGCGCCAGCCACACCTCGGTAGTCTGCTCACCGCCGCCAGCACGCGTCTTGAGGTGCACGGTGCGCAATTCGCCAACGCGGGTCGCCACCGGTTCCTCACCGACCAGATCAAAGACGTAGGGATTGAAACTCTTCCCCGTGGCGATCATGTATTCGGCGCTGTCTGTGCCTGCGGGCATCATCGCCAGTTGGTAAATGACGCTCAACAGATCCTGGGCGCCAGCCACCAGACTGGCTTCCTGGTGGCGGCGTTTGCTGGTGAGCACGACTCGCATCTGTTGCCAGTCGAACTGCGCCGACTCGGCGGGCTCGGACGCATCGTTGCGCATGGAGCGATAGGCGCTAGGCACCAGACCCCTGTCCGAGATTGCGCCTTCGCTCACCTGGGTGATGCGCACCGGTCGCAGAAGTGCTGCCAGCCCCACGGTTTCGGTAACGCTTTTCAGAACATAGGCCGAGCCGTCCAGTTGCCAGGTATGAAAGGCGGTGCCGGCGACGAATTCCTTGCCGCCCAGGGTCACGTCGTAGCGGATTTGGCCCTGCTGCGGCAGTGTCGATTCGATTCCTCCGGCCGCCGGTGCGGCCGGTTCGGCGTCCGGCACCGCCGTTGCCGCCTCGGCTGCGGCAATCGCCTGGCTGGCAGCGGCGGGCTCCGCCATCGCAACCGCCGCTGCGCCCGGTGCCGGCATCGCGGTCGGGTCCGTTTCGACCGCCGGCAGCGGGTCGTGGGCCGCGACGGCGACTGGCTCCGGCGGTGGCGCAGCTCGGCGTTTGGGCTTTGCCTTGGTCTGGGGCACGGGCTGAGCCGGCTCGATGTGCTGCGTGGCCATCGGGGGCGGTGCCAGCCGCCCCTCCAGCCGGATAGGCTCCTTCTCCTCCTCCGATGCGAGTTGCCAGCCCGGAGCCGCCATCACAAGCAGATGGGCCGCCAGCGATGCCGCCACGGCCACGCGCAGGGAGGAGCGGTCAAAGAACATGGATCGTGGCCGCGATCGGTTCATCATGCCGCGGGACGCACGCTAAGGCGTACGTCTTCCCTCTCCTGCGGATCGAGGACCGGTGCGCACATGAAATCGGTCGTCCGGCCATCACCGGGACCAACAACCCGCCCGTCCGCGCCGATACGGAGCCGGCCTGCCAAGTACCAGCGCACGGCCTCGGGATAGATCCGATGCTCCTGCTCCAGCACCCGCGCCGCCAGGCTGTCCTCGTCGTCACGGTCCAGTACCGGCACTGCCGCCTGGGCGATGATCGGCCCGGCATCCACCGTCGGCGTGACGAAATGGACCGTGCAGCCATGGATTTTCACCCCCGCGGCCAGTGCCTGCCGGTGGGTATGCAGGCCGGGAAAGGCAGGCAGAAGCGAGGGGTGGATGTTGAGCAGGCGACCGGCGTAATGGCGCACGAAATCGTCGCCCAGCACACGCATGAATCCCGCCAGCAACACCAGATCCGGAGCGTGGCGATCGATCTCCTGCGCCAGCGCGGCGTCGAAAGCCGCGCGGGTGTCGTAGTGCCGATGATCCATAACCACCGTGGCAACGCCGTGGGCGCGGGCGATCGTCAGCCCGGCGGCGTCTGCCCGATTGCTGATCACCGCCGCAACCCGCGCCGGCAAGCGGGCGGCGAGCAAGGCACCGAGGTTGGAGCCCCGGCCGGAAATGAGAATGACGACGGATTTCATTGTTCTCGCTACTTCACCGGCAGAAAGATCGCCGTGGCCAGGTTTTGCACCATCCTGACGATCGTGCGGTTGTTCTTGTCCGCAACGAGCTTGGACAACAGATCCAGGTTGCCGATCATTTTGCCGAACTCGCGCTCGAAACTCAGGTTCTGCGGCGTCCCGCCTTCGTTTGAAAGCAGGATCGGATTGCCATCGGGGTCGCGCGCGTTGGACAGCTTCCACACCGCGATCTCGACATTGCGCGCGCTGTTGTACAGCTTTTGCGGATCGAGGTCGTCGAGGATGAAGAATTCCGTCTTCTCGTTGAACGCCGTCATCAACATGCCGCCCAGTCCGCCCATCAGCGCCAGCACCCGGTCGCCGCGATAGTCTTCCCGGAAGGCCAGATGCAGGGCATCGGTGCCGCGCCTGCCGTCCAGTTCGCTGAAGCTCCACCGGCTGCCGGGGTCGAAAATGCGCGCCAGGGCGGCCTCCAGGCTCGGCTGCCCGCCCTTTCTCCATTCCCGGGGATTGCGCCGGTAGAGCTTCTCTGCAATAACGCGCAGGCTGGCAATAAGCTCACGCTGATGGGCTTCGGCGACGCGATCGATGTCGGTCTTGGCGAGCTGGCCGACATCGACGGTCGGGTTCCCGACCCTGCCCGGCTGCGGGTTTTGGCTGGCGCATCCGGAAATCACCAGCAGGCCGAGAGGCAGAATCCAGCGTCCGCGCATGGCCCATCATAGCGCAAATGCCCACCGCCAAGCCAAGGCGTCGACAGCCGGGGATGCAGGTGATGCTGCGATGCAGCATTCGATCTGAACGAGCCGGGCCCTCTTGTGCCGCCCGATCAGCCTTCGCGGTGGCGCAGATATCCCACGAACACCGGCACCAGGGATACGACGATGATGCCGACGATGACCAGCGTCAGGTTGTTCTTGATGACCGGCAAATTGCCGAACCAGTAGCCGGCGAGCGTCAGAGAGCCGACCCAGCCCACGCCCCCGGCCGCGTTGTAGAGAGTGAATCGGGCGTAGGTCATGGCGGCGACGCCGGCCACGAAGGGAGCGAAGGTACGAAACAACGGCAGGAAGCGGCTGATGACGATGGTCTTGCCGCCGTGCTTCTCGTAAAAGGCGTGGGTTTTCTGCAGCGCCCGCTTGTTGAAGAAGCGCGAATCCTCCCACTGGAACACCTTCGGCCCGAGATAGCGGCCGATGGCGTAATTGACCGTATTACCCAGGATTGCCGCCGCGGCCATGACGACGATGAGCAGCGTGACATCCATGTCGCCCAGCGCTGCCAGCGCCCCCGCCACGAAGAGCAGGGAATCGCCGGGCAGGAACGGCGTCACCACGAAACCCGTCTCGCTGAAGATGATCACGAACAAAATGGCGTAGATCCACGGCCCGTAGTTCTGCACCAGCACCGCCAGGTGCTTGTCCAAGTGCAGGACGATATCGACGAACTGAAGTACCAGATCCATGGCGGCGACTCGTGCGAGACCGCGCATATTACCCCACGGGAATGGAAGCGCCAAAGGCGCCGACGGGTTAACACCGGCGGCAGGCGTACGGCGGCGCGCGACAGGCTACGATATAACGAAGCCACGTATAATTCCTTGAAAAAAGCGGCTTACCACCAAGGACACCAAGAACACCAAGAAGCCCCGATTCGCTGCGACGGGAATGCCTGCGGCCGAAGGACCAGCCGTGCAGGAACGCAGGCTTTTGAATCTCCTTGGTGTTCTTGGTGTCCTTGGTGGTGCAAGCGAACTCTTCAGAATAGTCGTTCCTCGATCCGCAGCGCCTCCATGCCCTCGATCAAACCGCTGCCCGAGTTGCTCATCAACCAGATCGCCGCTGGCGAGGTTGTCGAGCGGCCTGCTTCGGTGATCAAGGAACTGCTGGAGAACAGCCTTGACGCCGGTGCGGGGGAAATCGACGTGCAACTGGCCCAGGGCGGCGTGCGTAGCATCCGCGTGGCCGACGACGGCGGCGGGCTCGCCGCCGAAGACCTGCCGCTCGCCCTGGCGCGCCATGCGACCAGCAAGATTGCCACGCTGGACGATCTGGAACATGTCGCAACCATGGGTTTCCGCGGCGAGGCGCTGGCGGCCATCGCCGCTGTTGCCCGCGTCGCCATCGTCAGCCGCGAGCGCGGTGCGCCACGCGCCTACCGCATCGACAGCGGTGAGGGCGCAGTCGCGCCGGCGGCGCTTGCCGCTGGAACGGTAATCGAAGTCGGGGATCTCTATTTCAACACGCCGGCGCGGCGCAAGTTTCTCAAGTCCGAGCAGACCGAATACGCCCACTGCGACGAGGTGCTCCGTCGCAGCGCGCTGGCGCGCCCGGATGTGCAATTCCAGCTCACGCACAACGGCCGGATTACGCGCCGGCTCCCCGCCGGTGCGCTTGAGCGGCGCGTTGTCGAGCTGCTGGGCGAGGATTTCGTCGGCCACGCGCGCCAGGTCGATGCCCAGGCCGGCGACCTGCGTCTTTCCGGATTCGCGGCCCTGCCCGCCTTCTCGCGGCCTTCGCGCGACGCCCAATACTTCTACGTCAACGGCCGCTTCGTGCGCGACAAGCTGCTCAGTCACGCCGCGCGCGAGGCTTATGTCGACATCCTGCATGGCAGCCGCCACCCGGCATACGTGCTGTTCCTGACGCTCGATCCCTACGGCGTCGATGTCAATGTCCATCCTGCCAAGATCGAGGTGCGCTTCCGCGATGCCCGCGCCGTGCATCAGTTCGTGTTTCATGCCCTGCAGCGGGCGCTCGCCACACCCGTGGCGGAGGCGGCAGCGGCCGATGCGAGCGCGGCGGCGTCCCCCCGTCCCGTGTCGTCAGTCTTTGCGGCCGTGCCACATCAGACCGCGCTTGCCGTCGAGCAGCCAGTCCCCGCCTATTTCGAGCTTGCCCAGCGGGCAACGCACACGCCAGCGTCGCCCGCGAGGACCCCGGGCGCAGAACAATTCGCGGCCGTTTCGCCCCCACTGGGCTTTGCGCTGGCGCAGCTGCACGGGGTCTACATCCTGGCGCAGAACGACAACGGGCTGGTGCTGGTGGACATGCACGCCGCCCACGAGCGCATCCTCTACGAGAAACTCAAGAATGCCCTGGACGAGGCTCCCGCCGCGCAGCAACTACTGATCCCCGCCCTGTTTCCCGCCGATGCCCGGGAGATGGCAACGGCCCAGGAACATCGTGATGCGCTTGCACAGCTCGGTTTCGACCTGACGGCTGCCGGCCCGAACCAGCTGACGGTGCGCAGCGTGCCGGCGCCGCTCATGCGTGCGCCGGTACAGGAACTGGTGCGGGCGCTGCTCGCGGAGCTGAGGGACTTCCCGGCCAGCGATGTGATCACCGCCCGGCGCAACGAACTGCTGGCGACCTTGGCCTGCCACGGCGCCGTGCGCGCCCATCGCAACCTGACCATTCCGGAGATGAACGCCCTGCTGCGGGAAATGGAAGCCACGGAGCGCGCCGACCAATGCAATCACGGCCGACCCACGTGGACGCAGCTCACCATGGCCGAGTTGGACCGGCTGTTCCTGCGCGGCCGATGACTGGCGAGCACCTGCCGCCGGCGCTGTGCCTGATGGGCCCCACCGCCAGCGGCAAGACCGCCGTGGCGCTGGAGCTCGCCGCGCGCTTGCCCCTGGAGATCGTCAGCGTCGACTCGGCGCAGGTCTATCGCGGCATGGACATCGGCACCGCCAAGCCGGACGCAACGACGCGGGCGCGCTTTCCCCATCATCTGATCGACATCCTCACGCCCGAAGAAAACTACTCCGCAGCGCGCTTCCGCGCCGACGCCCTGCATGTCATGGCCGAGATCACGGCGCGGGGCAAGGTGCCCTTGCTGGTCGGCGGCACCATGCTCTACTTCAAGGCGCTGCGCGAAGGTTTGTCCGAACTGCCCGCGGCCGATGTCGGACTGCGCAGCGAGATCGAGCAGGCAGCCCTGGAACACGGCTGGCCGGCGCTGCATGCGCAACTCGCGCGGCTCGACCCGGACACCGCCGCCCGTCTCAAACCCACCGACGCCCAGCGCATCCAGCGGGCCCTGGAGGTCGTGCGGCTCACTGGCATGCCGATGTCGATTTCCTTGCAGGCGCGACGCGACAACCCCCTGCCCTACCGCCTGATACAGTTGGCGCTGTTGCCTTCGGAGCGAAGCGCGCTGCACCGGCGCATCGCTCAGCGCTTCGAGGCCATGCTCGCCGCCGGTCTGATTGAGGAGGTGGAGGCTCTGCGCGCCCGCTACCGCCTGCATGCGGGGCTGCCCGCGATGCGCTGCGTCGGCTACCGGCAGGTGTGGCAGTGCCTGGAAGGAGAATTGCCCCGGGAGGAGCTGCACGACCGGGGCATCTTCGCCACGCGTCAATTGGCGAAACGGCAGCTCACCTGGCTGCGGGCGATGCCGGATGTCAAGGCGGTGGATTGCCTCGCCCCGGACGTGACCGCCCGCGTCGATGCCGCGGTCGCGCGCTGCCTCGACGCCGCCACCTGACCAGGCCGCCGGCACGGAAGACTGCGGGAACTTCTCCGCGGCACCAGCGTCCCTCAAGTATGTACGCGCCGCGCGCGCCGCAACGCAACCCGGTCTATTACGGACACACGGAGGAGGACAGTCTTATGGAATACGACTTCCACGAAGCTATCGCCCGAGTGTTGGAGCAGTCCCGCCTGTACTTTGGGCTGTGACGCGCCAAGCGTCCTGGCGAACGAAGCCCCGCCTCCGGCGGGGTTTCGTGTTTCTCAGCCCGGCAGCAGCCGGACCATGGCCTGCCGCTGTGCCGCCTTGGCGCCCGTGAGCGCGAAGCCCTGCAGACGCTCGTCAACGTCGGTGTAAGTCATTTTCACGCCCTCGCCGTTCTCCACGACCCGCCATTTACCGGCGGCACCGCGCGGCGGCGGCAGCACCGCCACCGGGCAGGCCGGCGTCTTGACGACCACGGGCATGGGCGGAAAGACGATAGCAGTCGGTGTGCCGGCCAATGTCTGCGCCAGGGCACGCGCCCCGTTCATGATCGGCGCCACATAAGGCAGCACGGTGCCGCCGTACTCGGCGCAGTCGCCGAGGGCGAAGACGGCCTCGCTGCTGGTGCACCCGTAAGGGTCGACAACGATGCCGCGGTTGACGGCCAGCCCCGCCGCGCGCGCCAGAGCCGTGCGCGGGCGCAGACCCACCGCCGACAGCACGGCATCCGCATCCAGCGTCGAGCCGTCGTCCAGCGTCAGTCGATAGCCCCCCTGGATACGATCCACCGAACTCACCGACCGGCCGAAGCGCCAAATGACGCCCGCATTCTCCAGCGGCCCGATCAGGCTACGACCGGCCGCCTCCGGCAGGAGGTTGGCGAGCGGGTAGGCGGTCGGATCGACCACGGTCACCGCGTAACCAGCGCCCGCCAGATCGTTGGCAAACTCGCAACCGATGAGCCCGGCGCCGATGACGGCCACGCGGCGCGCCGCGCCCACGGCAGCGCGGAAACGGGCATAGTCGGCAAGGTCATTGACCGACAGCACGTCGCCGGCACCATCGCCGGCGAGCGGCAGGCGAATGGCATCGGCACCGACGGCCAGTACCAGCGCACGGTAGCGGTGCTCGCCGACGGTCGAGGCAACGACCCTGGCGGCTGTGTCGATGCTGGTGACGCGCGTGCTCTTGAGCAGCGTCATGTCCAACTGCCCGGCCATGCCCTCGGCCAGCGTCGTCACCAGTTGCTCCGGCGACTTCCTCTGCGCGAAGGCGTTCGAAAGCGTCGGCTTCGAGTAGAAGTCGCCGCTGTCCTGCGTCACCATGATCAGGGGCGCCTGCCTGTCCAGCTTGCGCAACTCGCGGGCGACGGTATAGCCCGCGAGTCCGCTGCCGACGACGATGATGGGATCGTTCAACTTGTCATGCTCCTTTCATTGCTCCAGCAGGCTGCGCAACATCCAGGCGCTTTTTTCATGCACCTGCATGCGCTGGGTCAGCAGGTCGGCGCTGGGCTGATCATTGGCCTATTCGACAACCGGGAGACCAAGCGCGCGCGACAGCCCATGGACGATTTCCCTGCGATCCGAGTCGTTAATGCCGACGTTTATGTGCTTGTCCTATCGTTCCGGTTCAGCGGTGGCGGTGGGCCATACCGCCGAAACCGGTTGTGAGCTGAAATCACGCGAGATCGAAGCGGTCGAGGTTCATGACCTTGTCCCAGGCAGCGACGAAGTCACGCGCGAACTTCTCCTTCGCATCGTCCTGGGCGTATACCTCGGCCAAGGCGCGCAGCTGGGAGTTGGAGCCGAACACGAGATCCACGCGCGTCGCGGTCCACCTGAGCGCACCGGTCTTGCGGTCCCGACCCTCGAAGCGCTCCGCGGTGTCCGAGACGGGCGTCCACACGGTGCTAATGTCGAGCAGGTTCACGAAGAAATCGTTGCTCAGGGCCTGCGGCCGCGAGGTCAACACGCCGTCCTGCGAGCCACCCGTATTGGTGCCCAGTACGCGCAGGCCGCCGACGAGCACCGTCATCTCGGGGGCGCTCAGCGTCAGGAGCTGTGCCTTGTCGACCAGCATCTCCTCGGCCCGCGTGGTGTAGTGACGCTTCTGGTAGTTGCGAAAACCGTCGGCCTGGGGCTCTAGCACGGCCAAGGATGCGACGTCCGTTTGTTGTTGCGAGGCGTCGGTACGGCCCGGAGTGAAGGGCACCTCCAGCGAATGGCCGGCCGCCTTGGCAGCCGCTTCCACCGCAGCGCAGCCGCCCAGCACGATGAGGTCGGCCAGCGCGACTTTCTTCCCGTCCGTCTGGGCGTCATTGAACGCCTGCTCGATGCCTTCCAGCACGGCTAGCACTTTGGCCAGCTGCACGGGCTGGTTGACTTCCCAGTCCTTCTGCGGGGCCAGGCGGATGCGGGCGCCGTTAGCACCGCCACGCTTGTCGGAACCGCGGAAGGTGGAAGCCGAGGCCCAGGCGGCGGACACCAGTTCCGCGATCGAGAGCCCCGAGGCCAGGATCTTTGCCTTGAGATCGGCAATGTCCGCGGCGTCGATCAGCGGATGGCCGACAGCCGGGATCGGGTCCTGCCAGATCAGGTCTTCGGCCGGCACCTCGGGGCCGAGGTAACGGACCTTGGGCCCCATGTCGCGGTGGGTCAGCTTGAACCAAGCACGGGCGAATGCGTCGGCAAAAGCCTGCGGATCCTTGTGGAAGCGACGCGCGATGGGCTCGTAAATCGGGTCGAAGCGCAGACTGAGGTCGGCCGTGGTCATCATCGGCGGATGCTTCTTCGACGGGTCGTGCGCGTCGGGAATCATGTGCTCGTCGCGCACCCCTGCGGCCCGCCACTGCCAGGCGCCGGCCGGGCTCTTGACCAGCGTCCATTCGTAGCCGAACAGCATGTCGAAGTAACCCATGTCCCACTTGGTCGGGTTGGGCTTCCAGGCGCCTTCGATGCCGCTGGTCGTCGTGTGTTCGCCTTTGCCGGTGCCGAACTTGTTGATCCAGCCCAGGCCCTGCTCTTCGATGGGAGCGCCTTCCGGCTCGGGGCCCACCAGCTTCGGATCGCCTGCGCCGTGTGCCTTGCCGAAAGTATGGCCGCCGGCGATCAGCGCCACGGTTTCCTCGTCGTTCATCGCCATGCGGGCGAAAGTCTCGCGCACGTCGCGGCCCGAGGCCACCGGATCCGGTGCGCCGTTGGGGCCTTCCGGGTTTACGTAGATCAGGCCCATCTGCACGGCGGCCAGCGGGTTCTCGAGCTGGCGCTCGCCGCTGTAGCGCGCGTCGCCCAACCAGGTGCTCTCCTTGCCCCAGTAGATGTCCTCCTCGGGCTGCCAGATGTCCTTGCGACCGCCCCCGAATCCCAAGGTCTTGAAGCCCATCGATTCCAACGCGCAGTTGCCGGCGAGGATCATCAGGTCGGCCCAGGAAATCCTGTTGCCGTATTTCCGCTTGATCGGCCACAACAATCGGCGCGCCTTGTCGAGGTTGCCGTTGTCGGGCCAGCTATTGACGGGCGCAAAGCGCTGATTGCCGGTGCCGGCGCCGCCACGGCCGTCTGCCGTGCGGTAGGTGCCCGCGCTGTGCCAGGCCATGCGGATGAACAGGCCGCCGTAGTGGCCCCAGTCGGCCGGCCACCAATCCTGCGAGTCGGTCATCAGCGCGTACAGGTCCTTTTTCAATGCCGTGAAGTCAAGCTTCTTGAACTCTTCGGCGTAGTCGAAGCCCGCATCCATCGGGTTGGACGCCGGCGCGTGCTGGTGCAGGATGTTCAGGTTGAGCTGGTTCGGCCACCAGTCCCGGTTCGATGTGCCTGCGCCAGAGGTGGTTCGGCCAGGCTTGCCCGCTATCGGGCACTTGCCAACTTCACTCATCTTCGTTCTCCTTTGACCTTTGGGGGTTGTAAAGCCAACTGTCAGGACGCCTGCCGCCGTACCCTCACGCGGGCACGACTTCGACCATCTCGAAGTCGGCCTTGGCTACGCCGCAGTCCGGACAGGCCCAATCGCCGGGAATGTCCTGCCAGCGGGTGCCGGCAGCGATGCCTTCCTCGGGCAGACCCTTGGCTTCGTCGTAAATGAAGCCGCAAACGATGCATTGCCATACTTTCATGTCGTTTCTCCTTTTCCGTTCAGATTTCATTCAAGCCGCCACCCGCTCGCGTACGGCGCAGTAGTGATTGGCGTGCCGCTCTTCCACCTTGGCCAGGGCGGCGAAGCGTTTGGCCGCTTTCTCCAGGGTCGCCTTGAAGCGCGCGGCGTGTTCCTTCGATTCGGCGATCTGTTCGTCGATCTCGGCTACCGCCGCGGCCTGGCCTTCGGCCACCGCGGTCTGGCGGAAGCCCGGGTACATCTCGCTGTACTCGTAAGTCTCACCAGCGATGGCGATGTCGAGGCACTTGGCCGGCGTCATCTCGGCCGCCGGGTAGAGCAGGTCGAGGTGGCCGAAGGCGTGTTGCACTTCCTGGTCGGCGGTCTCCTCGAACACGCGGGCCGTGTCGTCGTCGCCGGCAGCACGCGCCAGCTTGGCGAAGTAGCGGTACTTGATGTGGGCCATCGACTCGCCGGCGAAGGCCGCTTCGAGGTTTTGGATGGTTTTGATTTCGGGTCGCTTCATTGTGATCTCCTGTCGTTTTGAAGTTGCTCATATGACATAAATGCCTGACACGGTTCGCAGTGTACGGACCGGGCTGTGATTTGGCCAATTGTCTTTTCAAACCATCTTGATTTACTATACCTATCACAGACTGGTTTACCGTGGAGGCAATACCGATGAACCTGAACGATCTTCGCTACATCGTCGCGGTGGCCCAGGAGCGCAATTTCCGCCGCGCTGCAGAGCGCTGTTTCGTCAGCCAGCCGGCGCTGTCGCTCGCCGTGCAGAAGCTGGAGGATGAGTTGGGCGTTGCCCTTTTCGAGCGCAGTAGAACCGAGGTAAGCGTGACGGCAATCGGCGCGCGCGTCGTCGAACAGGCACAGCGTGCGCTGGAGGAAATCGGCAAGATCAAGGAGATCGCCCGTCAAGGCATGGATCAGTTGATCGGGCCGCTACGCCTGGGCGTGATCTACACCGTCGGGCCGTATTTGCTGCCTGAGCTGATCCCGGTCCTGCACAAAAAGGCGCCGCAGATGCCCCTGGAGGTGGAGGAGAACATCACCGCCAACCTCGACACTCTGCTCAGGAACGGCAAGCTCGATGTGATCGTCATCGCCCTGCCCTTCGGCGCGCCGGGCATCGCCACGGAACCGCTCTACGACGAACCCTTCGAGATCGTGGTCCCGGCCGGGCACGACTGGGCTGGCAGGACTTCCATCAAGTCCAAGGAGCTGACCAGGGAGCGGGTGCTGCTGCTAAACGTCGGTCACTGCTTCAGCAACCAGGTGGTGGAGGCCTGCCCGGAGCTCACCACCAAGGGGGGCGATACCCAGCAGGGCAATTCGCTGGAAACGATCCGCAACATGGTCGCCTCCGGCCTGGGCATCACCGTGCTGCCATGTACGGCCAACGCCGCCAAGTATCGCTCGCCGCTGCTCAAGGTCGTACCGTTCGCGGCGCCGGCGCCGGCGCGCCGCATTGCTCTTGCCTGGCGCAACAGCTTCAGTCGGGAAAAGGCCATCGAGACCCTGGCCGCGGCGGTTCGCTCGCTGCGACTGCCTGGAGTGGAGATGGTGGGAAAGAAGGCGCGTTAGCCCGGCCGGCTCATGCGCTAGCGCCGCCGACCGCGGTTTCCGCCTCAGGCTCGGCTTCCCGCCCGCGCGCCACCAGCGAATAAACGGTCGGGACGACGAATAGCGTGAGCAGAGTTCCCAGCAGCAGCCCGCCGACGATCACCCAGCCGATCTGCTGCCGCGATTCCGCCCCGGCGCCCGTGGCGAATGCCAGAGGCACGGCACCGAGCACCATGGCACCGGTGGTCATCAGAATCGGCCGCAGGCGCAACACCGCTGCCTCGACGATGGCATCGCGCAGCGCCCGCCCCTGCTCCTGCAACTGGTTGGCGAATTCGACGATCAGGATGCCATGCTTGGTGATCAGTCCGACCAGCGTCACCAGGCCGATCTGGGAGTAGACGTTGAGCGTGTTGCCGGTGAAGTACAGCGCTGCGAGCGCGCCGGCCATGGCCACGGGGACCGTGAGCATGATGATGAACGGATCGCGGAAGCTCTCGAACTGGGCCGCCAGCACGAGATAAATGAAGGCCAGCGCCAAGGCAAAGGTCAGCGCGAGCCCGCCGGTGGCAACGCGGAATTCGCGTGACTGGCCGTTGTAGTCGATGGCATAGCCGGGCGGCAGGATGTTGCGCGCCGTCTGGTCGAGGAAAGCGAGTGCCTCCCCCATGGTGTAGCCGGGCGCCAGATTGGCCGAAATGGTGACGGCACGCCGCTGGCCGAAGTGATTCAACTCCCGCGGCGATACCCGCTCTTCCACCTTGACCAGGTTGGACAGCGGGATCATGCGCTCATTCCAGCCGCGCACGAAGATGTCGCTGATGTCATGGGGCGTGGCGCGCTCGCGCGGGGCGACCTGCACAATGACGTCGTACTGCTCGGCGTCTTTCTTGAAGCGCGTCACCTGACGACCGCCGAGCATGGTTTCCAGGGTGCGGCCGACGGTCTCGATCTGGACGTTCATGTCCGAGGCTTTGTAGCGATCCACCACCACCGACAGCTCCGGTTTGTTCAGCTTGAGATCCGTGTCGGGCGTAATGAAACCGGGATTCTTCGCCACTTCCGCCATGATGCGATTGGCCATGTCCTGCAATTCCTGGTACGAGGCCGACGTAAGGATGACGAAATTCACCGGCCGCTCACGCGGGCTCTGACCGAGCGAGGGCGGTGTCACCGGAAAGGCCAGCACACCGGGGATGCCGAAAAACTTGGGCTGCAGTTCCTTGGCGATATCCACGGACTTGCGCGTGCGCTGATTCCAGTCGATCAGGCCAACGAAGGAAATGCCCTGGGACACGACCGGATTGCCGCCGACGACGAAGTAGCGCTCGATGTCCTTGGTGTTGGCGTAGATCTTCTCCAGCTCGCGGGCATAGCGATCGGTGTAGTCGATGGTCGCCCCCTCCGGACCGAGAAAGATGCCGACAACGACGCCCCGGTCTTCCACCGGCGCCAGCTCCGACTTGAGCGCTTTGAGCAGCCCGTAGCTCGCTCCGGCGACCAGAATGAATGCCAGTAGCACGACCCAGCGGTGGCGCAGCGCCCAGCCGAGCACCTGCCGGTACCCCGCCGTCATGCCCTGCAGCACCCCTTCGCTCCACAGATAAAGCCGGCCATGGCTCGTCTGGTGGCGCAGCATGACCGAACACATCATCGGCGACAAGGTCAGGGCGACGAACCCCGACACCAGCACCGCGCCGGCCAGCGTCAGGGCGAACTCGATGAACAGCTTGCCGGTCCGCCCGGTCATGAAGGCCACCGGCGCATAGACCGCAGCCAGGGTCAGCGTCATGGCGATGACGGCGAAGCCGATCTCCTTGGCGCCCTGGAATGCCGCCTGTCGCCGCGGCATGCCTTCCTCGATATGTCGATAGATGTTCTCCAGCACGACGATGGCATCATCGACCACCAGACCGATGGCAAGCACCAGCGCCAGAAGCGTCAGGGTGTTGACCGTGAAGCCGAACACGTACATCAGGGCGAAGGCGCCGATCAGCGATACCGGTATGGTCACCAGCGGAATGACCGTGGCACGCGGGCTGCGCAGGAACAGAAAGATGATCAGCGCCACCAGCAGCACAGCCTCGCCGATGGTGTAGAACACCGCGGTGATCGAGCGGTCGATGAACACCGAGGAATCGTAGGCGACCTGCGCTGTCATGCCCTGCGGCAGCTCGGCGACCACCCGCGGCAGTTCGGCTCGCACCGCCTTCGACAGCTCCAGTGGATTGGCGGTGGCCTGCTTGATGACGCCGAGCGCCACCGCGGGCCGGCCCTTGAAACGCACCGTGCTGCGTTCCGAGGCGGCGGCAATCTCCACGCGCCCCAGATCACGAATGCGAACCGGATAGCCGCTCACCTGCCGCACGATCACTTCTTCGAACTGCTGCGGCGTCTGCAGGTCGGTCTGGGCCACCACCGAGAACTCGCGCAGCCGGCTTTCGATGCGCCCCGCCGGCACCTCGACGTTCTGCCGACGCAGCGCATCCTCGACATCCTGGGGCGTCAGGCTGTGGGCGGCCAGGCGATCGCGGTCGACCCACACGCGCATGGCATAGCGCCGCTCGCCGAACACGCGCACATCCGCCGCTCCGGGCAGCGTCTGCAGGCGCGGTTTGACGATGCGACTGGCAACGTCGGTGACTTCGAGTGGCGAATGGGCGTCGCTGGAGAAGGCGATCCAGATGATCGGATTTGCGTCGGCCTCCACCTTGGCGATTACCGGCTCGTCCACGTCCTGGGGCAAACGGTTGCGCACCCGCGCCACCCGGTCGCGCACGTCGGCGGCGGCGCTGTCGGGGTTGCGCTCAAGCTTGAAGCGGATGGTGATCTGGCTGTTCTCCTGGCGGCTGATGGACGAGAGCACATCCACGCCTTCGATACCGGCGAGCGAATCCTCCAGCGGTTTGGTGATCTGCGATTCGATGATCTCGGCGCTTGCGCCCTTGTAGGTGGTGTCCACCGTCACCACAGGCTCGTCGATCTTCGGATATTCGCGCACCGGCAGCCGGGTGTAGGACACCAGTCCGATCAGCATCACCACCAGGCTCATCACCGTGGCGAAGACGGGTCGCTTGATGCAGATGTCAGAGAGAACCATGGCGGACGGGCAACGCTCCGCGCCGCGCTTACCGCGCCTGCGTCGCCGCCGGCGCTGCGGCCTGGGCCGGCGCCGCGCCGGCCGGCTGCGCCACTCTCACCGGCACACCCTCGCGCAGCTTGAGCTGGCCGGCAGTCACGACCACGTCGCCCGCCTTGAGACCGCCCAAGATCTCCACCCGGGCGGCGCGGCGCACACCGGTAGTGACCTTGACCTGCTGCGCATTGCCGTCGACGACGCGGAACACGAACTGGTCGGCGCCTTGGGGCACCAGCGCTTCCTCGGGCACGACCAGCGCCTCGCGCTTCTCGGACAGGATCAGGCGCACGCGCGCGAACATGCCCGGTCGCAGCTTCCCGTTAGGATTGGCGAGCCGGGCCCGCAACGACAGCGCGCGGCCCGCAGCATCGACGTGGGGATCGACGGCATCCACCGTGGCATCGAAGGCTTTCCCCGGCAGCGCATCGGTGGTCACCTGGACGTTCTGTCCGCGCCGGATCTGGGCGAGAAGCACCTCGGGCAGTTTGAAGTCTAGCTTGAGCGTATCGATGTCCTCCAGGTTGATCAGGTCCTGTCCTTCCTTGACGTAATCGCCGACGCTGACGTTGCGGATGCCGACGATGCCGGCGAAGGGCGCGCGGATCTGGGTCTTCTGGTAGCGCGCCTCGGCCAGGGCCACGGCCGCCTCCTGCACTTTGAGCGTGGCCGCGGACTCGTCGCGAGCGCGCTCGCTGATGAAGCGCTTCTGAAACAGATCCTCGTTGCGCCTGAAGTTAGCCTGGGCCAGGCCGAGGTTGGCCCGTGCCTGTTCCAGGTCCGCCGACTGGGTCGATGCATCCAGCGCTACCAATACGGCCCCCTTGGCCACCATGGTCCCGTCCTTGAAGTTGATCGTTGCGATGCGCCCGGCGATCTCTGGCCGCATGACAACCGACTCGTTGGACTTGAGCGTCCCGACAGCGGTGACATCTTCCTGCAACGGAACAACGGCGACCGCCACCGCCTCGACGCCGATAGCGAAGCCGCCCGGTGGCCCTGGCTGCGCGCCTGGCCCGCCTGCGGCAGCCGGCACGCCCTGTGCCGGCTTCGGCGCCGCAGAAAGCCGATTGAAGTAGTAGGCAACTCCCGCAAGCAGACACAGGCCGACGATCGACAGCACGATGACAACGATATTTCTTCTGGTTGGCATTACTTGTTCCGGATCAGGTGCGAAGCCGTCGCCCCGACACAAGACTATGAGCTTCGCCCGCCATGAAAAGTTGCGCTGCGGTGCCGGAGGGCGTCAGCCGCGGCACTCAGATGACCACGGTTTGCGCCTGTCCTGACTGGCGGGCCTCGATGTGGCCGATGGCAAAGACCGTTTCACCCGCCTGACGCAACAGCGTTGCCGCCGCGGTCTCGTGCTCGGGCGCAACCACTACCGCCATGCCGATGCCGCAATTGAAAACGCGGTGCATTTCGTTCTCGGCAACGTTGCCTTCCTGCTGCAGCCAGTCGAACAGCTTGGGTCGCGGCCAGGCGTCCTTGCGCAGTACCGCCGTCAGGTCATCTCCGAGTATGCGTGGGACGTTGTCCAGCACGCCTCCGCCGGTGATATGCGCCATGCCCTTCACCGGCAGCGCAGCCATCAGCGCCAACATTGATTTGGCATAGATCCGCGTCGGCGTCATGATCGCATCGGCCAGGCTGCGGCCATCGAAATCGGCGCTCAGATCGGGCTGCGACTTCTCCAGAATCCGGCGTACCAGGGAATAGCCGTTGGAGTGGGCGCCACTGGAGGCGAGCCCCAGCACCGGGTCGCCGGGGCGGATGGTCGACCCGTCTATGATGTGCGACTTTTCCACCACGCCGACCGCGAAACCGGCCAGATCATATTCGCCCTCGGGATACATGCCCGGCATCTCGGCCGTCTCGCCGCCGATGAGGGCGCAGCCGGCGAGTTCACAGCCTTTGGCGATGCCCTCGATCACCGACGCCGCCGTGGCCACGTCCAGCCTGCCGCAGGCGAAGTAGTCGAGGAAGAACAGCGGCTCGGCGCCCTGCACCAGGACGTCGTTGACGCTCATCGCCACCAAGTCGATGCCGACGCTGTCGTGACGCCCGAGCTGGAACGCAAGCTTCAGCTTGGTGCCGACGCCATCGGTGCCGGCAACCAGAACCGGCTCCCGATATTTCTTCGAGATCTCGAACAGCGCGCCGAAGCCTCCGATGCCGGCCAGCACTTCCGGGCGCATGGTGCGTTTGGCAAGAGGCTTGATGCGCTCCACAAGCGCCTCGCCGGCATCGATGTCCACGCCGGCGGCGCGGTAGGTGAGGGATTCGTCGGGCATGATCATGGCACGACCCGCCGGCGCAAGCGGCGGGCAAGAACAATTGATACACTTGTCAGGAATCGACTGGCAGGCGCGAGCTGTCACATGTCGGCCATTCCGCACCGAGCCACGAGTTTACCGGAAATGCGCGACCGCCGGTCTTCCTGCCCTCCGCCACCCATGCGTCAGCTCACCCTGGATATCCGGCCCGAAGCACCGCCGAGCTTCGACAACTTTGTGCCCGGCGCGAATGGCGAGTTGCTGGCGCGGTTGCGCGCCGTGACCGAGCCGAAGGCTGGCGAAGCACTCTATCTGTGGGGCGCCCAGGGTAGCGGCCGCAGCCATCTGCTCCATGCCGCAATACAGGCAGCGCACGTCGCGGGACTCGCCGCGCATTACCTGGCCGGCGCGGACGTCGGCGACGATCTGCCTGCCGCGCCCGGTGGCCTGCTCGCCATCGACGACGTCGAGCGATTGTCGGCCGGCGCCCAGATCGCGCTGTTTCGCGCCTTCAATGCCTTGCGCCATGGCGGCCCGACGCTGCTCGTCAGCGCAGCGGCGCCGCCGCTGCGGCTTTCCTTGCGAGAGGACCTGCGCACGCGTCTGGGATCGGCCTTGGTGTTCGAGGTCAGACCGCTCAGCGACGAGGACAAGGCGCAGACGCTCGCTGGCCACGCCCGCCAGCGCGGCATGCGCCTCGACCCCGGCATCATCCAGTACCTGCTGCGCCACGGCCGGCGCGACCTGCGCTGGCTGCTGGCGGTGCTGGATGCGTTGGATGCCGCCTCGCTCGAGCAGCAGCGGCCGATCACGCTGCCGCTTCTGCGCCAGATACTGCCCGCGGCGAGCAGTCAATAAGTCGCGCCGGCGCCGCCCAAATCCTTGTTTCATGTATGATTCCCTTCAGCCACCCACGCAGCGAGTGATGACAGACAACAAGTAATGATCCGCAAGCTTCTGCGTCGCGTCTTTCGTAAGGGCGGACCCGATGTCGCAGCGGACCCGGTTCGCGAACCGGCATTGATTCCCGTCGCCCAGCACGGCGTCCGGCGGGAGGCGATCGCCTCCGGCGCCGCCAAGGTGGTCGGCCGCCTGCAGGAGGCGGGGTTCAAGGCCTTCGTCGTCGGCGGCGCGGTGCGCGATTTGCTCGCCGGCTTTCAGCCCAAGGATTTCGACGTCGCTACGAACGCTACGCCGGAGGAGGTACGCGGCTTGTTCCGTCGCTCGCGCATCATCGGCCGGCGGTTTCAGATCGTGCATGTCATGAGCGGCGCGGAAACCATCGAAGTGTCGACCTTCCGCGCCCACCACGATCCCGACGCGGCCACGGACGCCCACGGCCGCATCCTGCGCGACAATGTCTGGGGGACCCAGGCCGAGGACGCAGCGCGGCGCGACTTCACCGTCAATGCGCTGTACTACAACCCCGCCGACGAAACCATCAGCGACTACCACCACGGTGTGGCCGACCTGAAGCAGAAAACGCTTCGCATGATCGGCGACCCGAAGGCGCGCTACCGCGAGGATCCGGTGCGCATGCTGCGTGGCGTGCGTCTGGCGGCCAAGCTTGGCCTGGCGATCGATCCGACGGCGCGGGCACCGATCCGCCAGATGGCGCCGCTGCTGGAGAACGTGCCGCCGGCGCGCCTGTTCGACGAGATGCTCAAGCTGCTGCTTTCCGGCCATGCTGTGCCCTGCCTGCGCCAGTTGCGCGACGAAGGCCTGCACCACGGTCTGCTGCCGCTGCTCGACGTGATCCTCGAACAGCCGCTGGGGGAGCGCTTCGTCTGGCTCTCGCTCGCCAGCACCGACGAGCGGGTCAATGCCGGCAAGCCGGTCTCGCCAGGGTTTCTCTTCGCCACGCTGCTCTGGCATGAGATGCTCGCCAACTGGGAGGAGCGCAAGGCGCGCGACGAACGCTCAATTCCGGCGCTGTTCGCGGCCATGGAAGAGGTGCTCGACCTGCAAGCCGACAAACTCGCCATCACCCGTCGCATCGCCTCGGACATCAAGGACATCTGGGCGCTGCAGCCGCGCTTCGAGACGCGCACGGGGCGCCGCCCGTTGCGCCTGCTCGAGCAGCCGCGCTTTCGCGCCGGTCTCGATTTCCTGATCCTGCGCGCCCAAAGCGGCGAGCTGCCCGAGGAGATGGCTGAGTGGTGGCGCCGCCTCGCCGACGCCGAGGGCGAGGCCCGGCTCGCCATGCTCGAACCGGAACAGGCGCCGCGGCGCAAGCGGCGCCGACGCAAGTCCCGAGCTGCCAGCCCCGACGTGGCGCCCGCCCCATGACCATTGCCGTTTCTGCCCGACCGGATGCTCGATAAGGCGCGTTACATCGTCGTCGAAGGTCCTATCGGCGCCGGCAAAACCTCGCTCGCGCGGCGGCTGGCGCAACACCTGCAGGCGCCGACGCTGCTCGAACGACCGGAGGAAAACCCCTTCCTTGCGCGCTTCTACCAGGACATGGAACGCTACGCCCTGCCGACGCAGCTGTTCTTTCTTTTCCAGCGCGTGGACCAGTTGCGCGAACAGGCGCAACGCGATCTGTTCAACAAACGGCTCGTGGCCGACTTCCTGTTCGAGAAGGACACGCTGTTCGCCGCCCTCAACCTGAGCGACGACGAATACGCGCTCTATCAGCAGATCTACCAAATGCTTAAGCCGCGCGCACCCGCCCCGGATCTCGTGATCTACCTCCAGGCCGAGCCGGAAACGCTGGTCGAACGAGTGCACAGGCGTGGTATCGACGCGGAGAAGCGGATCAGCGAGGGCTATATCGCGCGGGTCGCCGAACGCTATGCGCGCTTCTTTTACCATTACGATGCTGCGCCGCTGTTCATCGTCAATGCCGAACGCCTGAACCCGGTCGACGACGACGAGGATTTCGACCTGCTGCTGCAGCACCTGCGCGCCATGCGCGGCTATCGCGAGTTCTTCGGCTACGCCCAATGACTGCCCCTAGGATTGGCGTACGCATCCGGCCGGAGCGCCAGAGCGCCGCCCATGTCAACCCGCCGCGGCAAGCCGTGCGTTAATGCCCGTGCTTGTGATCCAGGAGAACCCGCCATGAGCTACCTGCAGGACCAAAAGCCCGTGACGCTGCACGAACTGGCGCGCATGCGCGCCGCCGGCGAGAAGATCGCCGTGCTGACCTGCTACGACGCCAGCTTCGCCGCCGTGCTCGACCGCTGCGGCGTCGATATCGTGCTAATCGGTGATTCGCTCGGCAACGTCATCCAGGGGCAGACGACAACGCTGCCCGTCACCCTCGATCACATGGTCTACCACACGGCGTGCGTGGCGCGCGGCGCGAAGCGCCCATTCGTTATCGGCGACATGCCATTCGGGTCGTTTCAGGAGAGTCCCGCCCAGGCCATGCGCAATGCCGTGCAGTTGATGGCCGCCGGCGCCCAGATGGTCAAGATCGAGGGCGGCGCCCACATGGCGGAGACGGTACGCTTTCTCGTCGAGCGCGGCGTGCCGGTGTGCGCTCACGTCGGGCTGACGCCGCAATCGGTACACCAGTTAGGCGGCTACCGCGTCCAGGGCAAGACCGATGCCGGCGCCCAGCAGCTCAAAAGCGATGCGCTGGCCCTGCAGGACGCCGGCGCCGCCCTGATCGTGCTGGAGATGGTGCCCACCGCCGTGGCGACCGAAATCACGAACAGCCTGACGACTATGGCCACCATCGGCATCGGTGCCGGCGGCGGTTGTTCGGGCCAAGTGCTGGTGCTCTACGACATGCTCGGCGTCTTTCCTGGCAGGAAGGCGCGCTTCGTGCGCAACTTCATGGCGGGCGCGCCGGGCATCGACGACGCCATCAAGGCCTACGTCGCGGCGGTAAAGGACGGTTCCTTTCCCGCGCCCGAGCACGGTTACTGATTTTCGTCAGAAGCGCGGCCAGCATTCCGAAGTACCGTACGCGGGAAACGGCTGCGCTTAAGGTTCGCCTCTCGGCCCGACATCCATGCACATTCACGAAACGATAGCCGATCTGCGCGCCGCGCTGAAGAACCATGGCCGCGTCGCCTTCGTGCCGACGATGGGCAATCTGCACGAAGGCCACATCGCGCTCATGCGCCAGGCCCGCGCCCACGGCGACTGCGTCGTGGCGAGCATCTTCGTCAATCGCCTGCAGTTCGGCCCAAAAGAGGACTTCAACAAGTATCCGCGCACCTTCGATGCCGATTGTGCGCAGCTCGAAAGTGCCAGCGTCGATCATCTGTTCGCTCCGGACGAAAGCGTTCTCTACCCGACGCCGCAGCGCTATTTCGTGGACCCCGATCCGGCCCAGGCCGACATCCTCGAAGGCGAATTCCGTCCCGGCTTCTTTCGCGGCGTGGCCACGGTTGTGGCCAAGCTTTTCAACGTCGTCCAGCCCCAGGTGGCGCTGTTCGGCAAAAAGGATTTCCAGCAGCTCATGATCATCCGCAACATGGTGCGCGAGCTGGCGCTGCCCATCCAGATCGTCCCCGGCGACACCGTGCGCGCCGAGGACGGCTTGGCGTTGTCCTCGCGCAATGGCTATCTGTCGGCGGCAGAACGAGCCGAGGCGCCGCGTCTGTATCGGCTGCTCCGTGCCGCCTGCGACCACATACGCGCGGGCGCAAGCGATTTCGCCCGAATCGAGGCCGAGAGCATGGCCGAACTGCGCGCCCACGGTTGGACTCCGCAATATGTTGCGGTGCGTAAAACAGTTGATCTACAATTTCCCGCCGCTCACGATTCCGGGTTGGTGATACTGGCCGCGGCACTCCTTGGGAGCACGCGGCTGATCGATAACCTGGAAGTGTAGGACGCCACGATGCGCTCAGTCCCGTGGTGCGCCAGCAGCGCTCTATGCGCGCATTTTTTTGAGGCGCGCCTTTGTCAGCTCGTTTGAGAGAGGAGCGAAGATGCAACGCACCATGCTTCAGGCAAAGCTGCACCGCGTGACAGTCACCCATGCGGAGCTGCACTACGAGGGTTCCTGCGCCGTCGACCAGGATCTGCTCGACGCCGCCGACATCCGTGAGTATCAGGCGATCGACATCTACAACGTGAACAACGGCGAGCGCTTTTCCACCTACGCCATTTCCGCCGAGCGCGGCTCCGGCATCATTTCGGTGAATGGTGCGGCGGCACGCAAGGCGGCGCCCGGGGACCTGCTGATCATCGCCTGCTACGCCCAATACAGCGAACTGGAACTGCAGAAGTACGAGCCGACACTGATTTACGTCGATGCGCGCAATCGCATCGTCAACTCGCGCCGCAAGATCCCGATGCAAATGGCGGTGTGACGCCGCGCGGCAAGGTTCCCCTCTTGCAAGCCCGCGCAATGCGGGCTTTTTTCTTGCCTGCGACGAGTAGTCAGGCTGAACCCGCCCGGTGAGCCAGGGTCACCAACGTCAGCAAGAGCAAGGCCGCGATAACGTTGTGCGTCACCACCAGCGGTAGCGGCAGACCGGCCGTGACCACCACCGCGCCGAGCACAATCTCCGCCAGCAGCAGCCCCAGGAGCAGCAAACCCGCGTGCCGGTAGCGGCCGCCAGCACGGATGCCGTGCAGCCCGGCAGCGACCCCTACGACTCCCGTCAGCAGCGCCAAGGCCCGATGCGTCATGTGCAGCGCCGCCTCGGCCGATGCGCCTGCCTGCGCCGCCGACGCAGAGGGTTCGCGCCAGGGATTGAGCGCTTCAAAGGTGGCCCCCGGCGGCCACCAGGACCCCTGGCAGTCGGGCACCGTCACGCAGGCCAGCGCGCTATGACTGGCACTGACCAAGCCGCCCAAGGCGACCTGCACCAACAGAAAAACAATCCCCGCCCGCGCCCATCGATTCGCGCCGACGGTCCGCCCGAAACGCGGACCAATGCCGGCGGCACTGGCGCGCAGGCGCAACCACCAGAGCAGCGCCAGCATGGCGAACCCGCCCAGAAGGTTGCCCAATGCCACGGCCGGTAGCCGCGCCCCAGTCGTCCAGCGGCCGAGCACGGTCAGAAAGAGCACGAGGGCGACCAGTGCGACGGCGATTGCGGTTTCGACGCGCAGTGCCGCGCGCGCTTCGATGCAGACAAAGGCAATGACGACGACAAGAACGAGCACGACCACCGCAGCCACCCGGTGAAGCACGCGCGCCACGGCTGTTCCCGGCGGCTCCGCGGCGGCGCCGCCGTTGGCCTGGGTTGCCGTCTGTCCGTAACAGCGTGGCCAGTCATCGCAGCCCAGCCCCGTGCCCGACAGGCGGATGTAAGCGCTGACCGTGGTGACGACCAGCAGGACGAGCGCGCACAGGCCGGCAAGCCGCGCCAACACGCTACGGCGTCGCGCCTTGTCCGGGAAATTCGCCATGGCGGACTAGGCGATACGCCCAGCGGGCACCCGCAGTTCGTGGCTGACCCAGAGCATGATGCCGAAGACCACCATGGCGCCGGCCTGGTGCGCGGCGGCAAGCGGAACCGGCACCACGTAGAGCAACGTGGTGATGCCCAGGGCAATCTGCACGGCCAGGGATAGCAGGAGCCAATTACTCGCGATGCGCGCCCGCGGGCCGGTATCGACCTGGCGCAGTTTGAACCAGAAATACGGAACGATGAGCGCAAGCAACCATGCAATCGTCCGATGGACAAACTGCACCGTCGCCATGTTGTTGAAGAAGTTCAGGTACCAGGGCTCGAGCATGAGGATCTCGGGCGGCACGACATGGCCGTTCATGAGAGGGAACGTGTTGTAAGCCAGGCCGGCGCGAATGCCGGCGACGATGCCCCCCGTGAGCACCATGAAGAAGATGAGCAGCGCCAGACCGGTCGCGAACCGCTGCAATCTGCGCAGCGACTCGCCGGCCCAACCGTCGCCGCGGCGCGCGCGCAGATCGAGGGCGACCCGGAGCATGGCCGCGAATATGATGAATGCAAGGCCGAGGTGCGCCGTCAGGCGATATTGGCTCACCCGCGGATTGTCCACCAGGCCGCTCTTGACCATGTACCAGCCCATGGCCCCCTGCAGCCCGCCAAGGACGAATATGCCGGTCAGCTTGGGCAAGAGCGCGGCGTCGACCCTGCGCCTGAACACAAAATACAGAAACGGGAGCAGAAACACCAACCCGATGCTGCGTCCGAGCAGGCGATGGAAGTACTCCCAGTAGAAAATGTATTTGAACTCGCCGAGGCTCATGCCGCGGTTGACCTTCTGGTACTCGGGCGTCTGCTGGTATTTTTCGAAGACCTGGTGCCAGTCCGCGTCGGTCAGCGGCGGAATGGTGCCGACGATGGGCTGCCACTCGACAATGGACAGGCCGGAGTGGGTGAGTCGCGTCACGCCACCCACTACCAGGGTGGCAAAGACCATGGCACAACAAACGAATAGCCAGGCGGCGACCTGGCGGCGCGCGGCCGCATCCATGACGGACAGGGGATCCTCGATCAGGCGGAGCGTGGATTATATGCGACAACGAGCCTCGCCCCGCCGCGGGCGGGTAACAACCGCCCCGGTCCCGTCGCGATAGCCGCGGTACGCCAGCGCCGGCGGGCGTTGCACCGACGCCCCCTGCGACAATTTGCCCTAGGGTTTGACATGGATCAAGGTCGGTATCAAGGGCGGGAGCGTACCTTCCCACCGCCGGAGAATCTGTCGGCCATTGCCCATCTGCGAAAATAAGCCCAGGAGGACACCCATGAACAACGCCGCCCGCCAACCCGAAGAACAGGAAGAAGAACGAATTCCCGTGATGCAGCAGGTGCTGGACAATCCGTTCCTGTTGCTGTTCCTCGGGATCACCGTTCCGACGGTGCTCTACATCCTTTGGGGGGTCATGGAAATCGCGTCCATCCCGGTCGCGAAATAATCGGTTTAGCTATTCGTTCCTGAGGGAGGGATGTCATGAGTGCAATTCTGCCGCCGCCGAGTCGAAACTGGTGGAAGGAGCCCGTCGGAAAGCAGGAAGTGTTTTATATTTTCCTGGCACTGGTCTGGGCGCTGTTCATGTTTTTCTTCATGATCTACTGGCATATCAACGGCCGGCAGAACCTGTCCAACGAGAAGTACAAGACCACGCGCGAGATGTTCGTTGCCAAAACCGAGCAGATGGTCAAGCAGTACACCGTGCGCGAAGAAACCGACAAGAAAATCCCCGTTGTCGCGCCGCCGGCAGGCAGCGATGTCTATCTGATCTCGCGCCTGTGGGACTGGTGGCCGATCCTGGAACTGGAAGCCGGCAAGCAGTACAAGCTGCACATCACCTCGATGGACTATCTGCACGGCTTTTCGCTGCAGCCGGTGAACATCAACATCGAGATCGTCCCGGGCTATGAGCATGTCATCAAGATGACGCCCGAAAAACCCGGCACCTACGCCATCGTCTGCAACGAGTACTGCGGCATCGGCCACCACTCGATGCTCGGCCGCATCTACGTGAAGTAAGGGGGGAACAACAATGGCTACCTACCGTACCTGCCCTCGCACGGGGCTGCAATACGACGTCGCCGCGGAAAAGCTGATGCGCTGGCATGCCGTGGCAGCGGTGCTGTCCATGGTCGTCGGTGGCGTTACCGCGATTCTGGTCGCGCTGACGCGCTGGCCGGCGATCCGCCTGCTCGAGGCCGACGCCTTTTACCAGGTGCTGACCATCCACGGCGTGGACATGCTGATCTTCTGGATCATCTTCTTCGAGATCGCCGTGCTCTATTTCGCCTCATCGACGCTGCTGCGATGCCGGCTGGCGACACCGAAGATTGCCTGGCTCGGCTTCTGGCTCATGGTGATCGGTTCCATCGTCACGAACGTCGCCATGTTCCAGGGCGAATCGAACGTCATGTTCACCTCGTACGCACCGATGCAGGCCAAGCCCCACTTCTACCTCGGGCTGATCCTGTTCGCGGTCGGCGCGCTGCTCGGCTGCTTCGTCTTCCTCGGCACCCTCGTGGTGGCGAAGAACGACAAGACTTATGAGGGCTCAGTCCCGCTCGTGACCTTCGGCGCGGTGACGGCGGCAATCATCGCCATCTTCACCATCGCCTCCGGCGCCATCATCCTGATCCCGACCTTCCTCTGGTCGATCGGCTATATCAAGGAGATCGATGCGCAGCTCTACCGCTTGGTGTGGTGGGGCATGGGCCACAGCTCGCAGCAGATCAATGTCTCGGCCCACGTTGCCATCTGGTACGCGATCGCCGCCATCGTCTTCGGCGCCAAGCCGCTGTCGGAGAAAGTGTCGCGCTTCGCCTACTTCCTTTACATCCTCTTCCTGCAACTGGCCTGCGCGCACCACCTGCTGGCCGACCCGGGCGTGAGCTCCGAGTGGAAGGTTCTCAACACCTCCTACTTCATGTACTTCGCAGTGCTCGCTTCCATGATCCACGGCTTCACCGTTCCGGGTGCGATCGAAGCGGCGCAGCGGGCAAAAGGCTACAACAACGGCCTGTTCGAGTGGTTGCGCAAGGCTCCCTGGGGCAACCCGGCATTTTCGGGCATGTTCATCTCCCTGGTGGGTTTCGGCTTCCTGGGTGGCATCTCCGGTGTCGTGCTGGGAGCGGAACAGTTGAACCTGCTCATGCACAATACCTACTACGTACCGGGCCACTTCCACGCCACGGTCGTTGCGGGCACGACGCTGGCGTTCATGGCGGTGACCTACTTCCTCATCCCGACGTTGTTCAAGCGCGAGGTGATGTTTGCTGGCATGGCCAAGATCCAGCCCTACGTGTTCGGCCTGGCAATGTACGTCATGTCGCTGGTCATGATGGGTGCCGGTACGCTGGGCGTCTCGCGCCGTCACTGGGATATGGCCTTCTCCGGCGGCGTCTTCCAGTACGAATGGCCCGGCGCTGCCTACCTGATGATGGGTCTGGCGGGCATGGCGGCCGTGGTTGCGGTCATCGGTGGCGTCATGTGGGTGCTGATCGTGGTCTGCTCCATCTTCCTGGGCAAGAAGCTGGACGAAGGTACGCTGTCGTCCAAGCCGACTCCGCTCACCCTTCCGGTCGCCAGCAGCGTTTCGGGTCACGGCTCCGCGGCCCACGTCAATGTACCGGGAACGGTAGTGCTGGCCATGATCCTGCTCATCGCCTTCGTGCTGTACTACTTCGTGAACTGGAAGTACCTGTCCGAAGTCTGGCCGATGTCTTAACAGGCCTCGTGCGCGGGTAGGGGGTATCCCGCGTGCGTCAATCAGGGGGTGCTCGGCCGAAGCAAGCTTCGGCCGAGCGCTTGACAAGGAGCGATGGCGGCGCTGCTCTGTGCCGAACATCGTCCAGGGATCGATCGGGAAGGAGAGGGGGCGCGAATGGCAACGGAGGTTCAAGCCCATCCTGCGGCGTTCCAGACGCTGCGCAACGTCCTCGGCTTGTTCAAGCTGCGCATCGGTTTCGTCATCGCCTTCACTGCGATGGCGGGGTTGGCGGTCACGCCGGGAGCCTCCTTGACGGGATGGCAAATGGCCACGCTGGCGCTGGCGGTGCTGATATCTTCGGCCAGCGCGGGGGCGTTCAATCAATACTACGAGTACGAACTCGACCAGCACATGGCGCGCACCCGGCGCCGCGCATTCGTCACCGGCGCCCTCAAGCACGGGCCGGTCTGGCTGGTCTTGATTCTGGGGTTGCTGGTGGCATCGGTGGCCGCCGCATGGTACGCGCTCAACGCGTGGAGCGCACTTTACGTCTTTCTCGGCGCCTTCTTTTACGCCGTGGTATATACCGTGTGGTTGAAGCGCCGTACGTGGTTGAATATCGTCATTGGCGGCTTGGCGGGTAGCTGGGCCGTGCTCGCCGGCGCGGCGGCGGTGGATCCGCAATTGGGTGCGGTACCCTTGCTGCTGGCTTTCGTCCTGTTTCTTTGGACACCCCCCCACTTCTGGTCGCTGGCAATCGCCTTCCGCGAGGATTACGCATCAGCGGGCGTACCCATGTTGCCCGTGGTGGTCGGCGAGAAGCGTGCAGCAATGACCATTTTCTACAGCACGCTGGCGCTGGTTGCCGCGTCGATCGCGCCGGTGTTCTTCGGCCTGGGAATGCTCTACCTGGCCGCGGCAAGCGTCGGCGGCGGGCTATTCATCGCCAAGGCCTGGAAGCTCACGCGCGAGCCCGGGCGGCGGGCAGCAATGATTTGCTTCCATGCTTCGCTGATCCAGTTGACGCTGGTGCTCGTGGCGGCGATGATCGACGCTCACTTGTAGGAGGAAGCACGCGCAGTGCGGCGAGGCCTGTTTCGATGGGCGGACATCGCGCTAGGGGTGTCCGCCCTTGTTGTTTGGATCGGTGCCGCCGGGGCTGATGTCGACGCCGGCAGCAAGGTCACCTCGCGCCCGCTCGATCCGTCGGCCTCGGTCAAGCTGACCACCCTGAACGAAAAAGCGGCACTGGAGTTGTCCCAGAGTGTGGTGGGCAAGCCGGTGGAAGACTTCGCGCTGCTCGACCGCCGCGGCAAGCCCGTGCGTCTGGCCGACTATCGCGGCAAGCCCCTGCTGGTTAATTTCATCTACACCGGCTGCTTCGAGGCCTGCCCGACGACCACGCGCAACCTGCAGAAGGCCGTCGAGGCGGCCACGGCCGCCCTCGGTGCCGACCGATTCAACGTCGTCAGCATAGGCTTCAATCAGCCCTTCGATTCGCCGGACGCGCTCAAGTCCTTTGCCCTCAAGCACGGCGTCGGGCTACCGAACTGGGAGTTTCTCAGCCCCGCAGCCGCCATCGTCGAGCCCATTACGCACGGCTTCGGTTTCAGCTATGTATCCACCCCGGCCGGCTTCGATCACATCAACCAGGTCACCCTCGTGGACGCGGCCGGCGTGATCCGGCGGCAGATCTATGGCGAGAAGCCCACGGCCGACGACCTGGTCGAACCGCTTAAACTCATGGTGACAGGGGCGCCGCTGCCGGCGCAGACGAATACGGTCGTCGAGTTGCTCGATCGGGTGCGTATACTGTGCTCGGTCTATGATCCGGCCAGCGGCCAGTACCGCGTCAGCTATTCCTTCGTCATCGAGATTGTCGGTTTCATCACCTTCTTCACCTGGGCCGTCTATTTCCTCTGGCGCGAGGGCCGAAAAAGGCGCCGGCTGCGTCATCCTTGACCCCTCGGCAATCGGGGTTAATATCAGCATTTGCTTCTAGACTTGATGCCGGTCAAACGGCTTTGACAGGCCAGCCCCTAACATAGGCTTCCCAAGCGCTCGCGCCGGCCGCCGGTGGACAGAGGCGCTGTGCCCAGACGAGCGTGCCCGAAGCGCCGAAAAACGACATCATGCCGCCCCGCGAACCCCAAGCCCATGAGCCTGCATGACGCCCTGCGCGGCAGCGTTAAAGCCGTCCTCCAGCGCTGCGAGGATTTCTTCGACGCCAGTTTCGGCGCCAGCGCCAACCCGCTGCGCCATCTGGGTGCACTCGGCTTCTATTTCTTTTGGATCATCGCCGTCAGCGGTCTGTATCTGTTCATCGTGCTCGATACCGGGGTGACCCAAGTGTACGAATCGATCCGCTATTTTACCCATGACGAATGGTTCGCCGGCGGCGTCCTGCGCAGCTTCCACCGCTACGCCTCCGATGCCTTTCTCCTTGTCATGGGGCTGCACCTGGTGCGGGAGTGGGCATTCGGCCGCTACTACGGCTTTCGCTGGTTCTCCTGGGTCACCGGCATACCGCTGATCTGGCTGGCTTACATTTCCGGCATCGGCGGCTACTGGATCACCTGGGATCGCCTGGCGCAGTTCTCGGCCGTCGCCTCGGCGGAGCTGCTGGACTGGCTGCCCATCTTCGGCGAGCCCATCGTCCGCAATTTCGTCACCCCCGAGGCAATGAACGACCGCTTCTTTACGTTGCTGGTGTTCATCCATCTCGGCGTACCGCTGCTGCTGCTGCTCGCCATGTGGGTACACGTGCAGCGGGTGAGCCGAGTGGACTACTTTCCCGCCCGCCCGCTCGCCCTCGGCACGCTGGCGGCCCTGCTGGTGCTGGCGCTGGTCAAGCCTGCGGTGAGTGACGCACCGGCCGATCTGGGCGTCGTCCCGACGGATGTCCGGCTCGACTGGCTGGTGCTGTTCGTTCATCCGCTCACCTATGCGACCTCGCCGGCGGCGGTCTGGTCCGTGCTCGGCGCGACGACGCTGCTGCTGCTGCTGCTGCCCTTCCTGCCCCACCCCAAGGCACAACCGATCGCCGAAGTGAGCCCGGCGAACTGCAATGGATGCAGCCGCTGCTTCGCCGATTGCCCCTATGCAGCGGTGATCATGGAGCCCCACCCGGACAAGCCCGGGCACAAGCTCGCCCGCGTGCTGCCGGATTTGTGCGCCAGCTGCGGCATCTGCGCGGGTTCATGCCCCTCCTCGACGCCGTTTCGCAGCGTCGAGGAGCTGGTGACCGGCATCGACATGCCCCAGCAGCCCGTCAATGCTCTGCGCCGGCAGATGGAAGCACAACTGACCGCGTTGTCGGGCGGGCCGAAGATCGTCGTCTTCGGTTGCGACGAAGGCTTCGATGTGCGCAAGCTTGCGGACGACGCCACAGCCGCCTTCAGCCTGATCTGCACCGGCATGTTGCCGCCATCGTTCGTCGAGTACGCGCTGCGCGCCGGAGCCGACGGCGTGTTCGTGACCGGCTGTCGCACCGACGGCTGCCAGTACCGGCTCGGCAACACCTGGACGGACCAGCGCCTGCTCGGTGCGCGCGAACCTCACCTGCGCAGCAACGTACCAGCGCAACGGCTGCGCGTCGAATGGGGCGATGCGCTCGACGCGCCCAGGCTTGAGGCCAGTCTGAGCGAGTTCCGCAAACAATTGGATTCGCTGGGCGCCGCCCAGCGGCCGAAGCAATTCACACGGAGGGCAGCACGATATGGTTAAGAAATCCGTCAGCCTGATCGGACAGATCATCCTCTACGGGGCCTTCGCGGCCTTCATCGGCTACTTCGCCACCAACCCGCGCTACGAGCACCTGGCCGCGGACAAGGCGCTGCTCAAGATCTCCCTCAGCCATTTCGGCGAGCAGGAGTGCCGCGACCGCACGCCCGAGGAACTTGCCAGGTTGGCCCCAAACATGCGCAAGAAACAGGAGTGCCAGCGCGAGCGCTCGCCCCTGACCCTGGAAGTGGACCTGGACGGTCAGGCCCTGTATCGCGGTGTCATTGCACCGACAGGAATCCGCAAGGACGGTATCGCCGCGGTGTATCAGCGCTTCGAGGTGCCGGCGGGTGAGCACAAGCTGGCCGTGCGCCTGAACGACAACACCCGCATCCAGGGCTTCCCCTATTCCAAGGAGGCCACCCTGCAACTGAAACCGGCACAGATCGTCGTCGTCGACTTCAATCGAGACAAGGGCGGGCTCTTCTTCAACTGATTCATGCACAAGGATTGCCGCACCCCAACTTGACACGCGCGGAATCCACCTTTCCACGGAACCGGAAGGATAGAACGTGACCAAGCTCCTGCAAAAACTGCTGCAACACCTGTTCATGCCGCTGGAGGCGGTGTTCAATGCCGCCTTCGGCGACAAGCTCAATCCGCTTTATCACCTGGGCACGATCACGTTCTGGCAATTCTGGCTGGTCACGGTGAGCGGCGTGTATCTGTACATTTTCGCCGATACCGGCGTGCATGACGCCTTCGAATCCGTCGAAGCGATCACTCACGACCAATGGTGGGCCGGCGGCATCATGCGCAGCGTCCATCGTTACGCCACCGACGGTATGATTCTCACCATGCTGCTGCACATGCTGCGCCACTTCGCCTACGATCGCTACCGCGGCTTCCGCTGGTTCTCCTGGGGTACCGGCGTGGCGCTGATCTGGATCGCCTACATCACCGGCATCAATGGCTTCATGCTGGTATGGGACCAGCTGGCGCAGTGGGTCACCGTGGCCACCGCCGAATGGTTCGACGTCCTGCCGCTTTTCCGCGGCAGCCTGATCCGCAATTTCATTTATCAGGACGCGGTCAATAGCCGGCTGTTCACCCTGCTCGCCTTCATTCACTTGGGCGCGCCGTTCATCATGGTCACGATCATGTGGGTGCATGTGCAACGGGTACCGCGCAGCCACACTAACCCGCCACGCCCCATCGCCATCGCCGTGACCCTGATGTTCCTCGTGCTCGCCCTGGTCAAACCGGTCGTGAGCGTCGGCGGCGAGGCCAACCTCAACATCGTGCCGCGGGACATCAATTTCGACTGGTTCGTGCTGCCTGTCTACGCCCTGATCTACGAATGGGATCCGTGGAAGGTCTGGTACCTGTGCTGGGGTGTCACCTTCCTGCTCTTCATCACGCCGTGGCTGCCACCGAAGCTGCGCCGCGGCACCAAGTCGGAACTGACGGTCACCGTTCATCCGGACAACCGCTCGGTCAAGGCGCGCTTCAGCGAGACGCTGCTCGATGCCGGCCTGCGCCAGGGACTCGACCTGCCCTTCGAATGCCGCAACGGCGGCTGCGGCGTGTGCAAATGCACGGTGCTCAACGGCAAGGTCGACCCCGGGGTCTATCAGCCGAACGCCCTAAGCAAGCAGGAGCTCGCGCTGGGCAAGGTGCTCATGTGCTGCGCCAGCCCTCTGGATGACGTCGAAATCGAGTACCTGCCCTCGTCCGTGCTCACCCGCGTGCCGTTGCGCGAATATACCGGGCGTGTGGTCATGATGGAGAAGCTGACCCACGACGTCATGCGCGTCATGATCAAGCTGCCGGACGGGGTAAAGATCCCCTTCAAGGCAGGTCAGTACATCAACATCATCCTGGAGGACGGTCAGCGCCGCGCCTTCTCCTTCGCCAACCCGCCGCACCAGTCTGAACTAATCGAGTTGCAGATCCGCCTCATGCCCGGCGGGCGCTTCACCACCCACGTGTTCGAAAAAATGAAGGACGGCGACGAGATCCGCTTCGAGGCACCGCTGGGCGATTTCGTCCTGCGCGAGTCGCAGCGGCCGATCATTTTCGTCGCCGGCGCCACGGGCTTTGCGCCGGTCAAGAGCATGGTCGAGGACGCCTTTGAGCGCGGCATCAAGCGGCCTATTTATCTGTACTGGGGGGTACGCAAGCGGCGCGATCTCTACCTGCCCGAGTTGCCCGAGCAGTGGGCCTGCGATCACGCGAACTTTCACTTCATCCCGGTGCTCTCCGAACCCGGACCGGAGGACGAGTGGGCGGGGCGGACCGGGCTCGTTCATGAAGCCATCCTGCACGACTTCCCGAGCCTTGGCGGCAACGAGATCTATGCCTGCGGCTCGGTACGAATGGTCGAGGCGATCTTCCCGAAACTCAAGAACCAGGGCGCCGAGGAAGGAATGTGCTTCTCCGACGCCTTCCACATCTCGGCGCGCTCGCTCGCCTTGCAGGTGCCCGCAGAAGAACGCTGACCGCCGACGTCAGGCGGCGCGCAACGCATCGACGATGCCGAGCCGCGCCGCCCGGGCGGCGGGCAGCAGGCCGCCGATCAGCCCCATGGCGACGGCAAAAACCAGACTCTGCGCGACAATCGGCGCGCTGAGCGTAAAAGTAAACGCCAGTTCGCCAAAGGACTGCCAGTTCATGGTGGACACCGTCACCAGCTGCATGAACGAGGCCATGAACAGCCCGACGGCTCCGCCCAGCAGCGACACGAACAGCGATTCCACCAGAAATGCTAGCAGAATGGCCCGCCGGCGAAAGCCCAGGGCACGCAGGGTGCCAATCTCGCCGGTGCGGTTGGCCACGGCTGCGTACATCGTGATCATGGCGCCGATGATGGCGCCGATGGAAAAGATCACCGACAATGTAAGCCCGAGGATGCGGATGAAACGCGACAGGGCTTCCGACTGGTCGGCGTAGTACTGGGTTTCGCGCTTCACCTCCAGCTTTACCCGCGGGTCGTCCTCGACCGCCGTGCGCAACGCCTCGAACTGATCGGCCGATGCCAGTTTGATCAGCACCGATGAATACACGGGCCGGCGAAAGGCCGGCATGAGCTGATCGGCATCGCCCCAGATCTCGGAGTCGAAGCCGCTGCCGCCGGCATCGAACAAGCCGACCACGGTCCACTCCCGGCCGCCGAAGCGCACCGTTTCCCCCAGCCCCGCGCCGACGAAGCGCTCGGCCACAGCGCGGCCGGCGATGACTTCGCTGCTGCCGAGCCGAAACATGCGCCCGGCCACCACCTTCACCTGCGGCCGCAGCGCCAGGCCCGTCGCCGACATGCCGCGGATGACGACGTTGGCCGGTTTGTCGCCGCCACCGTCGCGCTTGCCAAGGGTGATGAGCACCACGGTTTCCTTCGACGCCAGCCGTTCCCCGCGCCCGCCGAAGGCTACCTGGGGCTGGCTCTCGACGATCGCTGCCTGCAGCCGCTCGATGCCGCTCATCACCTCGCTGCCGGAGCCGCGGCGGATGACGACGACGTTGTCGGGCGCGCCGGTTTCCACGAGCGTGCGGCGCAATCCCTCGTCCAGCATCAGTACCGCGGCGAAGACGAACACCACCAGCGCCATGCCGCCGGCAGTGAGCGCCGTGGTCAGTTTGCGCGTCCAGATATTGCGCAGGCTGTATGCGAACGGAATAGCCATGAATTGCCGTGTCGTTGCGTTCTGGCACCCAATGTTACCGCGCGGACCCGCTGCCGGCATTCGAGCTGGCAACCATCGGTCGCGCACTTTGCGGGTCGTGGCGCAGCGTAGCACTGCTGTGGTAGATTGCGTCTGAAAGCCCGCCGCCGACATGCCCACACCCCGTACCGACTCCATTGACGCCGAAGCAAGGCGTCAGCTCATCGAGCTGATTTATCGCAATTCCCTGCTCGCGCACACAATCAGTATGCTTGTCGGCGCGCTGGTCGTCATGGCAGTCGTGTCCGATGGCCGCGTCGCGTGGGTGGAGCCCGCGACCTGGTTCGGTGCCCTGGTTGTGACAGAAACGCTTTGCATTCTGCACACGCTACATTTTCAGCGGCAGCCGCGCGCCAACGAAGACAACGCCCGCTGGATGCGGCGCTATGGCATCGGCACCGTCGCGATGGCCGCAGGGTGGACTGCCGGCGCGTTTCTCTTCATGCCGGCGGCGAGCGATGAGGTGCGCTACTTCATCGCCGTGGTATTGGCGGTGACGATGGCAGGCGCAGTGCCCGTGCTGGCCGGCACGACGCCGTTCGTCGAGTTGTTCACCGGCATGCTGGCGCTATCGCTGATCGCGGTATTGCTCGTCTTCGGCCGGGGTAGCATCGATCACTTGCTTGCGGCCGGTATCGTGTTGTACGTCCTTGCCATACTCGTCACCGCGCGCCGGTTCAACGAGGTGCTGGTCAAGTCGATCCGCCTTGGGCTCGAGCGGCTCGATCTGCTGGCCTCGGTCCGAGCGGCCCATGCCCAGGCCGAGCAGGCAAGCAAGGCGAAGAGCCAGTTTCTCGCCAACATGAGCCACGAGATCCGTACGCCGATCAACGCCATTATCGGCTACGCGGAAATCATCATGGGCGACCCGGCGGCGCGGGAAGTCCCCGCGCACCTGGCGACGCTGCGTCGTTCGGCGAAATCGCTGTTGAATATCGTCAACGACGTCCTCGATCTGGAAAAGATCGAGGCCGGCAAGCTCGCCCTGGAATCGACCGACTTCTGCCTCACCGACACTCTGGAAGACCTGCTCGGTATCTACAATGGGCTAGCGCGCGCCAAGGGCTTGTTTCTGGTGCTGGAGCGCTCCCCCGACTTGCCCGACCGGCTGATCGGTGATTCCTTGCGTGTGCACCAGGTGCTGTCCAATCTGCTTGGCAATGCCGTTAAGTTTACCGAGCACGGCTGGATCGAGCTGATCGTCAAGGCAGAGGATGTGCGCTCCGACCGCGCACGTATCCGCTTCACGGTCCGCGATACCGGCATCGGCATCGCCGAGGACAAGCGCGAACTCGTGTTCGAGAGCTTCGCCCAGGCCGACGCTTCGACCACGCGCCGCTATGGCGGAACCGGTCTCGGCCTGGCCATCTCGCAGCGCTTGGTGGAACTGATGGGCGGCGCCGGCATCGACCTGGAGAGTACGCGCGGCCGCGGCAGCCGCTTCTCCTTCGCCCTGCCCTTCAAGCGCGTCGTCGAGCCCGGCGTCCAACCCGGCGCGAACTTGCCGGCGCGCGAACACGTCGATCATCCCGGAGCCGCCGCGCCGGCGCAGGACGACGCGGGCGGAGCAGGCGATGCCGCCGGCGCCGCGCGGTGGCGCCGCATTCTGTTCGCCGACGATACCGAAAACAACCAGTTCGTCTTCGCCGCGCTGCTTTCGCGCAGCGGCTATGTCGTGACGACGGTGGCCGACGGCATGCAGGCGGTCACGGCGGCAGAGCGTCACGCCTTTGACGTTGTCATTCTTGACATGCACATGCCGGTGATGGACGGTCTGGAAGCCACCTGCCGGCTGCGGCAGCGCGAAGCGCTGCGCGGCAAACCGCGCACGCCCATCATCATCCTCACCGCCAGCATGCGCCCGGAAACCCGCGAGGCCTGCCTGTCCGCCGGCGCCGACGATTATCTGGTCAAGCCGGTCGAGCTGCCGGAACTGCTGGCCGCGCTCAATCGCGTCTCGAAAAAGGCCTTGCAGCGGCCGTAGGCGGCCACTGCGCTTCAGCGATACAACAGCACCGCCTCCCGCTCGGCACGCCAGGACTGCTCGTCGGCGGTTGCCAGCGCGTCGAGATCGGCGGGCGTCGCGGCGGGATCGTCCACCCACTGCCGCAGCAATTCACTGCCGTTGATGAGGTCGATCGCCGGGCGGTCGTGCTCGTACTCGTAGGAAAAGTCGCGCCACAGCGCATAGTCCGGCCGCAGGATGCGCAGCGCCTTGAAGGCCAGTGCCATCAGGCGCCAGGGGCGGAAGCCTTGGTGGTCGTAGGCGCCATCCTCGACGTGAATCTGCATGCCGGCGCACAGTTCGCCGGCATGCTTTTGGAATGTGGGCTCGAACCAGCACTCGCGCAGCCGGCAACCGCGCAGCCAGTGCGGAGCGATTTCGTCCATGCGCAACAACAGCGCGTGCGGCTCCAGGTCCGGCGCACCGAACAGCTCCAGCGGCCGCGTGGTGCCGCGCCCTTCGGACAGCGTCGTGCCTTCGAGCATGACGGTGCCGGCATAGCAGCGCGCCATCCACAGGTTGGGGGCATTGGGGCTGGGGTTGATCCACGTGCGGTCGCCCAGTGGCCAGCCGAAGCCCGGCCGCTGCTCCGGCTGCCAACCCGCCATGGCGATGACCTCGCACTCCACGTCCAGCCGCAGCGTGCGCACGAACCAGAGCGCGAGTTCTGCCATCGTCAGCCCGTGGCGCATCGGCAACGGGCCGGCGCCGACGAAACTCTCCCAGCCTTCGCGCAGGCGCAATCCCTCAACAGGACGGCCGACGGGGTTGGGCCGGTCCAGCACCCAGACCGCCTTGCCATGCTGCGCGGCCGCCTCAAGCACGTAGCGCAGCGTCGTGATGAAGGTGTAGATGCGGCAGCCCAAATCCTGCAGGTCCACCAGCAGCACGTCGAAGCTGTCCAGCATGTTCTCGGTCGGCCGGCGCACGGTGCCGTAAAGGCTGAACGCGGGAATGTCGTGCACAGGATCGCGGAAGTCCGCCGACTCGATCATGTTGTCCTGCTTGTCGCCGCGCAGACCGTGCTGGGGACCGAAGGCGGCGGTAAGCTGAATGTCATCGAGTGCAGCCAGCGCGTCGAGCGAGTGCACCAAATCGCCTGTCACCGACGCCGGATGAGCGAGCAGCGCCACGCGCCGCCCGCGCAGGGGTTTGCGCAACGCCGGGTCTTGCAGCAGGCGGTCGATGCCGAATTTCATTCGCCGGTTGTTTGTCGCGGGAGATCGATGCCCGGATTATGCAGCGCATCGATCTCCAGCACGAAGCCGGCGCGATGGTGGAAGTCTGGCCGCCCGCTCGGATGCCTGATCGCCCAGTAGGAGAGCGTGCCGGCCTCATCCTCGATCACCGCCGTCAGCGCGATCTGGATTCGCGCCCCCTCGGTCGCGGGAGGCAGACATCCGGCAACCACGAGCGCATCCAGTTCCAGCGCATTGGCCGCACGGCGCACCGTGATCGCCGGCACGAGATCCCGGTCGAGCACTGCGCCGTCCCGATAGCCGCGGAAGGCAAAGACCGCCCACTCGCCGGATGGCGAGAAATTGAACTCGTGGTAGGCCGCCTGCCCGCGCACGGCCACGAACGCCTCGAAGCACGTATGTTCCCACAGCCGGTCCGCCCGCCGCGGCGACACTGCCGCCGGCACACGCAGCCGTGCCAGCTCTGCGTCGAGGCGAAAAGCGAATGCCAGCGCACCGTTTCTTGCCGCCTCGACGCGGGCGGCGAGTCCTCGGACCCGGCGGTTCGGAGCGCTCGGGTGGCATAGGAGTGCAACCTCATGACCATCGACGCCTGGGTTGCTGCCGCTCATCGCTGCATGGTCCCCCGATAGGCCACCTCGCTGCGCGGATCGAAAATCAGCGTAGGCGGATTCCGGTCCAGGTCGACAATGAAGGGCGTGTCGCCCCCATTGTTGAATATCTGATTGCCGTTGCGGGACAGCGCGATGTCCACCGTGCCAAGCCGCGCGTAGTCGGAGCTCACGCGCACCGCCGCCCGGTCCAGCCGGGCAATGGTGACGACAACGGCGGTGCGCGAGGAACCCTTGGCGTCGGCGATCACGTCGCCGAAGTACCGGCCGGCCACCAGTTCGGCGAGATCCACGGCAGTGCGCGCGGGCACCTTTGCCTCGACCCGCATTTCGGACTTGGCACCGCCGGCAGGTCGCTCGGCCTCGGCGTTGCCTGCCGGTGCCGTCGGTACCGGCGCGGCGGGTTTCGTGCCGTCCGGCCGCCCCATGCCGGTGGCGTAGATCGCGACTCCGACCGCGACGACGACGGCCACGAGCGCCGCAGGCAGCCAGCGGTAGGAGGTGCGCGCAGCCGGAATCGCGGCGGGCGCTTCCTGCCGCCCGCGCTTGCCGCCGACCGTTGCCCCGATCGCATCGCACAGCGCCTGAAACCCGCCGTGCGAGGACTCTCCCTTCCAGCCCGCCAGATCGGCCGTCTGCCGGCGCCGGAACTCCAGGGGCAGCTTGACCGGATCGAGTGCGGCGGGAATCAGCACGCCTCGCTCTGCCGCGACTGCGGCCTCGGTCCTGACCCACTCGGACGCGATCGAGTGGTTGGACCAGAGCACGACGACGCACTTCGCACCCTCGAGTTCGCGCTCGATCGCCTCGTCGAAGGGCTTGCCGATGACGATCTTGCGGTCCCACCAGATCGTCCAGCCGCACGCGGCAAGCGCTCCGGCAAGCATCCCGGCGCGATCGCGGTCTTCGCTCGCATAGCTGATGAAGACTTCGGCCATCGTTCTTCCTTGTGCGCCCAACGGATCTGCGGCGCGCAGCCACGCCCGGCAGTCTGCATTGGCGGGCTCTTCCGCGCAAGGGTCTTCGCGCACCCCCGTACCGTTTCACACCGTGCGACGCGCTCGTGGTCACGTTGCACCGCGTCTTCGGCAAACCGGTACGCACCCGGCACGGATGCCCTGGCACTGCGCTGGCATGCCGCGCCGTCCGACCGGGTCATTTCGCTTGACGCCATACTGCTTGATGTCAAATTGTTGACATTCCATCATGGGAATGCCATACTTCAACCGTATCGTTCGGCAGCGTCGTTATCGCCTGCCATGTTGGTAACTACAATGATCCTGCCGATGCTGCGGCGGACGTCGATGGAACCGCCATCGCCGGGCGCCCCCGGACGGCGCAACTCGGCAAGGGTCAAGGGAGAGAAGCATGAAACAGGTCATACGACTGCGCGTCAACGGCAGTCCGTACGAACTGGCGGTGGCACCCTGGCGCACCCTGAACGAGCTTCTGCGCGAAGACCTGCGCCTGACCGGCACCAAGAAGGGCTGCGGCGACGGCGATTGCGGCGCCTGCACGGTCATCGTCGACGGCCTTTCCGTTGTCTCCTGCCTGACGCTCGCGCTGGAGGTCGACGGTGCGGAGGTGCTCACCGTCGAAGGATTGGCCGATTCTGCTGAGCGATTGCACCCGATCCAAAAGAGCTTCATCGAGCATGGCGCCATCCAGTGCGGTTTCTGCACCCCCGGCATGGAACTCTCGGCGCTTAACCTGCTGAGTCGCAATCCCGATCCTACGCCCGACGAGATCCGCGCCGGCATCTCCGGCAACCTCTGCCGCTGCACCGGATATGCCAAAATCGTAGAGGCGATCCAAGCTGCTGCGCAGGGGATGCGCGAACGCAGTTCCGGCGACGCGAACTCCGGCCGACCCGCGAGCGAAAAGGGGGGTACGTGATGTTGCCGCGCCTGTCCTACGCGGGCCCGCGCTCCCTCGACGAAGCCTTGGACATACTTGCCGAGCATGGAAGCCGGGCGCGGCTGCTAGCCGGCGGCACGGACCTAATGCCGAAGATGGCCAAGGGTGCCTTGCGTCCCGAGCTCGTGGTGTCGCTGCGGCACGTCGGCGAACTGCGCCCGATCACCTACGACCCCAAGACAGGGCTGATCATCGGCGCCATGGCGCGGCTTGCCGAGGTCATGGAGAACCCGCACATTCGCGCGCACTATCCGGCCATCGCAGAGGCGGCGGCGCAGACCGCCAACATTCAGATACGCAACATGGGCACGCTTGCCGGCAACATCTGCAACGGCTCGCCCTGCGCTGACAGCGCGCCGACCCTGCTCGCGTACGGCGCACGTGTGCGGCTGGCGCGCGCCGGCAGTAGCCGCTGGGTAGCGCTCGAAGATTTCTTCCTCGGTCCGGCACAGACGGTCGTCACCCCCGAGGAGGTCCTCGTATGCGTCGCCGTGCCCCCGCCTCAACGACAGTTTGGATACGCCTACCGCAACATCCAGGCGCGCGCACACGTGGACGTCAGTGCGGCGAGTGTCGGCGCCGGTGTCAGCGCGGACGGGGGCCGCTGCGCCGAGGTGCGCATCTTCCTCGGTGCGGTCGGACCTACGCCGCTGCGCGCCGTGAAGGCAGAGGCGCACCTACAGGGCTCCACGCTGGACCCCGGCATTCTTCGCGAAGCCGGTGAGATCGCGGCAAGCGAATGCCGCCCGATCACCGACGTGCGCGCCTCGGCCTCTTATCGGCGCCGCGTCATCGCGGTACTCACACGCCGTGCGGTGGCGGCAGCCGCCGTGCGCGCCGGGCTTCAGTTGCCGACGGAGGCACAGCCATGAGCGAATACTCCTTGATAGGCAAGCGCTTGCCGCGTGTCGACGCCCTGTCCAAGGCGACCGGCTCGGCGCAATACACCGACGACATGTCGTTCCCCGGGATGCTGCACGGGCGCATGCTGCGCAGCCCCCATCCGCACGCGCGCATCGTCGGCATCGACACGAGCCGAGCGCGCGCCCTGCCCGGCGTTGCCGCCGTTATCACGGGCGACGATCTGCCGGCCGTGCGTTACGGCAACTGGCGACTTTTCCCCGCGACCCAGGACGAGATGGCGCTGGCGCGGGGCAAGGTGCGCTACGTCGGCGACGAGGTCGCGGCCGTGGCCGCGGTGGATGCCGACACGGCCGAAGAGGCTCTCGCGCTCATCAAGGTGGAATACGAGATCCTGCCCGCCGTCTTCGATTACGAGGCGGCGCTGGCGCCCGGCGCCCCGACTCTGCACGAAGAGACACCCGGCAACGTCAGCGTCGAGCGCACGATTTCTTTCGGTGAACTGGACGAGGCGTTCGCCCGGGCCGACTACGTGCGCGAGGACGTCTTCCGCCTCCAGGCCGTGAGCCCGGCCTATCTGGAGCCGTGTTCCTCACTGGCCCAGGCCGACGCGCAAGGCAGGATCACGCTGATCGCCACGACGCAGACGCCTTACATCGTGCAATGCCTGCTGGCCAAGGCCCTGGGGCTGCGTGAGAACGAAGTGCGTGTCATCAAGCCCGCGCTCGGCGGCGGTTTCGGCGGCAAGATGGAGCTGCGGGCGTGGGACGTGTGCGCCGCGCGCATCGCCCAACTTACGGGCCGCCCGGTCAAGTTTACCCTCAGTCGCGAGGAGGAACTGTCGGTCGGCCGCCGGCGCCATGCAGTGCGTCTGCACTCGCGCGTGGCTTTCACCAAGGACGGCATACTGCTGGGCAAGGAGGTGACGGCGCACCTGAACGGCGGCGGCTACAACAGCATGGGCCCGACAGCCACGTTCCTGATCGGCAATTTCGGCGCCATGCTCTATCGCTACCCCGCCTACCGCTACAAGGGCTACCACGTCTACACGAACAACGCGCCGGCGGGCGCCATGCGCGGTCTGGGCGCACCCCAGGCGCTGTTCGCCACCGAGACACAGATGAATCTCGCCGCCGACGAGCTGGGTATCGATCCGATCGAACTGCGCATCCGCAATGCGATGCAACCGGGCGACACGATCCCCGAGGTGGCGACGATGGGCACCTGCGCTTTTCGCGAATGCCTGGAGGAAGTCGCCCGTATGAGCGACTGGAAAGCCAAGCGCAGCGAGAAGCGCAAGGGCTATGGTGTCGGCGTCGGTTGTTACAGCTTCATCAGCGGCGGCGTGTTCAACTGGTTCAACACCCAGTACGCCTTCAGCGCCGCGGAGGTCCGTGCCTATGCCGATGGCACGGCACATCTGCTCACTATGGCCTCGGACATCGGCCAGGGTTCCGACAGCGTGCTGCTTCAGATCCTGGCCGAGGAACTGGGCCTGCGCATGCAGGACGTTCAGATCACGAGCGCGGACACGGCCATGACACCCAAGGCCGACCTCGGCACCTGGGGCAGCCGCGTCACGCTGATGGCCGGCAATGCCGTACTGGAGGCGGCGCGGCAAATCAAGCAGGAGCTGTTTCAGATGGTGTCGCTGCGCTTCGATTCGAACGTCATCCACGAGATGGAATGCCGCGACGGCATGGTTCGCGTCAAGGGGCAGCCGAAGCGCGCGATTCAATTCGGCGAGGCGGTTGCCATGTGGCAGAAGGCTCACCGGGGCGAGCCGCTAATCGGGCGCGGCAGCTACACCCCGCGCGACATGGGTCTGGTCAGCCCGGCCTTCAGCTTCGGCGCCCAAGTTGTGGAACTGCGCGTGGACGAGGACACCGGGCAGATAAAGGTCGAAAAGGTACACACTGCACACGACTGCGGCCGCATGCTCAACCCCATGTCGGTCGAAGGTCAGGTGGAGGGCTGCATCCAGATGGGACTGGGCTACGCGCTCATGGAGGATCTCGTCACCCGCGACGGCAAGACTTTGAATGCCAATTTCCTGGATTACAAAATGCCCGGTGCGATGGACATGCCCGAGGCACTGCACAGCACGATCGAGGTCGAGGATCCGCGCGGCCCCTTCGGTGCCAAGGAATCGGGCGAAGGACCGGTCTCGCCCACGGCGCCGGCCATCGCCGATGCCCTGTGGCATGCCACCGGGGTGCGCGTGTCTGATCTGCCGATTACGCCCGAAAAAGTGCTGATGGGTCTCGATGCTCTTGCCGGGCGAGCAGCCGCCCCAGGTTCCGACGCCATTCAGGAGCCCTTTTGCGCGCGCGCGCCGGCGCCGATCGAGGAACCGTACTGCGCACGGACCGCGGACTCGTAAACGCGACCGCGAAGAGCGCGCTGCCACGCCATTCGCCCGGTCGGCCCGCGGCATCTGCAATCGGTTTCGGTACCCGTCAACCGCGCACGAGACGCCGGATCGCGGCCGGCGCGCGCTATGCTGCACCGGCCCCCTTGTTCTCCCTCTCCTCGGCCTCCATCGCCGCGGTCAGGCGCTCGCCGAGCATGCGCGCGGTGTGCACGCCCATGTTCTTGAGCTTCTGGTTGAGTGCGGCAATCTCGACCAGCGTGCCGACGCTGCGCCCGGGTGTCACCGGAATGGTCAAGTGCGGAACCTGCACTTCCAGAATGCTGGTCATTTCATCGGTGAGGCCGATACGGTCGTACTGGGCGTCGCTCTGCCACGGCACCAGCGTGATGACCATGGTGATGCGCTTTTCCGGGCGGATGGCGGCAGCGCCGAATAGCTGGCTGACATCGATAATGCCGAGCCCCCGTGCCTCCATGTGAAAAGGCAGCACGTCCATGCCGCGGCCGATCAGCATGGAATCGTTCAGGCACTTGATGGTGACCACATCGTCGGCGACGAGATGAAAGCCGCGCCGGATCAGCTCCAGCGCCACCTCGCTCTTGCCGACACTGCTCTGGCCCTGGATCAGCACCCCCATGTCATGGATTTCCATGAGCACGCCGTGCACCGTCGTCTCGGGCGCAAAATACGGCTCGAGATGCTCCCACAGCCGCTTGTACAGTTTGGTCGAGCCGTGCGGACAGCTCAACAACGGGATGCCTAGCGTGCTGGCACGGTCGGACATCTCCACCGGAGGCTCGGCGTCATTGGTAACGATGGCGCAGGGCACGCCATCAACCAGTATCCGGTTCAGATTCGCGCACAGGGACGGTTCGTGGGCGTGGACCGCAAGATAGGAAATCTCGCCGATGCCGAAGATCTGGATGCGCTCGGGGCGAAATTTGGCAAAGTAGCCCGTAAGCTCCAGCGCCGGACGGTTCAGTTCGGCCGTCGTGATGGGGCGGTCCAGCCCGCGCTCGCCGGCCACGAGCCGCAGCCCTAGCATCGGGTCCTGCAGCAGTTTGCGTACGCTGATGTTCACGAGCCCTGCCCCCGCCAGACGTTACCGAGCGCTAACGATAGCAGCCTCCGGCCGGTCTTGGAACGGTAGCCGGGCCTAAGTGCTGCCGCGGCGCAGGTGGCGCACAATCTCCTGCATGGACGGATTGTTCGGCAGCATCGCGCCGTTGACCTCGAGGATGGGCACGCCCACGCTGCTGGGCGGTACCCCGGCGCGCTGCAGCTTCTCCCCCAGCGTCGCCGCCGCGCCCGGGTTTTCGTCGATGAAGATCTCCGTGTATCGAATGCCGGCGGCATTGAGATCGCGGCGCTTCTGGGCACAATAGGGGCAGGTGGTCAGCGAATACATGACAACGGTGTTGGCGCCCGGCTGGTAGCCGGCCGGTTTGCCGAGCGCTGCACCGTCGCCCTGCGCATCATCGTATACGTCGTAGGCGCCGCCCAGAGCAGCGAGCAGTGCCGGCGGGGCGGTGCGCAGTTGATCCATCAACACGGCGGCGGCAAAGCCGAATAGGATCACGGAGACAACCGCGCCGACAACCCCGGAGCCGCGGCCCGGCAGGCCGTAGCCGCGATCGTCCCGGCTGCCGGGCGCGAGGTACAGCACCACTGTCAGGGCGATGTTGGCCACGGGAACGAAGCTGATCAGCCACAACCATCCGCTATAGCCGATGTCATGCAGGCGCAGCACCATGGGGCGCAGCCCGAGGGCATAGGACACGACCAGAAACACCACCGCGGGCAATGCAATACTCTGCGTCTTGATCGCGATCACGACGAGTCCGATCATGATCGCCGAGCCGAGGAAGCTGGCAACCAAGTAGGACAAGCGGCCGAAGCGCCCGGTGCAGCTCAGGCCGACCAACGACGGTTCCTCCCCTGCGTGCTCCACGTCGGTTGCCGCACGAGCGCCCGATCGGCGATGCGCCGTGATCGATTCGACGGCTGCCTTGCGCGCCGCGCGCTCCTCGTCCGCCGCCGCCTGCTGCGCGGCAAGATAGCGCGGCATGTCCACCGCGCAGGCGCGACAGAGCGTGCGCTTCGGCTGCCGCTCGTGGCACTTCGGGCATTCCATTTCTTCCGCGGCCGGCACGCTCGGCGGCGGCGTATCCTCCACCAGCGCCAATGGCACGGGTGCGGGCGAAGGTGCCGGTGCGGCGGGTGTGTCGGCAGGTTCGACCATCACCCGCACGCCGAGCTTCTCCAGGTATGCCGTGTAACGCGGCGCCTGGTCCGCCGGCAAATCCTTGCGCAGCACGATGCGCTTGCCGGAGAAGACGGATTCGATTTCCTCGTGCGCCACCTTCAACAGCGCCGCCATGTCGGCCTTGACGCGATCGGGATCGTGTCCGGGGAGAATCTCGCCGAAGAAGACGATGCGCACGGACCCTTCCATTGTTTTGCTCCCTTGTGGTGCGAACGCGGCATGCGCTCAGCCGGACGTCATTGTCCGCGATGACGTGCCGGCATGATCGGTCGATAAAGGCGGATTGCCGACCCTTTCTCCGGCTTTGCGTACCATGCCAACGGCCACATCCGCAGCATCCCCGCGCCCGGAAATTGTGCGGCGCAACATCGTTTGCACCATCGCGATGCGCCGTCCTCCGAGCCAATCCGCTGCGACCCACGGCAAATCAATGACTTGGCACTGCGCGAGCCGTGGCATGTGTCTTGCGTGAAACTCTACGAATGGCCGGCGCTCGCGCGACCGGAGCGCGCGTCGGCGAACCGTCTCTCAATCAAACTCATGAGGTGGGAAATGGAAAGTCCTTTGGAGCGCACGGTGCGCGAACTCGTCAAATCCCGCAGCCCGGATCTCTACGCCGAACTCGAACGCAACGGCGAACTCGATCACTTCATCTATTACCGAGTCGCCGCCATCTCCAGCGTCGTCGACGAGCAGCGGCGACGCGAGAAGTGGGATTTCCTTCCTCATCTGGAAATGATCGCGAAGATCAACGACGCGCGCACACTGGCAAGCGAGACGATCCTGGGCGACCTGTGGCCGGCGAAGGCGGCGTGACGGAGTAAAGCGCGGCTGACTGACCGGTTCGACCCGTCAGCTGCACAGGCGTTTTCGCGCGCTGACAGACCTGGCGCCGCGGTCAGCCGCGCGGCATTCTCGGTGAGGGAGTCGTGCGTCCCAATGGCGGAAACGGTTTGGCCACAGTCCAGCCGGCGTACACACGCGTTACGCGACCTGTGTGAGCGGGACGAGAATCTCGACGGCCTCGAAGGGTACCGACACCGCCCTATCTTCCGCACGGTCGATCAGGCCCAGTTCTTCCAGCCGCAAAACGTCCGTATGCACGTTGGAGTAGTCGCGCTCGGCCGCCTTGGCCAACGCATAAATGCTGCAGGGGCCCACGCGGCGCAACGTATCGAGCAGATCCAGGCGCGCGGGCGTAAGCTCGGCGAACAGCGCGCGCGCCGACTCGAAACTCACGTGGTAGTCCGGTGACCGACCCTGGCGTGCACTGGCGACCTGCCGGGCAACGGTGGTGAAGATCGAACCCTTGCGAGCCACCTCGATGATCGCTCTCATGGATTACCCCCAGCTCTCGACATCGCTTCTGAAATCCTCGATCAACTGCTCGAGCGTGGTGAAGACATACACCTCTTCTCGGTCTCCGATATGCCGGTGATCGCCCTTGCCCCGCTCGTTGTCGTAGCGTACGCGTGACACGCCATCGACGCCGTATTACAGGCGGTACTTGTACCGGTGCGTGCGGGCGGCTGGGGTTCCGGCAGATCCCAGACGACGACATCGATGATCGAACCGTCGTCACGAACTTCCTTGGCGCGAGCGAGCAAGGTTGCCTGCGTATATTGCATCGTCGCAATATATGGCCTGGATGTCTATCGGGTCGGCACGTGGGCGGCGGTTGCCGTGACTCTCTTCTCAACCGAAGATCTACTTTCAGGATGCGGTGAATCGGCGAGCTCGGGACGGATTCTCGGCGCGCGGTCAAAGAGGCATCCGAATCGCTGGCCAGCCCCTGGCCAGTAAGAATTCGAACGCGGCCCCTTTTCCCCCGCTAGACGGTACTGAGCGATCTGGTGCCGGTAAAGGCGGCGTGATTGCCGCGTCACGGGGCTCGGTGCGGATTCCTCACCTCGCTTTTCGGGCACCCGTCCAAGCCTCAAATTCAGATGGCCGCAGGCGGTAGCGAGCAAAGTTGCCCTCGTGCAGTGACCGGAGTTCGATCTCCGCGAGCCGGACGAAGTGGTCAAGGTGCTCGTCCGGGATCCCTGCCCCGACAGCCACATTCTTGATCGCCTCGACCGTCGCATCCAAGCGGTTCTGGACAATTGTCCGGATAACCTGCATCAGAGCCTCCCGGTAGCGCAGGCGAAACGAATCCGGCTCGCCGAGTGACTGCCGGACGGCGACATACCGTTGGCATGATCGCTCATAGGCCCACACGAACACGTCGCGAAGCAATGCGACGCGGTTGAATTCATAGACGCCCAGCAAACCGTCGATGTACGCCTTCTCGGGGACATCCACGAACGACAAGGGCGACACGTTGTGTCGGATCAGCGGGATGTTTGCCGACAGACGCGAAACGCGCTTGTTTACGTCGTCGAAGGGCTGCAGATAGGGCAACTGCACCATCAGGAAGAAGGCCTGCTCGAACGGGTCCGAGATCGCTCTCGCCGTGGCGAGCACTTGGTCAAAGCACTCCTCGATTAGCGCCGCGATCTCGAGGGGGTTGTAGACGGAGCCGCCGATCCCAACCGGATCCGTGCGCAAGCGCCCACAGGCGGCGGGATTCGGCAGCAGATTGTCGGACAGCAAGGCGTGCAGATTGCGGATGGTCATGGGCTTGAGATCGACTTCGTCCGCCGACTCGACTAGGAACTCGATGGCCGCCTTGTGGTTCAGGATCATCTGCGTTTCTGTCGCATCCTTGCCTTCGGCCGCCTGCCCGAGCACGACCAGCTTTTCGGTTTCCAGCAGGGAGTAGGTGTTGCCTTCCAGCCGGGACGACGCCCATGATAGGTCGATGAGCAAGCGCTGCAGGATGTGGCGCGCGTAGGTTCCGGCAGGACGCTCGGCATCCGGCGTTCGGCCTAAACGGCGTAGATGGGCCCGGATTTCTTGTGTAAGGTAGGCCGACTCGTTGGGCCGGTAACGGTCGAGGAATTCCCGCTTGTAACCCACGGGGATACGTTCGGTGATTGGCTTGCGGACAAGGGATCTGACCTCCGCGCCGGCGGGAGAAAGTGGAACGTAGGCTTCGCCCTCCCCCTGCACCTGTGCGGGCGGCATGGTCAGTTCGGCGCGTCCGGTCACCGGTGCGAGCCGGTAACGCAATGCTCGGGCGTCGCCCTCGGAAGTGACGCGTCCGTCCTTGATCAGATCAGACAGCCGCCGCTGAATCGTCCGTTTGCTGGCCACGCCCGCGCAATGCGCCGCAAGGGCATCGATGCCGAGTCCTTCCGGGCGAGCCACCAGCGCAGCAAGCAATTGCTCGTTCAGATCGGCAGGGAGCTGTTTAGGCACCTATGGCCTCGTTTGGCACGATTTATTGGCACGATAGCACAAATCGCGCCGAACGATTGGCATGATTGCCGGTATCGTGCCAAACGACTGCCGCTCGCGAATCAGAAAAGAATTCGAACGCCCCTTTGATTGCTTTATGTCCTGTTGTTTCCCTTCTCAGTATCGCCCATACCGCATCCGACGGATGAATTCCATCGCCTCATCCTCCGCCGGAAGGCTCTCTGGTTTGAGGCAAGGCGATTGCTTCATCTTAACGAAGTAGAAGCGTCTGCGCGCCGCGTCACCCCACATTGTCAGGGTCGTTCCCTCAGCCAGCGCAAGCTGGCGTTTACAGAATGGACAGACCTTCGATGACCGCGGCTTATAGATTCGGTTACGGCCAGCGCGCAGAATGAAGTTCCGCTTGCAGTCGGAACACCACATGCGGTGGAAGATCACTAGGTCATATCGAGCGATCTTCTCGCGGACAACGGTCTTGCCGCCCGTAACCGGATCGCGGCAAGCATTACCCCATTTCTGAAGTCGGCGGGCCCACTCCCTGTAATCCATAAACGGCTGCTGCCCGAAAAGAACCGGCAGATGTCGCTCTTTCACCTCAATCAGTATATTTGGAGCGTCGGAGCGTCGGTCGTGGGTCGTAAGACGTCGGTCGTTCACAAGTGTTATCCAGAGATCAACGACCAAGTCGCAATCTCGTTCGTTGCGTCTGAGCACCGTCTTCACATCGCCACCGCGCCACAAGGCGGGGATATCGCGGTTCGTGACCAGCTTCCGCCGCTTGAGATTACGTTTGGCAAGCACATCGAGGGAAAGTCGGGCTCGCCGAGTGATATCAATCTCACTCAGGAAAAAGAGGAGGTCGAAAGTCTTGTGGATGATGCTGTCAAATGGCATATGGGGTCGCAAGACCCGGTAGTCGAAGTCAAACAAGTTCTGACCAAGGATCAGACCCTCGAACTTTGAGAGCAGCTCATGGAGTGCTGGCATCTCATCGCGCAAAAAGTATTGGTAGGCGCCTCGTCGGTAATGGCCATCGCCACACGGCATGTAAGGGACCACCCCTACCACCGAGATCGTCGATTTCTCGACCTTCCGCAATCGCGTTACTTCGGTCTCGATGTCGAGCGAAAGGATCGCCGGCGGCAATGCGAGGCTGTCCATTGTTCGGACTGGCAGTAGCCGCCCTTGATCGTTCGGGAACGACGAAGAGTAATGACTCCGCCCGCGCGCCCGATACAGCTGCGCGACTTCCAACGATTCGAATGACGGCGACACCTGAGATGCTTGCGCGCGCACTTGCCGCCTCGTACACCTCTCTTGCGCTTCTTGTTTGCGCTCAATTGCGATCTTCTCGAAGAGGTGCTTGGTCTTCTCGTCCAGTGGCATAGAAATACCATGCTTGGCTATTCAGCTCCGGTTGGTCGAAGACACCGTAGGAGGAGCGTTTCGGCCGGTTTCGCAGCGATACTCGCATACTGCACCGACTCTCACCCCGCAACATACTCGCTCCGCTCGCAATGGCTCGACAGAGCATGCCTCCATAGAGCAGAAACTGCAGCAGTCGCACGGCTCGGGCTTTAAGCGTGCGTCGCAGCCCGCGCATTCGTATATACGTAGAAGCACGCATCCGGGGCACGGACTCCACGCGCCGGCCGCGGTCGGAGCAGATGATTTCCGAGCGGAGGATTGGCGCCATGCGCATACTTAGGGGCGCTACTGGTTAATGAACTTGATCACCCTCCCCGCCGGCGCCTCCCCACCGGGATAGTACCCATTCAACAGCCGCAACTGCGGCTCCGCATGGTGATTCACCGGCGACTCCTTCGCCAGTGCCGCGAAGTTGCGCCCCGGCGGCAGCGGCTGCGTGCGGATGACGTAGGGCCGGGCGAGCTTCTTCTCCTCGGCGGTGATGGCGTGAAAGGAGTTGATCACGGCGCGCAGGCCGTCGCGCGAGGCGTTGAGTGCCTGCGCATTCTTGGCCGCCTGCTGCAGCAGAAACTGCTGATTGTTGTGGGCGATGAGGGTGATGGCGACCGATGCCGCCTGACCCTGCTGGTTGGCGACGGTGCCGGCGAAATGGGTCGCCTGCAGGCCGTTGATGGTAGTGCGCTCGACCCGGCCCGACTGCGGCTTGACCAGCTTGCGGATGATTTCGTCGTGCGTGCCACCGGCGCCTGTGACCAGCCGCATGATGACACCGGCGTCGCCGGCGGGATTGGCCACGAGCAGCGCCTCGGCGGAGTTCTGCAGCTTCCAGTCCTTGCCCGGTGCGGAGATGGCAAAGCCCAGCGGTTCGTGCAGGAACTGGTTGCCGCGGATGACGCCCTGCTCGCGGCTGTCGCCGAAGACCATGCCGTCGATCTTCTGCAGGTAGCGCTCGCGACCGGGGTCCATACCCTGCCTGGCAGGATAGCGGTTGGCGGTGTCGACGATGTCCTTCAGCCGCTGGTCGTTGGACGGGTGGCTGGAGAGCCAGTTAGGCATGCGCTGGGGCTGGCGGCCTTCGGCCTTGGCGCGGTCCTCGGCGAAAACCTCCTGCTTCTTCAGCACGTCGATGACCTTGATCATGGTCTTGGGGTCGTAGCCGGTGCGATGAAGGTACTCGGCTCCCAATGAGTCGGCCTGCAGTTCGTCCTGGCGGCCGTAGCTCAGGATCAGGCTTTGTCCCAAGGCGCCGACGACGTTGCCGGCACCCGAGGCGCCGAGCACCGCCTGGCCGAGGATCTCCGCCAGCACTGCCGCGCCTTGCGCAAATGTGCCCTGGGTCTGTCGCTGGGCACCGTGACGTGCGGTGACGTGGCCGATCTCGTGACCGAGCACGCCGGCCAGCTCCGCCTCGCTGTCGAGGTAGGCCATCAGCCCGCGCGTGATGTAGACGTAGCCGCCGGGAAGCGCGAAGGCGTTGATCTCGGGGCTGTCCACCACGGCGAAGTGCCATTCGAGGCCGGAGCGGTGGGACTGCTTGGCCAGCTTCTGCCCGACCTCATTGACGTAGGCCTGCAGCACCGGGTCGTTGTAGAGGCCGTACTCCTGCTTCACCTCCTTGTCGGCCTCGCGGCCGATGGCGACCTCGTCCTGCTCGCTCACCAGCGACACTTGGCGCTCGCCGGTGACGGGGTTGACGGCGCAACTCGACAACAGGAGAAATGCGGCAATGGCGGCGAGGAGACGGCTCATGTGAGTGGCCCTTGAAAAACCATTTCACAACCAAGGACACGGAGGACACC